>Ga0070741_10005071_pt1 | contig 29788 bp, 22 predicted proteins | sample Coa_R1_4_FD_66440 | JGI IMG/M metagenome (GOLD analysis project Ga0070741, IMG submission 66440) | Surface soil microbial communities from Centralia Pennsylvania, which are recovering from an underground coalmine fire - Coalmine... | ecosystem: Environmental > Terrestrial > Soil > Unclassified ... | reverse complement strand
AGGCCAGACTGCCAATCCTGCCTGGCACACACTCCACGGCCATCTTACCACGCCCCCGCAAGACGGGCACCCGGCGTACACTATCGGTGCGCCGAATCGCGCGCGACCCGGAGGCCGACCGATGCCGGACGAAGCGCCCCACCCGCCCGCCCGCTGGCGGCGCCTGGTCGGCGCGGCACTGCTCGGCAGCGGCGTGCTGCTGCTCGCCCTTACCCTGCTGGCTGCCACGGGCGTCTTGCCATTGTGGCGCCCGTCGGTACCGCCGCCGCCCGCGCTCGTCGAGGCGCGCGCCACGCGGGTCACCCTCCCGACCTCGGCCGTCGCGCCCGACCGCGCCACGGCGCCCGAGCCGCTCGCCGTGCCCGCGAGCGCCACCCCAGCGCCCCCGGCCCCATCACCCACACCGATTGCCGTCCCGGGCGCGCCGCCCGATGCTGCGGCCCGCGCTGGGCCGCTCGACTCGCCCGCGGCGATCGCCGCGGGCGACCAGCCGGCCGACGCGCTCGCCCTGGCGCTCGCCTCGCCCACCGCGGCACCGACGCGCGTGCCGCTGCCGACCTGGCCGCCACCGCCAACGCTCATCACCAGCGCGCTGCCCACGCGCACGCCCCGGCCCACGGCCGTGCCGCCATTGCCCCCGCCGGGGCTGCCGGTCCACCTGGTCATCCCACGCATCCACGTCGATACTGCTGTGGTGGAGCTGAGCACCACGCTCGACGCGCGGGGCGTGCCCGAGTGGGAGACGGTGCCGTTCGTCGCCGGCCACTACCGGATGACGGGCCTGGTCGGGGCGCGCACGAACGTCGTGCTCTCGGGCCATGTCGTCACGCGCGACATGGGCAACGTCTTCCGCGACCTGCACCTGCTGCGGCCCGGCGACGCGGTGGTCGTCTACACCGACCAGGGGCAGTTTACCTACCGCGTTAGCGAGCTGCGGCTCGTCGACCCCGGCGATACGAGCGTGCTCGCGCCGTCCAGCGCACCGCGGCTCAGCCTCATCACCTGTGCGGGCGAATTCGACTTCCGCACGCATACCTTCAACCAGCGACTGGTCGTCGTCGGCGAGCTAGTGACCGCCTAGCGCTGCGTGTTCAGCGCCTGGCCAACCCAGCACTCAGCGCTCGCTACGGCGCGGTCTTGAGGAGGTTGACGACCGCGGCGAGGGGGCGGCCGTTGCTGGTCACGGTGGCGGTGCCCTGGAAGCCCCAGGGGAGCACGGGCGTGCTCGCCGGGCTATAGGTGGTGCCGTCGCCCGGTGCCAGGGTGTTCTGCGTGGTCGAGATGGGGCGGCCGGTCTGGTCGTAGTAGATCACGGTCACGTCGGCGGTGTCGGCGGCGAGGTTCTGGACGCGGAGGCCGGCGGTCCAGCCACCGTAGTCCTTCGTGAGCAGCGGCACGTCCACGACCGCCCCGCCGCTCGACGCCGCGGGGTAGGTCATGACCAGGTCGCCGTCGGCCCGTGCCTGGTTCACCACCGCGACGAGCGGCCCGCCGGCCGTCGCCGTCAGCGTCGCCGAGCCCACGTAATCGTCGGGGAGCGCGGGGTTGGCCGGCTGGTAGAGCGTCGTGCTCCCCCGCGGCGGAATAGCGACGATCTCCTGCGCCGGCGTCGGCACGCCCGCCGGGCGGCTATAGCTCACGCTGACCTGCGCCGGGGCGGCGCCCGTGTTCAAGATCTGGATGCCAGTGGACCAGCCGCCCGCGCGCTTGAAGACGAGCGGCGCCGCGAGCGTGGGCACCGCCTCGTTCGGCACGAGATAGCTGCTGGCGGCGCCATTCGGACCGAGCTGCGCCGCCACCGCGCCCAGCGCCCCCCCGCCCGCGCTGTCGATCACCGCCGCGCCCACGAAGCCATCCTGCAGGCTGGCCGCGTCGGCGAGGCGCACGGCGGCGGCGGCGCGCGGCGGCAGCGTGACGCTGTCCTGGCCCAAGAGCGCGCCCGCCGGACTGTAGTAACTCACGGTGGCCGTCTCCCGCGCGTCGGCCAGGTTCTGCACGTACAGCGCCGTGCTACCGTGGCGCCCGCCCTTCTCCACGAGGGGCGCATAGAGGCGCGGCGCGCCGCTGGAGACGCCCACGTAGCCATGGCGGCTGCTGCCGGCCCGGTCTTGCACCACCAGCGCGGTGATGCCACCGCTCGCCTCGACGACCGCCGCGCCGCGAAAGCCCGCCGGCACGTCGGGCACGGTCTGCAGCGGTAGGGTGGTCGCGCCGAAGGCATTGAGGCTCGCGCTCACCGAGGCGACGACCGTGCCACCCGTCCCGAGGAAGTTCACCGTGGCCGAGGCCGGCTGCGCCAGCGGGTTGCGCACGACGATGGAGCTGGTCCAACCATCCGCGGCCTTCACGACGTAGGGCAGGTAGATGCGTGGCGCGGCTTCCGACGGCCCGCGATAGGCCGACGCGCCGCTGCTGTCGTAGTTCCAGGGCAGCGCCGCGAGCACGGACCGCAGCGCGTTCACCCGCCCCGCGCCGGTCTCGTCGTCGCGGCCGGGCCCCCCAACGTCGTCGGCGTGGTTGACGAGCAGCATGCGCACGGCGTCGCCGCGCAGCTCCGGATTCACCGACCAGATGAGCCCGGCCACGCCCGCGACGTGGGGCGCCGCCTGCGACGTGGTGCTCGCCTGCGCGTAAGAATTCCCGACTTCCGGCGCCCAGAAGGTGCTGGCGATCTGTTGCCCGGGCGCCGCGATCCCCACGTAAGGCCCCGTGTTGGACGACGGCAGCCGCTGGTCGTTGCGGTCGGTCGCCGCGACGGCGAGCACGCCCTCCAGCGCCGCTGGATAGCTCGCCTCGGCACGACCGTCGTTGCCCACGGCGGCCACCACGAGCGCGCCGCGGTCGCGGGCATATTGCACGGCCTCGCCGAGCGCCGCCGATGGCTCGGCCCCCGTGAAGCTCAGGTTCAGGATACGCGCGCCGTGGTCCACTGCCCAGACGATGCCCTGCGCCACGCGATCCACGTCGGCGCCGCCGTCGGCGTCGAGGACCTTGACGGGCATCAGCCGCGCCTCCCAGTCCACGCCCGCCACGCCCTCGGCGTTGTTGGTGGCCGCGGCGGCGATGCCCGCGACGTGGGTGCCGTGCCCGTTGTCGTCGTTGGGCGGCTGGTCCGCTGTGACGAGATTGATACCCGGCACCAGCTTGCCGGCCAGGTCGGGATGGTCGAGGGCGATGCCGGTGTCCACGATCGCGATGACCACGCGCCGGTCGCCGGTCGTGAGATCCCACGCCTCGGGCGCGCGAATCTGGCGCAGGTTCCACTGGTAGTCGCCAAAGTACGGATCGTTTGGCGCCGTGACGGCCTGAATGCGCGCGTTTGGCTCGACGCCGCGCAGGGCGGCGAGCCGCGCGGCCAGCGTCTCGGCCGCGGCGCTGGGCACGCGGAGGCGCTGCAAGCCGAGTGGGAGGAACGGCCGGTGCGTCCCGGCCGGCACCGCCACGCCCAGCGGCCGGCTGGCGAGCGGCGGCGCGCCAGGGACCAGCCGCACCACAGAATCGCTGGCCAGGGCGTCGGCCGGGCGCGCCGGCGCGGCGGGAGAGGCGAGCAGTAGCGCCGCCACAAGACCGGCGCCGGCCACGGCGGTCAGGCGTCGGATGCGGCCCCCCCCTGGCGCTCGCCGCCGGGCAGCTCGGCCTCGTCGAGCAGCAGCACCGGAATGCCGTGGCGGATCGGATAGCGCCGGCCGCACTGCTGGCAGACCAGCCGCTCACCGGTCTCGGTTAGCGGCGCGATGCACAGCGGACAGGCGAGAATGCGCAGCAGCTCCTCGTCGAGCACGAAGCCCCCCGGCCAGTCCAGCGGCCCCGGTTCGGGTTGGACGGGAGCCGCCAGCCAGGGTATGATAGGACGGCCGTGTAGCGGTGACAAGGAAGGGTCGAGTGTAACGTTCCTGGCGGTGGCTCGTTTAACTTAGTGGAGCCGCTGCAGAAGCGGACGGTGGATGGTCGAGAGCGGACTGGACGACCTGGCGCGGCGGGTCTCGGACGGCGATAGCGAAGCGTTCCAGACGCTGTACGAGAGCCATCTCGATACGATCTACCGTTATGTTTATTACAAAGTCGGCAACGGGCAGCTCGCGGAGGACCTCACCCAGCACATTTTCATGAAGGCCTGGGAGGCCATCAATCGCTATCAATGGCGCGAGCTGCCCTTCCAGCACTGGCTATTGCGGCTGGCGCGGAATACGGTCATCGACCACTACCGCTCGACGAAGCCGGCGAACGCCAGCCTACTGGACCCGATTGGCGACGGGATCGACCCGGAGGAAGAGCTCGCCCAGAGCGAGATGATCGAGACGCTGCAGGAGGCCGTGCGCCAGCTCCCGGACGAGCAGCGCGAGGTAATCGTCCTGCGCTTCATCGAGCAGATGCCACACGCTGACGTGGCGCTGCACCTGGGCAAGTCCGCGGCGACGGTGCGGGTGATCCAGCACCGCGCGCTGCAAGCGCTGCGACGGCTCCTGGAGCAGGAGGAGCGGCGCACGCCGGAGCGACGGCGGAACGGCCATGGCGGGGCCAAGCGCCTTAGCCGTGTGCTGGAGGTCATGAGCAGCGACTAGGCACGCGTTCTGCTAGGGGAGCGGGCGGCGCGCTCGCCCGCGGCAGACGGCGCGCCAGCCATCAGGAGGCCTGGGCGGGACGAGCCCGTCCAGGCTAGCGCGGAGAGCGAAGCGGGAGGCGAGCGGTGGCCCGAAAGGCTCCGCACGACGTTCTAAGCGAGTGCTTGGAGCGTCTGGAGAGCGGCCAGGGCGGCGTGGAGGAGCTGCTAGCGCAGCATCCCGCGCTGCGCCCTGAGATAGAGCCGCTGCTGCGCCTCGCTGCTCAGCTCCGCGCCCAGCCCCGTCTGCGCGCGCCCGAACGGCTGCGCCGCGATCCCCTCTGGTGCCGCGGGCTGGCGACCAGCGCCCAGCCGCCCACTCCTGCTGCTCTTTCGGACTACGCCGCCCGCGCTGTCCCATCCACCACGCAGCTCGAGCCGCACGACGCGCTGGCCATGGCGCTGGAGCGCTGGGAGCGCGGCGAGCCCGGCGTGGAGGCGGTGCTGGCCGAGCATCCCGAGGTGCAGCCGCTGGTCGAGCTGGCCGTCGAGCTGTGGAGCCTGCCGCCGGTGCAAGCCCCGGCGCGGCTGCGGCAAGATCCCCTCTGGCGGCGCGCCGCCTCGCCGGCCGAGGCGCCCGCGACGCCCGTGTCGCTGCCGCTCTGGGCTGCCGCCCGCCGCGAAGAGCATGCCCCGGCCGCGCGGTTCACCGCGGCCAGCCGCACCCATCGCAAGCGCATGCTCCGCACGCTGTCGCGGCTGGCCGCGGGCGTGGGGGGCGCGGGCCTCGCGCTGCTGCTCGCCGGCAGCCTGGCGACCTCGACGGCGACCAGCCTGCCCGACGAGCCGCTGTACCCGGTGAAGCGGCTCGTCGAGGATGCGCAGCTCGCCGTGGCGCCGCCGCAGGCCCGCCTGGAGATCCGCCTGCAGCGGGCGCAGGAGCGCATGAAGGAAACGCGCGAGATGGTCGAGCGCGACCGCGCTGACGTGGTGGCCTCCCTGGCCACCGACTACGTGCGTGAGGTCGACGCCGTCCGCACCGAGCTGCAGAACCCGCAGGGCCAGGCGCCCGCGCCCGAGCAGGTGGGCCGCGTGATCACGCGGCTGGAGGCGAACGAGCAGATGCTCGGCGCGATCGTGCAGCGCGTGCCGGAGCCGGCGCGCCCGGCCGTGGCGCGTGCGGTCGAGGTGTCGCGCCCGGAGAGCGTCACGACCAGCACTGTCACGACGAGCAGCGGGGCGGCCAGCGCGCCCGCCCCGGCGGCCGTGGCGCCGCCCGCCCCGCCCGAGCCGGCCGCTGTTGCGCCAGCCGCCCCGGCCGAGCCGGCGCCGCCGGCCGCCATCGTGCCGGCCGCCGCGCCGACCTTCGGCGCCGTCGGCCCGGCCAGCGTGGCGCTCCCCGGCCGCTCGTCGTCGGCGCAGAGCACGACTGGCAGCGCGCCGGCTACTGAGCCACGCCGCGTGACCATTCCGGGCGGCAGTGGCGCGGCGCCTGCAATCCTGCCGCCGGCGGGCAGCGCCACCGCGCCGCAGCAGAATCCTGCATCCACCACCAGCGGGGGTACGCGCGCCGGCACGGCGGGCGCGGTCACGAGCAGCTCCAGCAGCGGCACGGCGAGCGGCACCACGACCGCGCCGAGCCTGGGCGCGCCGAACAGCACAGGCGCGGCCACCGGCGGCAGCCCGAGCGCGGCGCCGGCCCGCAGCAGCGGCGCGGCGGCCGGCACGACGAGCGCCCCGGCTTCGGTGACGAGCGGCAGCGCGAGCCCGGCGACCACGGGCAGCGCGGGCGCGGCCAGCAGCCCGGCCGCCCCCGGCGGCGCTGGTACCACGGGCCCAGCGAGCACCCAGCGCGCGCCCAGCTTCGACGCGCCGCCCGCGCAGGCGACCCCGGCGCCCTCGCCGACCCCGGTCTACCAGCTCCTGCCGCCGGCGGCCACGCCCACGCGCACCGCGCCGTAGCGCGGCGAGCGCTCCCAGCCGCATGCCGGCCATCTGCTTCGAGAGCGTCTCCAAGCGCTTCACGATTCACCACGAGCGCGCTCGCTCGCTGCAAGATGCCCTGCTGCACGCCTTCCGCCGACGCGGCTGGCGCGAGGAGTTCTGGGCGCTACGCGACGTGAGCTTCGCGGTCGCCCCCGGCGAGGCGCTCGGCGTCATCGGCGCGAACGGCTCGGGCAAGAGCACGCTGCTGAAGCTCGCCACGCGCCTGCTCGCACCCACGCACGGCCGCGTCCAGGTCCAGGGACGCGTTGCGGCGCTGCTGGAGCTAGGCGCGGGCTTCCACCCCGAGTTGAGCGGCCGCGACAACGTCTACCTGAACGCCTCGATCCTGGGGATCCCGCGGCGCCGCGTGGACGAGCGCTTCGCCGACATCGTGGAGTTCGCCGGCCTGGAGCGCTTCGTGGACACGCCCGTGAAGCGCTACTCGTCGGGCATGCAGGCGCGCCTCGGCTTCGCCGTCGCCATCCACGTGGACCCCGACGTGCTGCTGCTCGACGAAGTGCTGGCCGTCGGCGACCTGCAGTTCCAGGAGCGCTGCCTGGAGCGCATCCGCGCGCTGCACGCCGACGGGCGCACCATCTTGCTGGTCAGCCACGACCTGACCGCCGTCGCCCAGTTCTGCACGCGCGTGCTCTGGCTCGACGACGGTCGTGTCCGCGCGCTCGGTGAGCCGGCGGCCGTCATCGAGGCGTACCGCCGGCACCTCCTGGGAACCGGAAGCTGGGGCATCGGCGAGCGACGCCCCGGCGCGGACGACGGCGCGCCCCCAGCCCCCGAGCCAGCCACGCCCAGCGGCCGGCGATGGGGCAGCCGCGAGATCGAGCTGACGGCGGTCGAGCTGTTGGATGGCGCCGGACGCCCGACCACCCGCTTCACGACGGGCGCGCCGCTGGTCGTGCGGCTGCGCTATCGGGCGCGGCGGCGCGTGCGGCGGCCGGTGTTCGGCGTGGCGATCTACGCGGGCGGCCTGCAAGTCGGCGGGCCGAACACCCGCGTGGACGGCCGCCCGATCGAGCACGTGGAGGGCGAGGGCGAGCTGCGCTACCGGATTGAGGCGCTGCCGCTAGTCGCCGGCGCTTACACCCTCTCGGCCGCCGTCTACGACGAGCAGGAGCTGCATCCCTTCGACCATCACCACCAGTGCTATCCGTTCCAGGTCGCCAGCCCGGACGGCGTCGAGCGTTACGGCCTGATCGACCTCGCGGGCGCGTGGGAGCTAACGGCGGGCGACCAGGCGACGCCGGTCGCCTCCGCAGCGGTCGGCAGCGTGGCCGCGCCCGCCGCTAGCGCCCGGCCCGCGGCGGCCTGGACGGCGCCCGCGGCCGCGGACCTGAAGGCCGAGCGCTGACCCTGATGGCCGAGCCCCCCGCGCTCTGCTCGCTCCCGTTCGACCAGTATGGCCGCCACCGCGACGCCCGCGACGTGGCCGAGCTGATCCGCGCGCTGGAAGGCCCCGCGCGCCTCGCCGTGCTCGACGTGGGCGGCTACCCCGGGCTCAGCGCGCGTTTCCTGCCCGCCGACTGGGTCGTGATCGTGGATCCCGCGGCGGCGGGCACGGCGGAAGCGGGGGCTGCCGCGTACCTGCGCGCGTCCGGCCTGGCGCTGCCGTTTCAGGACGCCAGCTTCGACCTCGTGCTCTCGTTGGACAGCCTGGAGCACGTGCCGGCCGCGGACCGCCCGCGCTATCTGGACGAGCTGCGGCGCGTGGCGCGCCGCTACGTGCTGCTGCTCGCGCCGTTCGCCAGCCCGGAAGCCGAGCGCGCCGAGGCCCTGTTGTTCGAGTACGTGAAGGTAGCGCTGCACGCCGAGCACGAGCAGCTCCGTGAGCACCGCGCCTGCGGCCTGCCCGACCTGCCGGCGACGATCGCCGCGCTCACGGCCAACGGCGCCGCGTGCCACGCCTTCCCGAGCGGCTATCTCTACCACTGGCTGCCGCTGATGCTGCTGAAGCACCACTTGCTCAGCCTCGATCCGCGCGCCGGCGTGCACGCCGCGCTCGATCGCTGGTACAACGCCAGGGAGCCCAGCGCCGACCGCTGGCTGCCGGCCTACCGCTGGGCCGTGCTCGTCAGCAAGGCCGGCGAGACGGCGTCCCTGCGAGCGGCCGCCGAGCGGTTCGTGCCGCGGGCGCCGGACGCGGCGGCGGAGTTGTTGGCGCGGCAGGACTTGCAGCTTGTGCTGAGCCTGCTGGCGCTGGAGCGCGGCAATCGCGGCCCGGCCGCGCTGGAGGAGCGCCTCGCGCACCAGGAGCGCCAGATCGCCGCGCTCACGCACGAGGTCGAGGCGCTGCGCGCGCACCTCGCCGCCATCCGGCGCGGCCGCATCATGCGCCTCCTGAACGCCGCTAACCACCTGCTCGGCCGAGACGCCGGGTAGACCGGTCCGCGTCCAGATACATCGCACCACAACCCCGAGGCCCTTTGATCGGAGCGATCAGACGATGAGTGAGAGCGGCTGGCCGCGGCTGGCAATCGTGGTGCCGAACTACAACGGCGCCGCGCACCTGGAAGCCTGCTTCGGCTCGCTGGAGGCGCTGGACTACCCGGCCGATCGCCTCGACCTGTGGCTCGTGGACAACGCCTCCCGCGACGAGTCGCTGGCGCTCGTGCAGCAGCGGTTCCCGCGCGTGCGGGTGCTGCGCCACGCCAGCAACCTGGGCTTCGCCGCCGCCTGCAACCAGGGCGTGGCCGCCGCCGAGGCGCCCTACGTCGCCCTGCTGAACAACGACGCGCGCGTGGACCCGGCCTGGGCGCGCGAGCTGGTTGGGCCGCTGCTGGAGCGGCCGGCGCTGGCCGCGACCGGCGCGAAGATGCTCGACTGGGCCGGCGAGCGCGTGGACTTCGCGGGCGGGCTGCTGAACTTCTACGGCCACGCCTTCCAGCACCTGTACGGCGCCCCGGCCAGCGCGGCCGCCGACCTCACGCTGCGCCCGACGCTGTTCGCCTGCGGCGGGGCGATGGCCGTGCGCCGCGACGCCTTCCTGGCGGTCGGCGGCTTCGATGAGCGCTACTTCGCCTTCTTCGAGGACGTGGACCTCGGCTGGCGGCTGTGGCTGCACGGCCACGCCATCGCCCTCGCGCCGCGCGCCGTGGCCTACCACCGCGGCCACGCCACGGCCTCGCGGTTGCCCGCGCACCAGCTTCGCGTGCTCTACGAGCGCAACGCCCTGTACACGATCCTCAAGAACTACGACGACACGACGCTGGAGCGCGTGCTGCCCGCGGCGCTGCTGCTCGCGGCCCAGCGCGGCCTGATGAGCGGCCGCGTCGAGACGGCCCCCTACGTGCTCGGCCACGACGGCGGCGGGCCAAGCGAGAGCGTGCCGCGCCTGGCGCTCAGCTACTTCCTGGCGCTCGGCGAGGTGGGCCTGAAGCTGGACGACGTGTGGGCGCGGCGCGTGGCCGTGCAGCGCGCCCGGCGTCGGCCGGACGCGGCGATCCTGCCGCTCTTCGGCGAGCCGTTCATGCCCAACCACGTCGACCCGCGCTACCTGGAGACCCAGGAGCGCGTCGTCCGCACCTTCGGGCTCGACCGGCTGTTCGCCGCCGGCCCAGCGCCGACCCTCGACGCGGTGGCGCCGGTCGCGGCCCCCTCACCCCCCGCCCCGCTCCCAGCGGGAGAGGGGGGCAGGACGCCCCCGCGCAAGGAAGCTGATAGCGGCGATGAGGCGCAGAAGACGGGGGCCTGTCTCCCTCTCCCCCTGGGAGAGGGCCAGGGTGAGGGCGTCTCGCTCCCTCTCCCCCTGGGAGAGGGCCGGGGTGAGGGCCGTCCTCCCCCTCTCCCCCTGGGAGAGGGTCGGGGTGAGGGCCTGCCGGCAGCGGCTCCCCCCTCGCCCACAACGGAAGCCCCCATCCTGCTGGTCTGCGGCGACCCGGTGGGCGCGACGATGGCAGGGCCGGGCGTGCGCGCCTGGGAGATGGCGCGGGCGCTCGCGCGGGCGGGGTTGCCGGTGCTGCTCGCGGCGCCGAACGCCGACCCGCCGGCCGGCGAGGGCTTCCGCGTGGTGAGCTACGAGGAGCGCCCGGAGCGGCTGGTGCGGCTGGCCCGCCAGGCGAGCGTCGTGCTCGTGCAGGGCTTCCTGCTGCAGAAAGCGCCGGCCCTCCGTACGCTCGGCACGCCGCTCGTCGTGGACCTGTACGATCCGTTCATCCTGGAGAACCTGGCATTCTTTGCGCACGACCGCCTGCCCTTCCGTCAGGCAATCCACGGCGAGCACCTGGGCGTGCTGAACGACCAACTCCAGGCGGGCGACTTCTTCCTCTGCGCCAGCGAGCGGCAGCGCGACTACTGGCTGGGCATGCTCGCCGCGAACAACCGCCTGAATCCCGCCACTTACGACGCCGACCCGACGCTGCGCGCGCTCATCGACGTGGTGCCCTACGGGCTGCCGCCCGAGCCGCCGCGCGCCGCCTGCCCGGCGCTGAAGGGCGTGCAGCCGGGCATCGCCGCGACCGACCGCGTGATCCTCTGGGGCGGCGGCCTGTGGGACTGGTTCGATCCGCTCACGCTGGTGCGGGCGATGGCGCGCGTGGCGGCCGAGCGGCCGGACGCGCGCCTGGTCTTCCTGGGCACGCGGCACCCCAACGCCGCGCTGCCGCCGATGGCCATGCCCGGGCGCACCCAGGAGCTGGCCACGGCGCTCGGGCTCGCCGACCGCCACGTCTTCTTCCGCGACTGGGTGCCCTACGCCGAGCGCGCTGCTTACTTGCTCGAGGCCGACCTGGGCGTGAGCCTCCACCCGGAGAGCGTCGAGACGCGCTACGCCTTCCGCAGCCGGCTGCTCGACTGCTTCTGGGCCGGCCTGCCGCTCGTCTGCACGCGCGGCGATGCGCTGGCCGACCTCGTGGAGCGCGAGGGGCTGGGGCGCGTCGTGCCGCCCGGAGACGAGGCGGCCGTCGCGGCGGCGCTGCTGGAGCTGCTCGCCCAGCCCGACCTGCGCGCCACCCTCGCCCCGCGCTTCGCCCGCGTGGCGGCCACGCTCACCTGGGATCGCGCCGTGGCGCCGCTCGCGGCGTACTGTCGCGCGCCCCGCCGCGCCCCCGACCGAACGGCCGCCGCTGCACCTGCCCCGCCCGCGCCGGCGGGCGCCCGCGCGCCCCGCCACTGGCCGTGGCCGCGCCGCCGCCAGGCCGAGGGCGCCGTCTCCGTGATCAGCTATGTCGTGCGGCCGACTCCGTGGTGGCGGCTGCCGCTCCGCGCGTGGTATTTCCTTCGGTTGGGCGGGCCGCGCCGCCTCGAGCAAGAGCTGCGCGCCTACGTCCGCTGGCTGCGGGCGCGCAGCCTCTCGACGCGATAGGAGGCGGCGGTGCAGCAAGTCGAGCGCGTGGCCGCCGCTTCCCCCACGACGGAGCCACTGGCCACGCGCGCCGCCCCACGTGTGCGGCTCTGGTCGCCCACCTTCGCGCTCGTCTGCGCCGTGAGCTTCTTCTCCTACATTCACTGGTGCGTGCTCGGGCCGATCATGCCGCTCTGGGTCCAGGCCCACGAGGGCTCCGCGGCCCTGGTCGGCCTCGTCGCGTTCTCCTTCAGCATCACGTCATTCATCCTGCGGCCGCTCATTGGCCGCGCGGTGGACGGGTGGAGCGCGCGCGGCGTGCTTGGCCTCAGCACGCTCGTGCTCGGCCTCGCCGGGCTCGGCTACTTCGTGTACCACGTCGCGCTGCTGCTCGCCGTGCGCGCCGTCCACGGCGTCGGCTGGGCCGGCTACAACACGGGCATCAACACGCTGCTCGCCCGCGTGGCGCCGCCGGCGCGGCGCGGCGAGGCCGTCGGCTACATGGCGACCGCCCAGGGCGTTGCCCTGGCCGTCGTGCCCGCCACGGCGCTCTGGCTGCTGGGCCGGATCGGCTTCGTGGGCGTCTTCCTGCTGGCCGCCGCGGCCGGAGGGCTCGCCACGCTCTGTGTGGTCCTCATGCCGAACCAGCCCCGCGTCGAGGCACCGCCGCGCCCGGGCCGCTTCTGGCAGGGGCTGATCGAGCGCGCCGCGCTCTTGCCGTCGGGGCTGCACTTTCTGAGCATGCTGCCGCAGTCGCCCAGCGTGACGTTCGTCCCGATGTACGCCACGTTCCGCGGCATCGCAGTGGAGACGCTTCCCATCTACTTCCTGGGCTACGGCCTGAGCAGCGTCACCACGCGCGTCTTCTTTGGCCGCTGGTCGGACCGGGCGGGGCGCGGCTGGACGCTCGCCGTGGGCGCCACGATCTCGGCGGTGGGACTGCTCTTGCTGTCGCAGGCCGCGGATATCGCCGCGCTGACTGCAGGCGGGGTCCTCGTCGGCTTTGCGTCGGCCGCCAACTCGCCGGCCGCGATGGCCCTGGCAATCGACCGGTCGCGCGAGGAGCGGCGCGGCGCCGCGATGGCGACCTTCTCGATGGCTTTCCAGCTCGCGGACGGCGGCGGCGCCCTGATCTTCGGCCTGCTCATCGGCGCGGCGGGCTACCAGGCCATGTACTACGCCGCGATGCTCGCCCCCGTCGCCACGCTGCTGCTGCTCGCACGCAACTGGCGGGCCGCCAACCGTGCGGCGCTCGCCCGTCAGGTATGAGCGCCGTGCCCGAGCCAGCGATCACGCTCGCCGCGGGCCTGCCGCCATTGCCGCTCGTCGGCGCGGCGGCGCTGCTGTGCTTCCTGCCCGGCTATGCGGCCGCGGGCCTCCTCCTGCCAACGCCCCGTTATCGCGGCGTCGAGCGTCTCCTCGCCGCGCCCGCCCTCACGCTCGCCGCTCTCGCTCTCCTCACCCTCTGGGCATCCACGCTGCGCATTCCGCTGGGCTCGCCAGCCGCCTGGCTAATGCTAGGAGCGAGCCTGGGCTGGCTCGCCTGCTCCTGGCTGTCCGCGCCCTCGCGCGTCGCTCCCGCGTCCGTAGCGCGGGGGCTCGTCCCCCGCCGCGCCGCCGCCACAACGGCCACGGCGGTCATAGCCGCCGACCAGGCACGCTTGGCGCCACGGCAGCAGGCGTCAGCACGCTCCGCGCCGCTCGCCCTGGAGGAGCAGCCCGGTCCGGGGAAGCAGCGCGCACGATTCACTCTGCCCGCGGAGGCGCTCGTCGCGGCCGGCTACGTCGGCCTCTTCGCGGTGGCGCTCGGTCTACGGCTCTGGAGCGTGCGCGACCTCCTGCCCACGCTCGGAGCTGACACCTACCACCACACGCTCATCGCGGCGCTGATCGTGGAGCGGGGCGGGCTGCCCGACAGCTATGCGCCCTACGCGCCGATCCAGAGCTTCGCCTACCACTTCGGCTTTCACAACCTGGTAGCCTGGCTGCATTGGTGGACGGGCGCCGACGTGGGCACGCTCGTCGGGCTGGCGGGCCATCTCGTGAACGTCGCGGTGGCGCTCAGCGTGGCCTTTCTCGCGCTGCGCGTGCTTGGCGACGGGCTTGTGGCCGCCCTGGCGGCCTGGCTCGTGGCGCTGCTCTGTGTGTTCCCCGCCTTCCTGCTGAACTGGGGACGCTACACGCAGGCCGCGGGCCTGGTACTGCTCCCCGTCGCGGCGGCTCTCTGCATCGACGCGCTCGGCCCGGGCCGCCGACCCGCGCCTGCCGTGCGAGCGGCGCTCGCCGCCGGGCTGGCCGCGAGCGGCCTGCTGCTCGCGCACTACCGCATGGCCGCGATGCTCGCGCTGTTGGTCGCCGTGTGGCTCGTGTACCTACTCACCACCATGGCGTGGGAGCATCGGCGGGGCAGGCAGGTCACCCGGGAGCCAGACGGCGAAACGGCGGCGATCGCGTCTCCTGGCCCGCCGTTCACGGCGGCGATGTCGAGACCAGCCGCGGCCACCTTCCTAGCCCTCGGCGGGACAGCGGTCGTCGCCCTGCTGCTGGCCCTGCCGTGGCTCCTGCGGCTGGCGGGCGGGCTGTCGCTGGGGCTAGGGCAGCAGCCGGGCGACTACGGGGCCGACTATTACGGCCTGGAGCGCCTGGGGACAGCCGTGAGCCAGCTCACCAACTTCCCACTGCTCGCGTTGGCCGCGCTCGGCCTAGCGATTGCCTGCAGGCCGCGACGGCGACCGGCTTCGGGGCGAGGAGCCCCGGCCTTGGCCCTCGCCGAGTCGAGTGGCGGCCAGCTAATCCCAGAGCGAGCCACCGCCGTGCTGGCGCTCGCGGCCTGGGCCGTCGCGCAGCTCGCGCTCGCCAACCCGCGCTGGTGGCCCATCCCCATGCCGCTCGCTGGACGGGTGGACCTTATCACGACGATCGCGGCGCTGTGCTTCCCGGTAGCGGTCGCCGCCGCGCTGGCGCTCGCCGTGGCGGCACGCAGCGCCACGCGGCGTTGGGGAGACCGCGGCCTCGCGATGGCTCTCACGCTGGGCGCCGGCGCCACGGCGCTCGGCGGCTGGCAGCTCCAGGCGCTCGTCACACCCAACAACGCGCTCGTCGCGCCGGCCGATCTGGCCGCCGCCGCCTGGCTCCGCGCGCACAGCCCGTCGGACGCGCGGGTGGCCGTGAGCGCCATGATCGTCCCCTGGGCGCCCGACTACGTGGTGGGCATCGACGGCGGCTACTGGCTGCCGCTGCTCGCCAGCCGCGCGACGACAGTGCTGCCGATGCTCTACCCCGGGGAGCGCGGCGCCGACCCGCAAGCCGTGGCGCGCATGGTCGCCGTGACGCGCGCGCTCCGCGACGCCCCGGCCGACCCGGCCACCGCGGCGCTCCTTCGCTCCCAGGGCGTCGGCTACGTGTACCACAGCGGCCGCTCGCCCGTGCCCGCGCTAGAGGGGCTGGCAGCTAACCCCGCGCTGCGCCTCGTCTACGACCAGGGCGGCGTGCGGATCTGGGCGGTGGTAGCCGGGTGAGCGCGCTGGCGGCGGCCGAGGGGCCAGCGCTCGCCGGCGTCGCGGCGCGGCGGCGGGGCGCGCGGCGGCTGGCTTCGTGCTGGGCGCTGGCGGCTCTGCTCATCGCCGTTGCCGCGAGCTGGCTGCTATGGGCGTCGGCGGTCCCGTACGGCGACGCGCCGGACGAGCCCAGCCACGTCGAGATGGCGCGGTCTATCGCCGCGCGCGGCCGCCTGCCCGCGTTCGGCCCCGACGCCGACATGTACGTGCGGCTCGACCAGGCCGGCATCCCGATCGAGCCCCAGGCGCTCGCGCCGCCGCTGACCTACCTGGGCGACGCGGCGCTGCTGCGGGTGCTGCCCGTCGCGCCGCCGGTCGCCGCGCGCCTCGGGTCGCTGCTGGCCGCGCTGGCGGCCGTCGCGCTCGCCTACGCGTTCGTGCGGACCGTCCTGCCGCAGCAGCGCGCGCTGGCCCTCCCGGTCGCGGCCCTGGTGGCGGCCACGCCCCAGTTCAGCTTCCAGGCCGCGGTGGCAAATTCGGATATCTTCGCGCTGGCAGCCGTGCTCGCCGCTGCCACCCTCTGGCCGCGCGCCACCCGGCCGCTGGGCGCGCTCGCCTTCGGGCTGGCGCTCGGCGGGGCGCTGCTCGCGAAGTACACCGCCTACCCCGCCGCGCTCGCCGCTCTGCTCGCCGCCGGCTGGCAGGCCTGGACGGCGGCCGCCTCGGAGCGCCCCCGGTGTGCTCGGCTACTGAGAACGCTCCAACGCCTCTCGCTCGTGGCGCTCGGCGCGGCGCTGGTCGCCGGGCCGTGGCTCGCGCACAACTGGCAGCTATATGGCCAGCCCTGGCCGCTGGGCGTCGCGGATGCCGCCCTTCGCGCGCTCACGCCGGCCGTGGGCGTGCCAGGCGCGCCGATGTCCCGGCACCTCTGGGACGCGGATTACCTGCGGTCCTGGTGGGCCATCACCTTTCGCAGCTTCTGGGCAGGTTTCGACCGCGTGAGCCTGTTCGCCCCCGGCTGGCTCTACGGGGTACTCGCCGTCGGCCTGCTCGGCGCGGCCCTGGGCCTTGCCCGCGCCCTCGCGCTCCCCACCGCGCGGGCGCGCGCCCTGGCCCTGCTGCGCGGCCCCGCGGGGCTGCTGCTGGCGCTCTGGGCGAGCGGCACGCTTCTCGCCACGGTCGCACAGAGCCTCGGCCGCTACTACCCGGTCCACGGCCGCTACCTGCTCGTCCTGCTGCCGCTCGTGGCGCTGGCTCTCGTCGCGGGCTGGCGGGCCGCCGTGCCGGCGCGCTGGGCGGCGCCGGCGTCGTGGGCGCTGGTGGCAAGCATGGCCGCGCTGAACGCGTACTGCCTGCTCGGCATCGTCGTGCCGTACTACTACGGCCCCGCCAGCGTCCGCGTGGCGCTCACGGCCGACAGCCCGCGACCCGGCGACCAGGCCGCCACGCCGCTGGCGATCCGGGGCTGGGCCGTGATCACCGGCCGGCCTGCCTGGGAGCCAGGCCGTGTGGGCGGCGCGCCGGCCTGGTACCGGCCCGCCGCCTCGGTATCGGTCACGGTCGACGGAGAGCTTCCGAGGGGCCTCAGCGGCGGAGCGGGCGTCGAGCGCCCGGACGTGGCGCGCGCCCTCGGCGAGCCGGGCACCGCCCGCGCCGGCTTCGCCTACCAGTGGGACGCGCACACGACGCCACCCGGCGTGCACGTCCTCACCATCTGCGCCGCCGACCCCGCCGCGGCGGAGGCCACCTGCGTGCCGCTGCCCGTGCGCGTAACCTCCCCGTGACGACCTAGCGACGCGGCGGCCAGGCATTCTATGACAAGCGCCCGGCTATACTCTGATTAGCTGGCGCATTTTGCCGAGCTGACCACGCGGGAGGTCTCCATGATATCCCATCCCTACGTCAGCGAAACCCTCGGCATCAATGGTGGCTATCCTGTTGTGCGGGGCACGCGAACGCCGGTGCGAGTCATCGTGAAGTTCTTCCGGCAAACGCATAATCTCGAGCAGGTCCACGACCTGCTGCCACACCTCACGATGGAGGAGCTTCGCGGCGCACTTGACTACTACGAGAGACATCCCGAACGGGTGGACGAGGACATTGAACGCAATGACCGCGCCTGGGCCGAGCTGCAGAGCCGCCCGTGGCCGGTCTAGGGATTCGTCTCTACTAGCTGTCGCTGGAATCAGCCACGCAGGAGAGCGAGCAAGACGACCAGCGCGCCGATGACGAGCCGGTAGATGACGAAAGGCGCGTAGGAGCGCGTGCGGACGTAACGCAGCAGGTAGTGGATGGCGAGAAAGCCGACGACGCCGCTCGTCAGGATGCCCGCGACGAAGGCGGGCGCGCCGATACCCGGCTCCCCCCCGCCGACCAGGTGCCGCGCCGCCCAGAGCAGCGCCCCCGCCGTGATCGGCGTGGCGAGCAAGAACGACACGTTCGCCGCCGTCTCGCGCTTGAACCCGAGCGCCAGCGCCGTCGTGATCGTGATGCCCGAGCGCGAGATGCCGGGGAAGATCGCGGCCAGGCCCTGCGCGCCGCCAATCAGCAGGATGCTGGGCAGCGTCATGTCCTTCCCTTCGCGCACTTTGGCCCCCGAGCGATCGGTCCAGTAGAGCAGCAGGCCGAACAGCACGAGCCCGATGCCGATCTGCCACGGCTGGCGGAAGTGCTCCTCGCTGATCTTCTCGCCCACGAGCCCGATGAGGCCTGCGGGGATGGAGCCCGCGATGATCAGGACCAGCAGCCGCTGGTCATGGAGCAACAAATCGATCCAGGTGCGCCAGTAGTAGGCCACGAGCGCCACCAGCGTACCGGCGTGCAGCGCCACGTCGAACACGAGCCCGGGGTCCTGCCAGTCGAACAGCCAGGGCACCAGGATCAAATGGCCCGATGAGGAGATCGGCAGGAACTCGGTGAGTCCCTGCACGGCCCCCAGCACGACGGCTTGCAGCAGGTCCATAGGCTAGCCGCCCAGCGCCGCGAGCTGGCCGCGCAGCCGCTCGAGCTGCTCGCGGTTTGCCACCAGCTTGTCGCGCTCGGCCTGCACCACCTCCGGCTTGGCCTTCTGAGCGAAGCCAGGGCCGGCGAGCAGGTTCTCGCTGCGCGCCACGGCCTGCTCGGTCTTCGCGATCTGGCCGAGCAGCCGCTCGCGCTCGGCCGCCACGTCGAACAGCCCCGCGGCCGGCAGGTAGGCCTCGAAGCCCCCCGCCACCAGCGGCAGCGCCTCCTTCGGCGGCTCGGCCAGCGCCTCCACCACCTCGACCGGCTCCAGTCGCGCCAGGCCGCCGACGACGCCGGCCTGCGCGCGCAGCAGGTCCGCCCGCGCGCCGCCCACCAGCGTCGCCGGCACGAACCGCCGCGGCTCCACGCCCTTTTCCTGGCGCAGGTTGCGTACGCTGGTGATAAGCGCCACGATGTCGTCCATGGCCCGCTCCACCTCCGCGTCCCGCGGCCCCGGCGACGGCCACGCCGCCACCATGATCGAGGGGGCGCGACCTAACCCCCCACCCCCCCTTCCCTGTGAAGGAAGGGGGGCACCGGCCCAGCCTGCACCGGCTCCCCCCTTCCCTGTCAGGGAAGGGGGGCCGGGGAGGTTAGGTCCAACCAGCGTTTGCCACAGCTCCTCTGTCACGAATGGCGCGAAGGGATGGAGCAGGCGCAGCGTCTGCTCCAGCACGTGGCCCAGCGTGTAGCGCGTCGCCTGCTGCACGCCCGGGTCCTCGCCGCGAAGCTGGATCTTGGCGATCTCCAGGTACCAGTCGCAGTACTCGCTCCAGAGGAAGTCCTGCACCGTGCGCGCCGCCTCGCCGAGCTGGTACTCGCGCAAGAGCCGCGTGACCTCGGCCGCCACGTGGTTCGCGCGGCTGACGATCCAGCGGTCGGCCAGCGAGGCCTGCGCGGGCGGCTGTAGGGGCGCCGCTCGCTGCGCCCGCGCCGTCTCGCCGGCGGCCCCCGCGCCCGCGGGCCGGTCCGCGGGCGGCACGTTCATGAGGACGAAGCGCGCGCTGTTCCACAGCTTGTTCACGAAGTTGCGGCTGTCCTCCAGCTTGCGCTCGTTGAGCTGCGTGTCGTTGCCCGGCGTGGTGCCCACCACCAGCGCCAGGCGCAGGGCATCGGTGCCGTAGCGCTCGATGAGGTCGAGCGGGTTCAGCACGTTGCCCTTCACCTTGCTCATCTTCTCGCGGCCCACGCGAATCAGCCCGTGCAGGTACACCTCGCGGAACGGTACCTCGCCCACCGCCTCCAGGCCAAGCACGATCATACGCGCGACCCAGAAGAACAGGATGTCGTATCCCGTCTCCATCAGGCTGGTCGGGTAGAAGTAGCGCAGGTCCGGGGTGTCGTCGGGCCAGCCGAGTGTCGAGAACGGCCACAGCCCCGACGAGAACCAGGTGTCAAGCACGTCGGGGTCCTGCTCCAGCGGCCCGCCGCAGCCGGGGCAGGTCGTCGGCTCCTCGACCGCCACGATCTCCTTCGAGCAGGCGCGGCAGTACCACACGGGAATGCGGTGGCCCCACCAGAGCTGGCGCGAGATGCACCAGTCGCGGATGTTCTCCATCCAGTTGAAGTACACCTTCGCGAAGCGCTCGGGGATGATCCGGATGCGCCCGTCGCGCACCACCTCGATCGCCGGCGCGGCGAGCGGGGCCATGCGCACGTACCACTGCTCGCTGATCAGCGGCTCGACGACGGTCTTGCAGCGGTCGCAGTGGCCCACGGAGTGCCGATACGGCTCCACCTTCTCCAGCAGGCCGCGCGCGCGCAGGTCCGCCACGAAGCGCTCACGGGCTGTCTCCGTGTCCAGGCCCGCGTAGGCGCCCGCCGCGTCGTTCATCCTGCCGTCGAGGCCGATCACTACGACGATCGGCAGGTTGTGCCGCTGCCCCACCTCGTAGTCCACGGGGTCGTGGCCCGGCGTGATCTTCAGCGCGCCGGTGCCAAACTCCATCTCGACCGCCGCATCGGCGATGATCGGCACCTCGCGGTCCACCACCGGCACGCGCACGTGCTGGCCGATGAAGCGCTGGTAGCGCGGGTCGTCCGGGTTCACCGCGACCGCCGTGTCGGCCAGGACCGTCTCGGGCCGCGTCGTGGCGATCGTGATCGCCTCGCCGACGCTCTCCACGAGTGGGTAGCGGACGTAGGCCAGGATGCCGTCGTCCTCCTGGTAGGCCACCTCCAGGTCGGAGAGCGCCGTTCGGCAGCGCGGGCACCAGTTCGTGATGCGCGTGCCGCGGTAGATCAGGCCCTTGTCGTAGAGCTGCTTGAACATCGTGCGCACGGCGCGGGCCGGGCCGGGGTCCATCGTGAACTTCGCACGGTCCCAGTCCACCGACACGCCCAGGCGGCGGTGCTGCTCGTCGATGATGCCGCCGTAGCGATGGATCCAGTCCCACATGCGCGCCAGGAACTGCTCGCGGCCCAGGTCGTAGCGCGTCTTGCCTTCCGCGGCCAGCGTGCGCTCGACGACGAGCTGCGCCGCGATGCCGGCGTGGTCGCGGCCCGGCAGCCAGAGCGTCGGATCGCCCAGCATACGGTGCCAGCGCACCACCGCGTCCTCGACGCTCGCGGTGAGCGCGTGGCCGACGTGTAGCTCCCCCGTCACGTTGGGCGGCGGCATGATGACGGTGAACGGCGGCTTCGCGGGATCCACGCGCGGCTTGAAATAGCCGCCGTCCTCCCAGCGGCGGTACCACTTGTCTTCGGTCCGGCGGGGATCATAGGCTTTCGCCATCCCCCCGCTATCAATCACTTGGCTCATCTCGGGCCTCCGTGGCGCCCCGACCAGCGGTACGGCACCGCGCCCGCCCGCTCAAGGCACACCTTCCAGTCGAAAGAAGCATGGTACTCCAGTAGTATGGCGCATCGCGCCCCGCACAGTCTGGCACAGGCAGCGAGGATAGCGTCCTGTCCCCTCTCCCTCTGGGAGAGGGTTAGGGTGAGGGCGCGGCGTCCAGACCCGGGCCGGCTCGCCCTCACCCCGGCCCTCTCGCAGAGGGGGAGAGGGGGCGCTACTTCTGGCCGACCTGCTGGAGCAGAGGAACGATCTGGTCCAGCGTGTCGGCCACGGGTACACCGACCCGCTGGAAGGCCTCCACTTTGGCCTGAGGCGTGCCCGAGGTGCCCGAGATGATCGCGCCGGCGTGGCCCATGCGCTTGCCCGGGGGCGCCGAGCGGCCCGAGATGAACGCCACCACCGGCTTCGGGAAGTGACTCTCGCCGATGTAGGCCGCCGCGGCCTCTTCGTCGGAACCGCCGATCTCGCCGATCAGCACGATCGAGCGCGTGTCGGCATCGTCACGGAACAGCTTCAGCACGTCCACGAAGGTCGTGCCGATCACGGGGTCGCCACCGATGCCGACGCAGGTCGAGCAGCCGATGAAGGCCTCCGTGAGCAGCGCGGCCGCCTCGTAGGTCAGCGTGCCGCTGCGGGAGATCAGCCCCACGTGGCCGCGCGAGTAGATGTCGGCGGGCATGATGCCCACCTTCGCCTCGCTGGGCGTCATCACGCCCGGGCAGTTCGGGCCGATGAGCCGCGTGCCGCGCTCCTCGATGAAGCGCACCGCGCGCACCACGTCCAGCGTCGGGATGCCCTCGGTGATGCAGATGACGAGGTCGATGCCCGCTGCGGAGGCCTCCATGATCGCGTCGGCCGCGAACGGCGGCGGCACGAAGATGATCGACACGTTGGCCGCGCGCTCTACCACCGCCTCGACCACGCTGTCGTACACCGAGACGCCGTGGAACTGCGCGCCGCCCTTGCCCGGCGTGACGCCGGCCACGATCGGCGTGCCATAGGCCAGCATCTGCTCGGTGTGAAACGCGCCCTCGCGCCCGGTGATGCCCTGCACCACCACGCGCGAGTCCTTACCCACCAGGATTGCCACGTTGGCCCCCAGTACTGCGTGCGGAGCGCTGAGTAGAGCCGTACTCAGCTCAGCACTCAGCGCTTGTGTGCGAGCTCGATCACGCGCTCGGCGGCTTCGGCCGGGCCGGCGGCCGGCGTGAGGGGCGAGCCTTCGAGCAGCGCCAACCCCTCCTTCGCGCGCGTCCCGGCCATCCGCACCACCATCGGCACCTTGATGTCCATCGTGCTCACGGCGTCCAGAATGCCCTGCGCCACGAGATCGCCACGGGTGATGCCGCCGAAGATGTTGAACAGCACGCCCTTGACGTTCGGGTCCATCAGCACGATGGACAGCGCCTCGCGCACCGACTCCGCGCTCGCGCCGCCGCCCACGTCGAGGAAGTTGGCCGGCTTGCCGCCATGCCGGGTGACGAGGTCAAGCGTGCTCATCACCAGGCCGGCACCGTTGCCGATGATGCCGATGTCGCCGCCGGGCAGGCGCACATAGTTCACGCCGCGGCGGTGCGCCTGCGCCTCGATCTCGTCTTCCTCGCTCTCCTCGCGGAAGCGTGCCAGCGCCTGCTGCCGGTAAAGCGCGTTGTCGTCAACGTCAAACTTCGCGTCGGCCGCGATCACCGCGCCCCGGTCGGTCACCACCAGCGGGTTGATCTCGGCCAGCGAGGCGTCGGTCCTCACAAACACGCGGTAGAGGCGGCGGGCAATGTCGACCACGCCACGGCTAGCGCGCGGGTCGAAGCCCGCGTCCGCGCTCAGCTTGCGCAGCTCGAAGTCGAGCGGGCCATACGCGGGGTCGATCACCAGGCGCGCGATCCTCTCCGGCGTGGTCGCCGCGACCTCCTCGATGTCCACGCCGCCCATGGCGCTGGCCATCATGACCGGGCGCTTCGAGGTACGGTCGATGATGACGCTGAGATAGTACTCGGAGGCAATCTGAAGCGCCTCCTCCACGAGCACGTGGTGGACGATCAAGCCCTTCAGCGGCTTCCCCAGCATGCCCTCGGCCGCGACGCGCGCCTCCTCCCGCGTGTTCACCACTTTGACGCCGCCGGCCTTGCCGCGCCCGCCGACGTGGACCTGCGCCTTCACCACGCAGCGGCCCAGCTCGCGCGCGATGGCCTCGGCCTCGGCCGGCGTGGACGCCATCTGCCCGCGGGGAACCGGGATGCCCTCGCCGGCGAACACTTCCTTGGCCTGGAACTCATATAGCTTCACGCCGAGGCCTCACAGTGCAGCTTCGATGACGCGTCGGGCAAGGGCAGCGGCGCCCGCGGTGGTCCGCGCACCCCGCTATCCCACCGCCGGGCTGCCGCCGTGTGGCAGGGCTGAGCCTCTGCCCTACAAAGACCGGGATTTGGGCCCAGCGGCCGCGTCCGGCTCAGGGCCAAGCCGCCGCCGCACGGCGTCGAGCGCGCCCAGCCAGGCCCAGCCCAGCAGCCAGCCGCCCAGAACGTCGGTGGGCCAGTGATTGCCCAAGTATACTCGCGTGTAGCCGACTAACGCTACCAGGACCGCGGTCGCGCCCACCACGAGCCGGCGCCGGCCCGCCAGCGGCGGCCACTCCAGCGCCAGCGCGGCGAGCAGGCCGTAGAAGACCATCGCCTGCGTGGCGTGGCCGCTCGGGAAGCTATCGTCCGAGCTGGTGAGCCGCCCCCAGATGGGGAACCACGTGGTCGGCCGCGCCACGAGCAGCTTGATCGCGTAGCTCAGCAGCGCCCCGGACGCCACGGCGGCCAGCGGCAGCGCCGCCAGCCCGCGCGCGCCCCGCCACCAGAGCACCGCGCCGAGCGCCACCGCCAGCACGACGAGCAGCCGCGAGTCGCCGAGGTACGTGAGCGCCTGGGCCAGCGGCGACTGGCCGCTCGGCGGCTCCCACAGGCGGTCGAGCAGCGCGCGGTCGAGCGCGGGCTCGGGCACGGCGCGCAGGTAGAGCGCCAGCGCCACGAAGGCGCCAAGCGCCAACCCGCGGCTCGCGCAGACCGCCCTGGCGCCGCTCAGCCGGGCGGCCAGCCCAGCCGCCGGCCCCCGAGCAGGTGCAGGTGGAAATGCCCCACCGATTGGCCGGCGTCGGGGCCCGTGTTCACCACCAGGCGGTAGCCGCCGGCCGCGATCCCCTCCCGGCGGGCCAGCTCGGCGGCCAGGTTGACGATGCGCCCCATAAGATCGACGTGCTCCTCCGTCAGCTCGTTCGTGGAGGTCAGGTGCGCATTGGGCACGATGAGAATGTGCGTTGGCGCCTGGGGACGGATGTCCCGAAAGGCGGTGAGCTGCTCGTCGCGGTGAACCACGGTGGCCGGCAGTTCGCCGGCGATGACGCGGCAGAACAAACAGTCCGTCATGCAGCCTCCTTCGCGCGCGTCCGCCTAGCCCCAGCCTATTTTATCGGCGGGCGCCGTCCGCGTCCTGGCGCGCCGTGGAAGCTCCCCCGGACGCTCGGCAGCAAGGAAATCCAAAAAGCGGAGCAACCGTGCGGTACAATACCGCCGGACCCGGCGCCGGAAGCAGTACCGCGCGTCACGCGCGCCTGGCCCACGCGGCGCCCGCGTGTAACATTTTTCGGGCTCGTGCGTTTAATCTATAGGAGGTGGACACGCTAGGGGGCTTCCTGGCTCCTGCGCGGCAGGTCGCGCGAGCGGCTCTGGCGTTCAGATGCCTTAGCGGTCGCCTGGCACCTACTGATCGCGTCGGGGCGCGCGACCAGCCTTTAGGGTATCCTTTGCGGTAGCCACGCGAGAGCAACCGCAGGTCAGGAAGAAGGGAGGGCACTTGGAGGAGTTCAATCTCGATCAGGAGTTCGAAATCGTCGAGCTGGAGCCACGCCGCGCGGCGTCGCCCGATGCTCAGGGCAGCGGCGGCAGCGGCGGCAGCGGCGGCAGCGGCGGCAGCGGCGGCAGCGGCAGCGGCGGCAGCGGCGGCGGCAGCGGTACGTAAGCCGCCGGCGCTCGTCGGGTCCACTTACAGCCCCCGAGCCCAGTAGGTACACACCAGCACCGGGCCGCGGCCCCTCGTGGGCGGGCCCGGTGTTGGTGTGTAACGCCCCTCACTCACCCCGCCCCGGTGGGGTACACTCGATGGGCGCCCGGCCCTCGCCGGCGTCCGCACGTCATGATCCGCCGTTGCGCCCCGGCCGTATACCCGGGAGCCGGCCGCCTGCGGGGCGCGCCCCGCCCAGCCCATGGCCTGGAGACACGATCTTGGACTTCGCCTGGCAGCCCGAACAGCAAGCCCTGCGCGCCACCGTCGTCGAGTTCGCCCAGCGCGAGCTGAACCACGACCTGATCGGCCGCGACCGCCGCGGCGAGTTCTCTCGTCGCGCCTGGGAGCAGTGCGCCGAGATCGGCATTCAGGGCCTGTTCCTGCCCGACGAGTACGGCGGCGGCGACGCCGACCCGCTGACCACTACGTACGTGCTGGAAGGGCTCGGCTACGGCTGCCAGGACAACGGCCTGCTGTTCTCGCTGAACGCGCACATGTGGGCCTGCGAGGTCCCCATCTGGAAGTTCGCCGGCCCCGAGCAGCGCCGCAAGTACCTGCCCCGCCTGGCGGACGGCACCTGGATCGGCGCGCATGCCATGAGCGAGCCGGGCTCGGGCTCGGACGCCTACGCGCTGGAAGCCCGCGCCGAGCGCCGCGGCGATCACTACGTGCTGAACGGCACCAAGACCTTCAGCTCCAACGCGCCGGTGGCGGACGTCTTCATCGCCTTCGCGACCGTGGACAAGGCGAAGGGCTACATGGGCGTCACCGGTTTCATCCTCGAGCGCGGCTTCCCGGGGCTCACGGTGGGGCCGCACGCCGAGAAGATGGGCCTGCGCACCTCGCCCATGGGCGACGTGATCCTGGAAGATTGTGTGGTGCCCGCGGAGAACGTGCTCGGCCAGGAGGGCGACGGCGCCAAGATCTTCAACACCGTGATGGAGTGGGAGCGAACGTGCATCCTCGCGAGCTGGCTCGGCGCGCAGCAACGCCAGCTCGAGCGGTGCGTCGAGTACGCCAAGCAGCGCCGCCAGTTCCGCCGGCCCATTGGCAGCTTCCAGGCAGTCTCGCACAAAATCGCGGACATGTACGTGCGCCTGGAAGCGTCGCGGCTGCTGCTCTATAAGGCCGCGTGGCTGCTCGGGCGCGGCGATCCCGCCGTGATGGCTGCAGCGACGGCGAAGCTCTTCGCCAGCCAGGCGGCGGTCCAGTCGGCGCTCGACGCGATGCAGGTCCACGGCGGCTACGGCTACATGACCGAGCTGGAGCTGGAGCGCACGGCCCGCGACGCCATCGGCGGCACGCTGTACTCTGGCACGTCGGAGATCCAGCATGTGCTGATCGCCAGCCAGCTCGGCCTCGGCTAGCCTGGCCACTTGACCGGTCCCGGTAGGGCGGGGTCTCGTACCCCGCCGCCTCGCGGGGGCATGAGCGCCCGGCAGGGGACAAGCCCCTGCCCTACCGCGTGGCGCCCGTGGGCGGCCCGGTGAGCGATCCAGGCCAATACTGATCACCGCGGTTGCGCCGCGGTCGCCGCCTGAACGGCCGGGCCGGGGAGCAGCCGCAGGCGGGCACGAGACCCGCCCCTACGCCCCACCGGCGTGCCGTAGGAGACGCTCGCACGGACAGTCGTCAATGGCTGACGGCGAATAGCGAATTCACTGAGAGCGAACCATGGCTTACTTGTTGCCACAACTGCTGCAGCAAAGCGCGGCCCGCGAGCCGCACCGCGAGGCGGTGGTCTTCCAGGACCAGCGCCTGACGTACGCCGAGCTAGACGCCCAGAGCAACCGGCTGGCGCGCCTGCTGGCCGCGCAGGGCGTGCGACGCGGCGACCGCGTGGGGCTGTACCTCCAGAAGTCGCTGCCCTCGATCGTCGGCATCTACGCAATCTTGAAGCTGGGCGCCGCCTACGTGCCGATCGACCCCGGCGCGCCCGCGCCGCGCATGGGCTACATCCTGCGCAACTGCGGCGTGCGCTGCCTCATCACCAGCAGCGACCGCCTCGGCCGCCTACGCCAGGCGTTCGCCCAGGACAACCCGCTGGCAGCGCTGGTGCTGGCCGACTGGGACGCGCCCCGCGAGGCGAACGGCCCGGCCGGCGCGCGGCTGGTGGCCTGGGGCGACGCCGCGCGCGAGTCGGCGACCGCGCTCCCGCTCGACGCGATCGACACCGACCTGGCCTATATCCTGTACACCTCCGGCTCGACGGGCGAGCCGAAGGGCGTCATGCTCTCCCACCGCAACGCGCTGACGTTCGTGGACTGGGCGGCCGCCCGCTTCGCCGTCACGCCCGACGACCGCCTGTCGAACCACGCGCCGCTGCACTTCGACCTGTCCATTCTGGACCTGTTCGTCGCGGCGCACGCAGGCGCCACCCTGGTGCTCGTGCCCGCCGAGACGGCGCTCTTCCCGCGCCCGCTGGCGCAGCTCATCCAGGACGCCGGCATCACGATCTGGTACTCCGTGCCGTCGGCGCTGATCCTGATGCTGACGCACGTGGACCTCGCCACGCTCGACCTGCGTCGGCTGCGCCTGATCCTGTTCGCCGGCGAGGTCTTCCCGGTGAAGTACCTGCGGCAGCTCCACGATGCGGTGCCGCACGCCGCGCTGTTCAACCTCTACGGCCCCACCGAGACGAACGTCTGCACCTACTACGAGGTGCGCGACGTGCCGCCCGACCGCACCGAGCCGTTCCCAATCGGCCGCGCCTGCGAGAACACCGAGGTGTTTGCGCTGAACGAGGCCGGCGCGCGCTGCGGCGTCGGCGAGGTGGGCGAGCTGTACGTGCGCGGCTCGACCGTGATGCAGGGCTACTGGGGCCGTCCGGAGGACACGGCGCGCGTGCTGGCCCAGAACCCGCAGCAGCCGCACTTCCGCGATCCCGCCTACCGCACCGGCGACCTCGTGAAGCTGGACGCGAGCGGCGACTATCTCTTCCTCGGCCGCCGCGACAACCAGATCAAGAGCCGCGGCTTCCGCATCGAATTGGGCGAGATCGAAACCGCACTGTATAACCACCCGGGGGTGCGGGAGGCGGCCGCCGTCGCCATTCCCGACGAGGTGATCGGCAACCGCATCCAGGCGTTCGTGGCGCTGCACGAGACAGACCCCGTCACGGCCGGCGAGCTGGAGCGGCACTGCAAGCAGGCCCTGCCACACTACATGATGCCGGAGCAGATTACGCTGCGCCCGACGCTGCCCAAGACGTCCACCGGCAAGATCGACCGCCGTGCGCTCGTCGAGGGCGTACTGAGCGCCGGGACGCCCGCGGTGTAACGGACCGGGCACAATTCGGGACGCAGGGCTCGACACGGAAGGGGAACCAGGTGGAGGCTCAAAGCAAGCTCAAGCACTTCATCGTCACCGAGCTGATGCACGACGAGGACGACGACGTGCTGAGCGACGAGGAGCCGCTGCTCGGCAGCGGGATCGTGGACTCGCTCGGCATCATGCGGCTGGTGAGCTACATCGAGGAGGAGTTCGGGGTCGAGGTGCCGGAGGAGGACCTGGTGCCCGAGCACTTCCAGACCGTGAACCGGCTGGCGGCGTTCGTGGAGCGCCTGCAGACGGCCTGAACCAACCGGTCGCCCGACGCCCGGGCGCCCCGCGCGGCACAACGACACGAAGGCGAGAGATAGCATGGCGCAACTGCTCCCCGCTGAGGCCGCCCCCCCCAGCCTGCCGCCCCCGGCCTACGAGCTGGGCGCGCCAGCCGCCGGCCGCACGCCCGTCACCATGTGGGTGGACGGCGCGCCGGTGTACGGCACGCTGTACGAGCCGACGCCGCAGGCGGCGCGGGACCGCCGCGTGGGGGTGCTCATTCTGGAGCAGGTGTGCTGGCACCGCTGGCACCACCGCCTGGCGCAGCATCTCGCCGCCGCGGGCTACTACGCGCTGACCTTCGACTTCCGCGGCCGCGGCGAGAGCGCCGGGGGCGACGACCACGACATGTGGCGGCGCCACCACGCGCCCGAGACGATGCTGGCCGACACGCGCCAGGCGATCGCCACCTTCCGCGCGCTCGTGTCGCTCGATCGCCTGGTCGGCTACGCCTACTGCCAGGCCGTGCACGTGCTCGCCCGCTGCGCCGTCGTCGGCGCGCTCGACGGCCTGGTCGGCGTGGGCGCGACGATCATCGACGACTACTTTCGCCAGAACTACCGCGGCGTGCTCTCGGGCCTGCCGGACATCGGGACGCTGCCCGAGTTCAACATGTTCGACCACCTGACGGACTACGACGGCCGGATCCTGTTCGTCTACGGCGAGGGCGACCTGTTCCTGGCCGCGTCGCCCCTGCAGAACGTGCTGCAGCGCGGCGACGCCTGGGAGGCGGCGCGGCCCGGCCGCAGCTTCGAGCTGTGCACCGTCAAGGACGCCGACCACACGTTCAGCACCCGCCCCGCGGAGAGCATCGCCATCGAGCAGACGCTCCAGTGGCTCGACCGCCGCTTCGGCCGCGGCTATCCGCGCGCCTGGCAGGGGCCGCCGCCCAGTATGGACCTGCCCGGCGGCCCCGCCCGCGACACGAGCCCCGCCGCCCAGGTGCCGCTGCTCACCACCGGCGCCCTCCTCCACCCGCCCGATCCCTACGCCGCCGAGGAAGCCCCCGGCTGGCGGCTGGAGCT
>Ga0070741_10005070_pt1 | contig 29804 bp, 20 predicted proteins | sample Coa_R1_4_FD_66440 | JGI IMG/M metagenome (GOLD analysis project Ga0070741, IMG submission 66440) | Surface soil microbial communities from Centralia Pennsylvania, which are recovering from an underground coalmine fire - Coalmine... | ecosystem: Environmental > Terrestrial > Soil > Unclassified ... | reverse complement strand
GGGGACTCAAACGCCATCCCCTTGCCCCACGCCCCCATCCCCGCTGAGGACGGCGGCTGGAGTACGTTATTTTGGAAAAACTAACATTACCGCTGGTACATACAGCGGGGGCAGATCACTACGGCCACGATTTGAAGTTCGAATTCAGCGTGGGAGTGGGACCCGGAACGGGCAAAGCCATGGCAACCCTCACCGGCCCTTTTGTGCAGGGCCCCTCAGGTGAGCGGTTCGTCTACATCGATATCGGGACCTGTGCCGGTCAGGCCGGCTCATGCTGGACTCGCCGGTTGAAGATACCGCTTGCCGGTATCACAACGGAGATGATCGCCCAAGACGGCATTCTTGAGGCCAGGGTACCCGGAACGGGAAAGGATGGCGGACCGACTTGTGCGACGGTCAAACCTTTCGGCGGTTGGAAGCTAACGCCCGCCGCACGCTAAAACTTCGCCGCGAACTGTAATTCATTCTTGCGTCGGGCGACACGGACCCCTTCATCAATCGAGAGTAGGAACGTTCCTTTGTGGTCCCCAATCCAACGTTGGCCTGCTTCCCGCGATGGGAAGAAATGGACGAAATGGCAGAAACTCGTGATGACGTCTTTCTGAAACGCTGTGGCATCTGGCGGTAGGAATGACATGCATGCTCCGTTTGGGTCCAGGTGCTCGACTCCTTCAGGAGTCATTTTAAGGGTGACCGTATTTCCTTCGATTGGGCTCGCTGACTCGACCTCGGCCATCTTGCTAAGGAGGTGCGGCAGAAAGAGCGTGTCCCAGGCGCACCACGCCGACAATCTCTGACCCTCGATGATCAACCTGTGCGGGCTCGTATACGCTGTGGGCAGCGCAAGTCCCCAAAAACCGACGATTCTTCCATCGTGATTCGAATAAACGCCCGGCCAGGTGTCCAGGATTCCACTCACGATTCCAACCGGTACCTGAATTCGTTGGGCCAAGAGCTCCCGTGGGACTGGTTCGCATATGGCCAACAAACGGTAAAGCTCTAGCGCCAGGCGTTGTTCGAAGGCGTCGAGCTTGGGAAATGCCTCAACGATCCTCGTGGCGACTTCGTCGATGTTGATCTTGTGTTTCGCGATCATCGATTCATTCCGCGCAGCAGGCCCGTGCTGCGGAGCCGGAACCCGAAATGAGGAGGTCCTCGGCCCCACGAGCTTCCGGCCTGAAACGAATCCTTGTGTCGGGCTACTTAGATGTTTCAGTCCTAAAGCCCGCCTTTTCGATGGTCTTTTGAATTTCAGCTCGCGACACCTGCGTGTCTTCGTAAACGACTGTTGCGGTCCGCTTTTCAACGTTGAGATCGACGTTCTTGACGCCTTTCGTTTGCGTCAGCGCCTTCTTGATCACAACTGTACAGGCGGCGCAGTCCATTGCCGGGACCTTCATCTCGGTGGTAGCTTCTTTCGCCATTGCCGAGCCGGCGGCCAAAACCAGTCCAACGATAGCTGCGGTCTGTTTCATAGCGTTATACCCTCTTTAAAGCAACTCAAATTTCGTCTATTTGCCGCCCGAGAGTAGCCAATCGGCGACTGCACCCGAGTAATAAGGAAACGCCCCAAATAGGATGACGGCGGGGGTCGCGATCCAGAGGGCGAGGCGGCCCGATCGGTTCGTACCGCGCTTCGTGCAGGTGCAACCGGGCGCACAACTCTCTTTACTCGGTCGATACGCGAAATAGAAGCCCAGTCCCAGTAGGGCAACCGTGAAAGCAAGCAGGTACGGCCTCCACGCGTCGAACAACGCGGAGGCGCCCAGGATTGAAAACCCTGTTAAGGCGAATACGATCGGCAGAATGCAGCAGAAGCTGGCGAGGATGGCGGAAAAGACCGATCCTACCGCCAATATCGAGCTTGGACTTTTCGATTGGCCCGACATGGGTGAGCTCGAATCGCTGGCGCCCGCGTGAGCATCCCGGATCGCCTGCCGCAACATTTCCCGCGAAGGCAATCCTTCTCTTCGGCCGTTTACGGCGTAGGTACGGCACATCATGCCATACTCGCTTGCAGTTCGTGCCGAAGGCTCGACATCCAGCCCGTCGACTCGGATGCTCGGCGAGCCCAGGAATTTGAGCTCCTGAACCATCGATGGATCTCTGACGTTCACCTCTGCAAGTTCCGCGGAAACGCCTTCCTCGTGGAGCACTTCCTGTACTCTCTGAACTGCTGGCTTGTGGTTCGGGCAACCGTCGAAACCTAGAATTTCAATTTTCATGTCGTGCGCCTTTTCGCGCGGCTTCGTTGATCTCCTCAAGCACAGGACAGCACTCGTCATGTCCTGAGGCTGCCTTTGTCAATTCGCGTTTGCACTTCTGCAGAGCGCTCTTTAGGCCGCGCTCCAGATTCTGCAGCTCGCCGATCTTTTGCCCAACCGCTGCCAACTTCTGGTCTAGAAGTTCTTTGACATGCGAGCAGGCCGGTATATGCTCAGCGCGCAGGATCAACAGCTCCCGAATCTCGCTCAGGGAAAATCCAAGCTCCTGAGCCTTGCGGACGAACTTGAGAGTTTCAATCTCGCTTCTCCCGAAGAGACGAAACCCACCTTCAGTCCGCGGCGATCGCCTCAGGAGTCCCTGCTTCTCGTAGAAACGGATCGTGTCGATGCTGAGCCCGGTCTGCTGGGCTACTTGACCGATCTTCGCCGTTTGGTTCACTGCTTTCCTTGCTCCCATATCCAATCTACAATCTGGAGTCAACTCCAGAGTCAAGGGATTGTTTGAAGATCGGAAAATTGGTGCGCCAACCCTCGTGCCGAGTGATCTGGCGGCCGATTCTCGCGGGAACAATCGCAGGTTGGAACAGCAGCCCGGTTATAATCGTGAAGCTCTAAAGGCGGTCCGCATTGAACCAGCCAAGTGTGTAGCGGCGGTTCAAAACCAGTTGTAAGTTATTGAATTTTCAGGTGGCCAGGGACGGAATCGAACCGCCGACGCCAGCCTTTTCAGGGCTGCGCTCTACCGACTGAGCTACCTGGCCGGAAAACTTGAGTGTAACAGATGCCCTGGCGCCGCTGCACCCGCTTCAGGCTTGTATCAGGCCCATGCGCACCGCGTACCGCACCAGGCTTGCCGTTTCGTGGACGTCCAGTTTCTCCATGATTTTCGTACGGTGGGAGTCTGCCGTCTTATAACTGATGCCTAGCAATTGCGCGATTTTTCTGGTCGAGTGGCCTTCCGCAATCAGCCGCAGTACCTCGCGCTGCCGGGTCGTCAATGGTAGCCGCCCCGTCTCGGTTGTTTCCAGCCCTATCGCACGAGACTCCTGCTTTCCGTCCGATGTCTCGGCAACGAAGCCAACAAAGCCCGCAAACATGCCGTCCTGTTCATACCAGGGTGCGCCGCTGTCAACAAGCCAGCAATATTGTCCATCTGCACGACGCACACGGTATTCCATCTTGAAGCAGCGCCGCTCCTGAAACGAGCCGAGATAGGTATCCATACATAATCTCAGGTCGTCGGGGTGCACGCCTTCCATCCAGCCATCTCCCATCTCCTGCTCGAGCGTTCGCCCGCGAAATTCCAGCCAGCGCCGGCTCACCCACGTGCAATGGCTGTCCGTACCTGACGTCCATACCATAGCCGGCACGGCATCTGCCATCATTTCGAACCGGTGCTCAGTCTTTTGGAGCCGCTCGTGCATCAGCCGCATTTCCCGTTCCAGGTCACCGATGCGCTGATACAAATTATGTGTCGTTTCCCAGCCTGGCATAGTGGTGCCATCCATCTTGTTGCAATCATAAAATCCTTTTCCACTCTCTGTAAAGAAAGCTCCGCCAAGCCGCCAAAGGTGACGCGGACTGCTGCGACATACCAGACCCTAAGCCTTGGATAAATCGCGGGCGTGCTGCCGGATTTTCCGAATGGCCTCGGCGATCTGATCCATATCTGACCGGCCGCCCAGCAGCATCGTTTGTCCGAACCAGACGGCCTCTTCGCATAGCCGTTCATTCTCCGGACACTGATTCCGGTCTTTGTAGCGTGCCAGTTCCTTCTCCGGATAGATATTGCGGTAGTGCCGCGAGCGCAACGTCGCTTCGATAAACGGCTCCTTATTCAGCGGCTTGTAGCCTCCCGAGCACGGGATGCCTTCCGCCTTGAGCGCTTTTAAAAAGATCGATCTCGGCAGGTCCTCGAATTGTTTGGAGTCATATCGCATCATGTAGATGTGGTAAGCATTCCTGCTGCAGCCGTCATACATGCGGGCCGGCGAGATTCCCGGAATCTGCCGCAACTGCTCGGATAAGTACGCGGCATTTTGCTCCCGGATTCTGGATTGCGCTTCGAGCCGCGTCAATTGTTCGATCAACAGCGCCGCTTGAAACTCGGTGATGCGGTAGTTCGAACCGTTGCGGGCATACTCGAAAGAGCCGCCGCCTTTCGCGCGCCCATTATTTTGAAAGCTGCGGCAGCGCTCCAGCAACTCCTCGTTGCGGCTGAGAATGGCGCCGCCCTCGCCCGAGTTCAGGTTCTTCGAGGCCTGAAAGCTGAAGCAACCGAGGTCCCCGACCGTGCTCACTTTCTGACGGCGCCATTCCGCCAGGTGCGCTTGACACGCGTCTTCAAGCACGGCAACTTTGTGCTTTCTGCCAATCGCAAGAATCCTGTCCATATCGGCAGGAGAGCCGCCAAGGTGGACAGGCACAATCGCCCTGGTACGGGGAGTGATCGCCGCCTCGATCTTATTCGCATCGATCTGAGATGTCTCCCGGTCCGTGTCTACGAAGATAGGAATTGCGAACTGGAGCATGACGACATTGATGGTCGCGACGAAAGTATAGGGCGGCACGATCACCTCATCTCCAGGTCCGACTCCGAGCGCATTCAACGAAGTGTGGAGCGCAGTGGTTCCGCAGGAAGTGGCAACACAGCCCTTCGCTCCCAATACGCGCGCCCACTCTGCCTCAAAGCGGTTGGCATAGGTACCGTCGAGCCGGCACCAGCGCTTCCCACGGAGGACGTCGCCCCAGGACTGCTCGTCGTTCGCGGCGATCCTGGGCCAGGACGGGAACGGCTGCTTCCGGACCGGAGTTCCGCCCAGCAGCGCCGGGCTCGTGTTTTTGTCTGACACTCTGTCTGCCAGGGCTGGCCGTGCCGCCATCATGCCCGCATAGCCGGAGCCCGCTAGCGTCCTTCCGATAAATCCGCGTCGTGTCGAACCGTCGCTCATAGGTTTCTTTATTGTATGGCAGACAGTTTCACGTAACGTTAGTCCTGCAAGGTAAAATTGTGCACGATGTGGCGAGTAATCAAGTGGCTGCTGATCCTTGCGTTCTCCGCGATTGCAAGCTTTGCCGGTGACTCCGCGATCGATCGGGCCACGCTAAAAGGCTTAACAGCCTTGCGGGTCGTTGTGGATTCGATTCCTCCTGAGCTGGAACAACTCGGTGTTGCTCAGGATGAATTGCAGAAGCAAGTAACCGACAGGCTTCGGGAGATCGGACTTGCGGCAAACGACCAAACGAATGATTTCCTAGGTGTGCAGGTCCAGTCCGCCCAGGCGGGCCGCTCCCGCAAGTCTCCATTTGCGGTGACTATCGTACTGGCAGCTTATCAACTCGTGACCTTGAACCGCGATCGCGGTATTCGAGCCGTCGCCCCCACGTGGAGCGCCGACACAATCTTCATTGCGCAGCCGCGCGTTTTAGAAGGCATGGTTAGAGGCGGTCTGGCCCAGCTCGTTGACCACTTCGCGGCGGCCTATCGTTCGGTGAATCCCAAATAGCGGATGAGGCACGCTATGAACTGATCCGCTCCCGGAGGCCTATCCTAACGTGGATTTCTGGTTCTGGTTTTTCGCCGGCCCTGCGATTGTGCTGGCGCTAGTTTCGTTGCGAGGCGAATGGAAGCGCGCCCGCTACGTGGAGTTGCGTCTTGCCGATCCGGGTCCGCGCGTGTTCCCGCCCGCCACGGTCATCGTTCCGGTGAAAGGGCCGGAGGCGGGCCTGCGCGAAAACTTAGCGGCCTTGGCTTCCCTGGACTATCCGGATTATGAGCTCATCATCGTGGCTCGCAGGGCTGCCGATATTCCGCCGGGCGTGCTTCCTGCTCGGGTCAAAATCGTCCTGGCGTGCCGTCCAGAGGATGACACCAAGGGCGAGAAAGTACAGAATCTTTTGGCCGCTGTACGCGCCGCTCGCTGGCCTTCGCTGGTTTATGCCTTTGCGGATTCCGATGGTCGCGTCTCGCCTGGCTGGCTGCGAGCGCTCGTCGCGCCACTGGCCGAAGCGGGTGTAGGAGCCACCACGGGCTATCGTTGGTATGCGCCGGTGCCCGCGACCTTTTGGTCGCTCATGCGCAGCGTCTGGAACGCACCTATCGGCGGAATGTTTGGCCCGGGCGACAACCGCTTCGCCTGGGGCGGATCCATGGCGATCCGCAAAAAGATATTTCTGGCGGCCCGCGTCGCGGATTATTGGGAAGAGACAGTGAGCGACGATTATGCGCTCTCCGCCGCCATCCGGCGGGCCGGCCTCTCCATAGTGTTTGCGCCCGGCGCCATGGTAGCGTCAAATGACCTGATCGGCGCACGCGAATTCTTCGCTTGGGCGCGGCGACAGATGACGATAACCCGCGTCTACGATCCTTTGCTCTGGTGGCAAGCCTTTCTCGCGCACATTTTTTATTGCGGCGGCATGGCGGCCTGCATACTGGCCGCGCTTGCAGGGCATCGCGGCGCCGAATGGGCGCTCATTGCGCAGCTCGCCCCTGGAATGCTGAAAGGGACCAATCGCGCCACGCTGGCCCGCGCCGAGCTGCCGGACCTGAAAGCCTGGTTCGACCGCCATGCCTGGGTCCACGCCCTGTGGGTTCCTCTCGCCACCTGGATCTGGCTAATTGTTTTGGTTTCCTCCTTGTTCTCGAGCCGAATTCAATGGCGCGGAAGATCTTACCTGCTTCGCCGCGGCACACCGTCCAAACTGGGATACAATGAGGCCAAAGACGCCTAAGTCGTGCGAGTTGGAGAGCCGCTGTATTGACCCGGCGTCGCATGCTATCGCACATTTTGATCTTTGAACCCAGAGAGGAGAATCAAGTGGCCAAAGGAATGGATCGCAGGAAAGAACAGAAAAAGCCGAAAAAGAAGAAGTAAAGCCGGCCCAGTGTAACTCGAGCTGAGCCGAGGGATAAGAGGGAGGAGGTCATGCGTACCGAGTGGATTGAGAAACGCAACAACGATTCGATTCGCACACAGATGCACTATGCCCGCAAGGGTGTGGTCACGGAAGAGATGGACTTCGTCGCGCGTCGCGAAAAGCTCGCGCCGGAACTGGTGCGCTCCGAAGTTGCCCTGGGGCGAATGATCATTCCGGCCAATATCCATCACCGAAACCTCGAGCCAATGTGCATCGGCGTGGCCTCTTCGTGCAAGATCAACGCCAATATCGGCAACTCGGCCGTCACCTCCGAAATCGATACGGAGCTGGAGAAACTGCGTTATTGCGTGAAGTATGGCGCCGATACCGTAATGGACCTCTCGACCGGCGGCGATATCCCACGCATCCGCAAGGCCATCATCGACGCGTCGCCCGTCCCAGTCGGCACGGTGCCGATCTATGAAGCCCTGTCCCGCGTTCGGCGCGTGGAAGATCTCACTGGCGATCTGTTGCTCGAGGTCATTGAGGAGCAAGCTGAGCAAGGCGTGGATTACATGACGATCCACGCCGGTGTGCTCGTGCAGTATATCCCGCTCACCACCAGGCGCATCACTGGCATTGTGAGCCGCGGCGGTTCGATTCTGGCCGAGTGGATGGTCAAGAATCATCGTCAGAACATGCTCTACGAGCGTTTTACGGATATCTGCAAAATCTTCCAGAAGCACGATGTCAGCTTTTCTCTAGGCGACGGTCTGCGGCCCGGCTGCCTGGCCGACGCCAGTGACGAAGCCCAGTTTGCGGAATTGAAAACCCTGGGAGAGCTCACAAAGAAAGCCTGGGAATACGACGTGCAGGTGATGATCGAGGGCCCCGGTCACATCCCCATGGACCAAATCCAGCTCCAGGTAGAGAAAGAGCGCGAGCTTTGTTTCGAAGCGCCCTTCTACACGCTGGGTCCGCTCGTGACCGACTTCGCGCCGGGCTACGACCACATTACTTCCGCGATCGGAGCGGCCATGATCGGCTGGCACGGCGCTTCGATGCTTTGTTATGTAACTCCCAAGGAGCATCTCGGTCTCCCCAACCGGGACGACGTAAAAGCCGGCATCATCGCATACAAGATTGCGGCGCATGCCGCCGATATCGCCCGGCATCGCCCCGGCGCGCGCGATCGCGATGACGAACTGTCTCGCGCCCGCTATCGGTTCGACTGGAACCGGCAGTTCGATCTGTCGCTCGATCCAGAAACGGCTCGCGCCATGCATGATGAGACCCTTCCGGAAGAGGGATTCAAAGACGCTCATTTTTGCTCGATGTGCGGTCCCAAGTTCTGCTCAATGAACATCTCAGCAAAAGTTGAGAGCTTCACATCCGCCGACGCCGAAGCCGTTTTAAACGAAAGCCTGGTGCACATCAGCGGAAACGAATAACGCCACAGTGCTGGTCGGCACACAGCAAAGCAGGCCTTAGGATTCCCACGGGAAACTCCGGCCTTGCATTTGCAATGCTCTTTGAGGGAGCCGAAGTTTATGTGCCGAAACTGGAAAGTATCATTGCTTGGTGTTACTCTCGTGGCGTTTTCCTCAGTGGGTTGTGCGGATAAGCACACCACATCCGTAAATAATCCCGCCCCAGCCCCGCAAACGAGATCGACGACAGGCGAGGCCGCGCGGAGCGAAGCCGCGCGTACAGGCGGCTTTGGCGAGCAGCGCATTGCGAATGAGGTTCGCCACGAGCTGGTTATGCTGCCGTACTACGGCGTTTTCGACAATCTTGGCTACCGCGTGGACGGTAACACGGTCACCCTGGTTGGCGAAGTGACGCGGCCAACGCTAAAGAGTGATGCCGAAAACGTGGTGAAGCGGATCGAAGGGGTCGAGAGCGTAAACAATCAGATCAAAGTGCTGCCGCTCTCCCCGAATGACGATCGCATTCGGCTTGCGGAGTATCGGGCCATCTATAGCCACCCGACACTGCAGCGCTACGCCATGCAGGCCGTGCCGCCAATACACATTATCGTAGACAACGGTAATGTGATCCTAGAAGGCATCGTGGCCAATGAAGGCGACAAGAACATCGCAGGAGTTCAGGCCAATAGCGTTCCCGGCGTATTCGGCGTTACGAACAATCTGAGAGTCGAAAACCACTAAGCCCTTTTGTCTGCCGCGCTAAACTAAGAGCGGGAATTCTGGAGCACATGGCAGCTCGCGCCGCGCCCGGCAGAGAGATCAATCCGTGGATCATCGCTATCTCTGTGATGCTGGCGACCTTCATGGAGGTTCTCGATACAACGGTCGTCAATGTGTCGCTTCCGCATATTGCGGGCAGCATGTCGGCCAGCGTGGAGGAAGCCACATGGGCGCTGACCTCGTACCTGGTCGCCAACGCCATCATCCTTCCGATGACGGGATGGCTGGCCAACTATTTCGGCCGCAAACGCCTCCTGCTTGCCGCTGTCATAGGCTTTACGGCCGCATCGTTTCTCTGCGGACTCGCCCCGAGTTTGCCTGCGCTCATCATCTTCCGCGTTCTCCAGGGCGCGGCCGGAGGGGCCCTCCAGCCCCTCTCCCAGGCGGTGATGCTCGAAGCGTTTCCCCCTCAGGAACGCGGCAAAGCCATGGCCTTCTGGGGGCTGGGGATTGTCGTTGCCCCTATGCTGGGTCCGGTGCTCGGGGGGTGGCTAACAGATAGCTATAGCTGGCGCTGGGTTTTCTACATCAACATTCCAGTCGGAGCGGCTTCGGTTCTGATGACAAAGCTTTTCATCTTCGATCCGCCTTACATACGCCGCGTCTCGACACGCATCGACTACTGGGGCATCGGCTTTCTGGCGTTGGGAATTGCCGCCCTGCAAATTGTGCTCGATAAAGGTCAGGAGGAAGACTGGTTTTCCTCGGATTTCATCCTGGTTCTTACCATATTGGCCGCCATCGGGATCGTGGCGTTTATCGTGCGCGAACTGACCACCGACAATCCCGTAGTCCAACTAAAAGTGTTCAAGAACCGGACCTACGCTGCCGGAGTGGCATTGATGACAATGTTGGGTTTTGTGCTGTATGGCAGCATGGTCCTCCTGCCGATTTTTCTTCAGACGCTTCTGAATTATCCGGCGCTGCAGGCCGGCATCGCCATGTTCCCGAGAGGGCTGGGATCATTTCTGGCCATGCCGATAATAGGAATGATTATGGCGCGGTTCGATCCCCGCAAGCTCCTTGCGGCCGGACTTGTCGCTGCATCGATGACGTTGTTTCAATTATCGCGGCTGAATCTCGATGCGGGGTACTGGGAGATTTTCTGGCCGCAATTCTGCCAGGGCCTGTCACTCGCGCTGCTGTTCGTACCGCTCACGACTGCCACCATGGACCCCATCGCCAGGGAGCAGATGGGCAACGCCACCAGCATCTTCAATCTCATGCGGAACCTTGGCGGCAGTTTTGGTATTGCCACCGCCAACACCTATTTGTTCCGCCACGAGCAACTGCACACCAACCTGCTGGTCGGCAACGTGAATCCGATGAACCCCGCTTCGGCCTCGCTGTTGGAACAGCTCCGTTCGAGCCTCATGGCGCGCGGTCAAGATGCGGTTACGGCGCTTCACCAGGCGTATGGCGCGGTAAACGGGATGGTCGCGCGGCAGGCGGCGATGCTTTCGTTCAACGACACCTTCCGGTTTATGGCCGCGGTCTTTCTGCTGATTTTGCCTCTATTGCTGCTGATGCGCCGCCCCACGCACCGCGGCGGAGGTATCGCCGCTCATTAGAGTGCAGCCTCGATTTCTCCGGCGCCTGCTGAGGGGCGGCAGTCGTAGATCGCCGGCGTAAGTCCGAACTGTTTTTCATAGCTCGCAATCATGCGCTCCCGAAACCTACGGGCTGCCTCAGGCAACATCATGCAGACTACCGAGCCTCCGAACCCGCCGCCGGTCAGCCGCGCACCCAGGACGCCATCCATTGTCAAAGCGGCATCGGCCAGGAAATTCAGCTCCGCACAACTGACTTCATAATCGTTCGCCAGACTGCGATGCGAGGCGACGAGCAGCTCGCCCATCGCCTGGAGATCCCCCTTGCAGCATGCGGCCACAAATCGGCTGACTCGTTCGTTTTCAGTGACCACGTGCCGTGCTCGGCGGGCAATGACCGGCGGCATGCGGTCCGCAACCGCCGCCAGCGTCTCCGGAGAAATGTCGCGCAGGCTTTCAATTTCCGGGAACTCGCGCTGTAGCCACTCCACCGCGGCCGCGCACTCCTCGGTGCGCTGTTTGTAAGCCGAGTGGGCAAGCGTGTGCTTTACCATCGAATTCACCGCCAGAAACTCGCTTCCGGCCGGCAGCGGCACCGCTTCGTGCTCAAGGCTGCGGCAGTCGATGCGGATCGCCGCCTGCCGCCGGCCGAAGACCGCAACATACTGATCCATGATGCCGCAAGGGGTTCCGACGAATTCCACTTCGGCGCGGCGGCAAAGCCGCGCCAGCTCCAGAGGTTCAAGGTGGCGTCCCGCGAGCAACGCCAGCGCGCAGGCCACCTCAAGCGCGGCCGAGGAACTTAGCCCGGCGCCTTCCGGTACACTACTGCGAATCAACAGATTCTGCGGCGGGATGGAGAAGCCGACTCGCACCAGCTCCCGAGCCACGCCGGCCACGTAATCCGACCAATGGCCGGCCGGGCTTACGCCGCCAATATCGCCTGCAAGCCATTCCCGTGCTTCCTGATGATCTTCAGAGAAAACTCGGAGCGAACTGCCGCCGGAAGGCGCCGCAGCCACAAAACACGCCAGCTCCACCGCAATCGGAAGCACAAAGCCAAGGTTGTAATCGGTGTGCTCTCCGATTAAGTTGACACGGCCTGGTGCGCGGTATACGCGCACGCCGCGCCTCGTTCCATAGAGACGCTCGAAATCCTCGATCACCCTGTGGGCTCCCGGCCCCCACTCGCGGAAGACGCGGAGCGGCGCGCCAAAACCAACATCAGCCCACCGCTCGCCAGCATGACTAAGCCGGCATACAGATTGACGTTCGTCTCAGTGAGAGGCGCGCGCATGTCGGGCCGAAGTATCCCTGTCACCACGAGGATCACCCCGATCAGTACGAAAAACCAGCCGGCGGGAACTCGAAGGTCCACAATGTCACCCGAACACTATATTCAAGAGCACGAGCACGGCGGCTACGAAGACCGCCAGCGGGCCCGGTCTCTGGTACCAACTGAGCTTGTGATCGTGCGGAATCGGCGTGAGTCCATACACCAGTCCCGCCAGCTCGCTTTCCAGCTTCGGCTTGGTCGCGAGGCTCACCAGGATTGTTACGAGGAAGCATGTCGACCATGCAAAAATGGCGATCCAGAAATTTTGCGCCATTGTGGAAGGAAACTCGTGCAAATTGGCCAGCCACGCTCCCTTGTGTTCGGCAAGAGTCAGGCCGTGCGTGAGCGCAGCGGCCGCGGTCCCTGATAGCAGCCCGGTGAAAGCGCCGTGGCCAGTCGAGCGCTTCCAGAACATGCCGAGCAAGAACGTTGCAAATAGCGGAGCATTCACGAACCCGAACACAAGCTGTAGCAGGTCCATGATGTTGTTGTAGTGTTGCGCCAGATACGCGGTCCCGACGGAGAGCGCCACGCCGGCTATTGTTGTGATCCGGCCCACTCGCAGGTAATGACTGTCCGGAGCGCCGCGGACGATGTAAGTCTGGTAGATATCGTAAGTCCAGACCGTGTTGAACGCGGTGACATTGCCCGCCATGCCGGACATGAATGAAGCCATCAGGCCCGTAAGCCCCACCCCCAACATCCCCGATGGATAGAACTGGGCCATTAGCGTCGTGAGCACCTGATCGTAATCCGGGCCTCCGTTTTTCATCGGAAGCGTGTATCCCACACCGGCGCGCGCCAACGCGACTGCCGCGATGCCCGGCACAATCACGATGAACGGGATGATCATCTTGGGCAGCGCCGCAATCAGAGGCGTCCGCCGCGCAGCGGACATGGACTCCGCAGCCATCGCACGCTGCACGACCAAGAAATCCGTGCACCAATATCCGAAGGAAAGAACGAACCCGAGGCCGGCCACGAGCCCGAAGACCTCGACGCCCATAGGGTTTTGGCTGGATTCCCCCAGGTAGCGCCAACTGTGCGTCATCACCGCCGGAAGCCGCTCCGCCAGCGCATCCCATCCTCCGGCCTTGTGCACCGCGAGGATCGCGAGCGGGGAAAATCCCATCACGATCAATAGAAACTGCAGGACCTCGTTATAGATTGCGCTCGTGAGTCCGCCCAAAAACGTATACGCGAGCACGATCAGCGCCGAGCACAGCACCGACGCCGTGAAGCTCCAGCCCAGCACGAGCTGCAGGAGCAGCCCGAGCGCATACATCGAAATGCCCGACGAAAACACAGTCATCGTCGCAAACGTGAATGCGTTGAAGGCTCGCGTCTTCTCATCAAAACGGAGCTTGAGGTATTCGGGAACAGACCGGGCGCGGCTGCCGTAGTAGAACGGCATCATGAACACGCCCACAAACAGCATCGCGGGCACCGCGCCGATCCAGTAGAAATGCGCGGTCATGATGCCGTATTTCGCGCCCGAAGCCGACATACCAATCAGCTCCTGCGCGCCCAGGTTTGCCGCCAGGAAGGCGAGGCTCGTGATCCATACAGGAACCGAGCGTCCCGAAAGGAGAAAATCGCCGCTGGTAGCGACTTTCTCCCGCAGCCGCCAGCCGATCGCCAACACAAAGACGAAGTACAGCGCGAGAATGAGATAGTCTACCGGAGCGAGTGTCAATCCAAGGACTCCCGGAACTCTCCAGAAACCGCTACCAGTTCATTGTAGGCGAGTTTAGGCAGCCGCTTCCAGAATGAATCTTACGCTTTCTGGAACAATTGGGGTCGTTGCAGCCGGATCGGAACCTGCTCCAGCCGCGTTGCTACCATGGATTTAAGGGCTCAACTGAAGTGACGCGCCGGACTGTAGTGCTTTCACTTACCGCAGGACTTGCTTTTGCACAAGCGCCGCCGGTGTTCGTCTGTCCCATGGATCCGAACGTGCGGTCCTCCAAACCGGAGAGGTGCCCGAAATGCGGAATGAAGCTGGTGGCCGACATTCCCGAGCCTGTTGAATACCGGGTGGAACTTGCGCTCTCGCCGCGCGCGCCGACGCCGGGCGATCCGGCCACAATCACCTTCCATCTGCTCGAGCCTAGCTCCGGCAAGCCGGCGCGGCTACAGGTCATTCACGAAAAGCTGTTCCATCTTTTCCTGATCAGCGAGGACCTCGGCTATTTCGCGCATGAGCATCCCGAGCTGCGCCCCGACCGGTCGTTCGTGTTCCGAACCGTATTTCCGCACGCCGGTCTCTATCGCGTCCTCTGCGACTTTTACCCGGAAGGCGCCACACCGCAGATGATCGCGAAGACCATTATCATCGGCCGGCGCAGCAAGCCGGTCACACCGCTTGAACCGGATGTGCGGCCGCAATGCAGCCGGAATCTGACGGTGTCGCTAGCCATGCAGCCGGAGAAGCCCTTGGCGGGCACCAAGACGATGCTGTTCTTTTCTATGGACCCCTCTGACGGTCTGGAGCCCTATCTGGGCGCATGGGGACACATGCTCGCCGCCAGCGCCGATCTGATCGACATGATCCACGTGCATCCGGCATGGGAGGACCCGGGACCAAAACTCCAGTTCAACGTGATTTTTCCGCGGCCGGGCCTCTACCGTGTATGGGTGCAACTGCAACGCAAAGGCGAGGTCAACACGGTCGCTTTCAATGTGCCGGTTGCAGCGCTTTGACCAGGATTTCAAAGGGTAGTTCGGGTTCGCTTACCAGGCGCGTCCCCTTTTCGAGATGTAGCGGGTTGCGATAGACGAAGCTTCGGCGCCACTCTTGCTTGTAGCCGTGCAGCCAGAGCATCGGTTCCACCGTGCCGTCCGGCCGCAGCGCCGTGATATGCGCTTCCGCCGCATCGGCCAGCGGGCGAATCGCCAGTACAGCTACGTCCTCAGGTAGAAGAGCGGTTCGCATCCACGTTCCCGTAACGGGAGCGGCGGGCTGCTGAAGCGCAGGCAGAGTTGGAAGTAGGAGCGGATCGCCTTCCGGCGCGCCCCCTTCGACCCATTCGGCAATGCGATCGATTTCGTCCTGCGTGAGGCTCGGGTCGTCACGAAATTCCCCGAAGCCTTTGATCGCTCCCCAAGGCGGCATCCGCCGGTTCAGAACTTCGTCGCGGATGGCCTTTGCCCACGGCCGCACATCCTCATAGGTAAGAAACGCCATTGCAGAGGCGCCTTCCCGATGGCATGCTGTACAGCGCTTATATACGATCCGCGAGATTTCGCGAGACCAGGTCAGCTTGGTTGTAATCGGATCATGGGCATAAGCAGCGCCCGCGAGCAAGATGATGGCTAGTCCGTAATAGAGGGAAGAAAGCCGGTTGCTGCGCGCCCGACTTAGTATGATTACAAAGTTACCGAGCCAGGGCCGCAGGGAGTGCCGCATCACGCTGCGGGCATCCGCCTCAATCCGTGGCCCTCTCATTCTTGTTCTTCTTGGGCCATCGCACCAGGTGTTCCGGATTGAGCGTCGGATCAAAGGCAACCTCGAAGAATCCGAACATCATTTCTTCCCAGCTCTGGTCGCCGTATTTTACTTCTTTATTGGGATCCGGATTCGCCGGGTTGTTCGGCGAGTTGTCGTAGTAGGCCGTGCACTCGATAACGGTGCCCTTCGGAAGCTCAATCGGGCTCTGCGGGAAATACGAAAGCTGCCAACTAAAGCTATACTTTGGCACGTTCAGCAGGTCCCTGGTCTCCCCGGACGGGAACACCGCGCGATATGAAAACGCCTTGCCGCGCAGATGCATGTGCGGAAGCATTCCGATAAGCTTCACATCCGAATCAATGGTGATCTTCGCATCTACGCGGTGATTGTCTGCGCGCGGGGGAATCACGAAATCCTGGTTGGCTGCGGCCAGCGTGTAGACGCGCTCAGTTGGCTGCTCTTTGGCGAAGATGAATCCGACCCGAGTGCGGTCCTTCTGAGCCTTGCCGTTAGCCGTGTAATGCATCTGAAGAATGATATCGGAGCCCGCCTTCACCAGCCGCGCCCGGCCGGGCTGGAGCATGTCCGGCACCGTGCCCGGAGCATATCCCACCATCCACTGCCCCATGCCGCCGCCTTCACCGCCGCTCTTTTTCGGGACAAACGGCTCGCCGGGACGCGCATCCTGCAGCCACTTCGAACCGGGCTCGCGCACGAATGCGATTACATGATGCACGACATGCCGGTTGCCCGGCCGCACCTCGGCAAACTGCACCCACTTGTCTTCCTTGAAGCCGGTTGGAATTACGAAATAGGTGTACTCGATGGTGCCACTGGCCGGGACTTCGTATTCAATCGGCATCTCGACCACCATATCGGGCCGCCCGATATTCCAACCCTCGACGAAGTTGACGGCCGGCGGATCATCCTTAGGATCACCTTCAGGCGCTCCCGCTTCGGCCCATGCCGAAAGCGTGTCAATGTCGGACTGTTTGAGCGAGCGGTCGTTGGAAAATTTGCCGACGTGCGGGTCGGCGAACCAGGGCGGCATTCGCTTCAGGCGAACTGCTTCGCGGATCGCTTTTGCCCACGGCCGCACCTCTTTGTAGGTGATCAGCGACATCGGGGCCGCTTCGCCGGCGCGGTGGCAGCCCTGGCAGTTCTTCTGAAGAATGGGGAGGACGTCTTTATGAAATGTGACCTCGGGCGCCGTATGAGCGCCAAGGCTCACAGCAAGCGGCAAAAGTCCTAAGATTACGACACGCATCCCAACCTCTCGAGGCTTTCTCAGCAGATTACGAAAACTAACGCGAGATAGTTCTGCCTGCCGGCTCATGCGAACCTCGATAACAGTCTAAAACATCACAGTTGCGCCTCGCAGGCAGCGCGGCCGAGCAGGCCGTTCTGGGCCAGATAGCGCACATAGCGGCCAATGAGCGCGCTGTCCGGGGCCGGGCAGTTTGTGCCTGTTTCCGCGAGAGCTTCGAGTGTATTCCGGCAATCAACACTCGCGCGCTCCGCTTTCGCTGTTTGCTCAGGCAGCAGGGGCAAAAGCGGCGCCAGCGGATTAGCTGCATCTGCCACGCCGACCCGAGCGCGCCACTCCTCATAGGGTACGCGGCGCAGCGGGTAGCCAGCCGCGGCTACGCGTTCGAGCACTTCCCGCATCGCGATGCGATGAGGGTTTACAAGGTGAAACACGTGAGCGCCTGATGTCTCGCGCTGCGAGATCGACACAATGGCTTTGGCCACGAAATCGACCGGAACGATATCGACGTCCGTCTCCATATCCGGAAATTCACCCAGCTCCACGCAGCCGCGAATGAAGCGGTAAAGGAAATCGTCGGGATTGCAGCTTCCGGTACGGCTGCATCCGGTAATCGCGCCGGGGCGGTAGATCGTAACCGGTATGCCGCGTTCTCTCGCTAGCGCAATTACGTGCTCGGCGACCCATTTGCTCCGCGCGTAGCCCGTGCCAAGCTCCCGCCACGAGCCGAGCGGTTCGTTTTCCTGTGCGCACGCGGATTCACAGACCGAGATCGTCGAGACAAAGTGCACAGGCTTCAGTCGCGCGCGGGCGGCAAGGCGCAGCACTTCCTGAGTACCGAGGACGTTCGCGCCCTTGAGCTCACGGTATGGATAGAAAAAGTTTACATGCGCTCCATTGTGATAAATCGCATCGACCGTTTCGGCGAGCTCCGAGAACGATTCTGCGGAAAGTCCCAGCAGCGGCTTTGCAAGGTCGCCCGGTATTGCCACAATCCGGGCCGCGATCTGCTCGCTCCATAAGCTGTGCCGCTCCATGCGGCTCCGGATGCGCACAGCGGCGTCTTCGACAGTGGCCGCACGCACCAGGCAATGTATGCGTGCTCCGGTCTTGCGGACTAATTCATCGAGGAGAAACGCGCCAAGAAAACCGGACGCTCCGGTCAGCAGGATTTCGCGGGCCGCAGCCGTCCGCATCGCGGGCACCGGAGGAGGCTGGATATCCCGGTCGAGCGCGATCTCGCGATCGAGATCGAGCGCCTCCGGCGGGGATGCGGCGCCGGCTGCGTCGATTAAGGCCGCGAGAGTGGCGACCGTCGGCGCTTCAAACAATGCGTGCAGTGCAAGGTCGACGCCGAACGCGCTTCGCACGCGCGCCAGCACTTGCGTCAGTAGCAGCGAATGGCCGCCCAGATCGAAGAAATTGTCGTCAGGGCCGGGAATACCGGTTTTGAGAATCTCCGACCAAATTAGCGCCAGCGTCTGCTCGGTACTTGTGCGGAGCACGCCTGGAGAACCGCTCGGGACGCAGCCTTCCGGGGCGGGCAATGCGCGCCGGTCGATTTTGCCGTTCGGCGTCAAAGGGAGCGATTCGAGCGCGACGAATGCGGACGGAATCATGTACTCCGGAAGCCGCTGCTTCAGGAAGCTCCGCAAGTCGGAGCTCTCGATTTCCGCGCCATCCGGAACCACATAGGCGATGAGGCGCTTATCTCCAGGCGCGTCTTCGCGCGCCACGGCCACGGCCCGCCGCACAGTCGGATGCCCTGCCAGCACGGCTTCGATCTCACCGAGCTCGATTCGATGGCCGCGAATCTTCACCTGGTGATCGGCGCGCGCCAGAAATTCGAGCGAGCCATCATAGCGGCGGCGCGCTATGTCGCCTGTGCTGTATAAACGTGTTCCCGCTTCCTGAAAGGGATTCGGGACGAATCGTTCCGCGGTCAATTCCGGGCGGTCCAGGTACCCCCGGGCGAGGCCGTCGCCGCCGATATACAACCCGCCCGCCACACCGATCGGAACCGGCTCGAAAGCCGCGTCCAGAATGTAAATTTCCGTGTTCGCGATCGGTTGTCCGATCGACACCGGCCCTGCTCCCGGCCGGACGCGCTCAGCCGTGGACCAGATGGTCGTCTCGGTCGGGCCGTACAGATTCCACACGACAGGACAGCGCTCCAGCAGCCGGTCGGCAAGGTCGCGCGGCAGAGCTTCGCCTCCGCATAATGCTCGGAGAGCCGGGCTGCCCTTCCAGCCCGTATCGAGCAGCATACGCCAGGTTGCCGGGGTGGCTTGCATGACCGTTGCGCCGGAAGATTCAATCGCCGCTGCCAGCCTCTCTCCGTCGACTGCCACGTTCCGGCTGACCAGCTCGATCTTCGCTCCGCACATGAGCGGTAGAAACAGCTCCAGGCCTGCGATGTCAAAGGAGAGCGTCGTGACCGCAAGCAGCACATCAGCGGCGGAAATACCCGGCTCGCGGGCCATCGATCGCAAAAAGTTCACCACACTGCAGTGCAGCACCTGCACGCCTTTGGGCCGTCCCATGGATCCTGAGGTGTAGATCACATACGCTAGCTGCTGCGGAGCAACGGGCGGTAACGGCGCTTCAGATTCTGCCGTGGAGCCCTCGTCGATACAGAGCACTCGCGGTCCTGTCAGCGCGATGCCGGCCGCGAGGGAACCCTGCGAGATCACGAGCGGCATCCTGGCATCTTCGATTACCAGCCGGATGCGCTCGGGCGGATAGGCGGGGTCCAGCGGCACGTAAGCGCCGCCCGCTTTCAGGATTGCGAGCACCGCAACCACCATTTCCACCGAGCGCTCCAGGTAGACGCCGACCAGCGTTTCGGGTTTTACACCGGCGGCCGCAAGCCGCCTCGCGAGGAGTGTTGCGCGCCGATCGAGTTCGGCATAGGTAAGTGATACACCTTCGAACGAAATTGCTGTTGCTCCGGGGCTGCGCCGCGCCTGTGCCTCAAACAGCTCGTGAACACAGGCAGGCTGCTTGGGCCATTCGGTATCCGTCGCGTTCCATTCTCGAACTATCAGCCGCCGCTCTTCGGAACTGAGTGCCGGAAGCATTGCGATTTGGCTGTCGGGCGAGTCGGCCGCCGCTTCCAGCAAAGCGCGATAGTTGGCCAGCATGCGCCGCGCAGTCGAAGCTTCGAACAGGTCGGAATTATACTCGAGCCAAGCCGCGAGCCCGCCGCGGTGTTCTTCCAAATAGAGCGACAGATCAAGTTTTGCGACGACGTTTGGGGATTCGAGCGGCACCAGCCTCAGCTTGCCCAGTTTCAGTTCGGCTTTGGGAGCATTCTGCAGCACGAACATGGTTTGGAACAACGGCGAGTGGCTCAGGCTGCGATCCGGCCGCAATCCCTCGACCAGTTTTTCGAAAGGCAGATCCTGATGCGCGAAGGCCGCGAGCGCGGTTTCGCGGACATTGCGCAGAAGCCGGCGAAATGTCAGATCGGGCGCAAGGTTCCCACGCAGCACCAGCGTGTTCAGGAAAAGCCCGACCAAGCCCTCCAGCTCCGGGCGCGTCCGGTTTGCGACCGGCGTCCCGATCAGTAGATCCGCCTGCCCGGAATAGCGGTATAGAAGCACGTTCCAGGCAGCGAGCAGGACCATGAACGGCGTGGCATTCTCGGTTTCGGCCAGGGCCTTGATTCGGTCCACGAGCGCGGCAGGGAGAGTGGACGATTCCCGGCCGCCGCGGTAAGTCTGCATGCGCGGGCGGGGCCGGTTGGCCGACAGCTCAAGTACCGCGGGCGCGCCTGCCAGGGCGGTTTTCCAGTACGCAAGCTGGCTTTCGAGCGCTGCGCCTGCGAGCATCTCCCGCTGCCACACTGCGAAATCGCCGTACTGAATCGGCAGCGGCGGCAGTGTGGGCGGCTCGCCGCGCGAGAGCGAATCGTAAAGCGCCGCGAGTTCCCGGAGAAACACGCCCGTGGACCATCCATCGGACACGATATGGTGCATCGCGAGCAGGCCGATGTGGTCGTCTTCACCCACGCGCACCAGGAGGGCGCGCAACAACGGCCCGCGCCGCAGGTCGAAGGGGCGGCTCGATTCTTCGGCGACCACGCGAAGTGCGTCACTTTCGCTCATGCTGAGACAGCGCAGTACGGGCAGCGGCTGCGGATTGAAGACCTGGACCGGGCGCCCGTCGCATTCTTCAAATCTTGCGCGAAGGCTCTCGTGGCGCTCGCAAAGTAACGTGAAGCAGCGCTCGAACTGCTGGTTGTCCACCGGTCCGAGTAAGCGGAATGCCCACGCAATGTTGTAAATGGGATTGCCGGGCTCCAACTGATCGAGAAACCAGAGCCGCTCTTGAGCAAAGGAAAGCGGCACCGGTCCGGTGTCCGAGCGGCGCGGAATCCGGTTTACAACGGCTTTTCCGCCCATTCGCTCTTTCAGAAGCGCTTCGAACAGCACCCGGCGCTTTCCGGATAGGCCCGGCGAGAGTGCGGCCGTAGTGGTCACTGCCGCACCTCCTCTAGTGCTGCACGGGTCTCGATCTGGCGAGCCGCTTCTTGTTCGGAGAGACTGCTCACGCTGGCAAGCACCTCGAGCGCGCACTCTGCACGGGTCCGCTGCTCTTCGTCATTCCAGATAGCCTGTGCCAGTCCGGCAATGGTGGGTCCTTCGAAGAGGCGGCGAATCGGAAGGTCCACTTGCAGCGTATCGGCCAGCCGCGAGATCACCTGCGTCGCCAGAAGCGAGTGTCCGCCGAGTTCGAAAAAGTTATCGTGGATGCCTACCCGGTCCAGGCGCAACACCTCTCTCCAAATTTCGGCCAGCACTTCTTCGAGCGGCGCGGATGGCGGGACGAATTCCCGCGCGAGGTCGGGACGCTCGCATCCCGGCTTCGGTAGAGCCGCACGATCCACCTTGCCATGCGGTGATAGCGGGAACCGGTCGAGCACGAGAAATGCCGAAGGGACCATATAACTGGGAAGATGCAGCTCCAGATACTGGCGCAGTTCGCCGGTCGAAGGCGCTGCGCCTTCTTTCGGCACGATGTACGCAACAAGCGATTGCCCATGAGCGCTGTCTTGAGCGGCGACGAGTGCCTCGGCGATGGCCGGATGGCGCGTGAGCACCGACTCGATTTCGCCGGGCTCGATGCGATAGCCGCGAACCTTCACCTGGTGATCGATGCGGCCAAGAAATTCCAGATTGCCGTCGGCGCGATATCGCACCAGGTCGCCGGAACGATAGAGGCGCGCGCCGGGCACGACGCTGAACGGATCAGGCACGAATTTTTCCGCCGTCAGATCGGGCCGGTTCCAATATCCATACCCGACACCCGCGCCGCCAATATACAACTCACCCGGCACACCAACCGGCGCAAGCTGGAGGTCGCGGTCGAGCACATACAGCGTGGTGTTCGCGATCGGCTTTCCGATCGGGACGGAATGCTCGATCCTCTCGCCTGGTTTGACCTCGTAAATGCTGCATCCAACAACAGTCTCCGTGGGGCCATACTCATTAATCAGCCGTGTTGCCGGAGCATGCGTCTGCCAGAATGCGATTGTATCCGCGAGCAGCGCTTCTCCGCCGATGATGAACGCGCCGGCTATGTCGGCAGCTTCGCAGGCCGGCACAACATGGCTCAGCATTTCCAGATGAGCCGGCGTGATCTTCAAGAGACTGTAGCGGCGTTGGCGGCGCAGCAAGTCGGCCAGGGGCTCGATGCCTTGTCCTTCGGACACCAGGTACGCGCAGCGGCCGGTCACCAGAGGCCCGAGAAGGCTGGTGACCGTCAGGTCAAAGCCCAGCGGAGATTGCACCGGCGCTCCGCAACGTTGGACTACGGCGTATTCCCGCGTACACCAGTAAAGATAATTCACCACGCCGCGATGCGGGATCAGCGCGCCCTTCGGCCGGCCGGTCGAGCCCGACGTGTAGATCATGTACGCGACGTCGTTCGCAGTAACAGGCACAGCGGGATCATCAACCGGCATCTTCGCAATCGCGTCTGCTTCCTCATCCATGCACACCAGATGCACTCCGTGGCTTTCGAGCAGAGCCCGCCCGCCGCCGTTCGTGATCACCAGGGGCACTTGAGAATCTTCGAGAAGGAAGGCCAGCCGCTCGGCCGGGTAGCCGGGATCGAGCGGTACATAGCCCGCGCCCGCCTTCAGCACGGCCAATAGCGCGATGACCATCTCGGGCGACCTCTTCATTGCGATGCCGGCCATGCTGCCCGGATGCACGCCGTGCTTCGCAAGGTAATGGGCCAGTTGATTGGCGCGGCGGTTCAGCACCGCATACGTCATGTCCTGATTTTCGACATGGACAGCAGGCGCTTTCGGAGTCTTACGCGCCTGGATCTCAAACAACGTGTGCAGGCAGGTTTCACTTGGAAACTCCGAGCGCGTGGCGTTCCAGTCAACAGCGGCCTGGTGACGCTCCCGCTCCGTCAAAATCGGAATTTCGCTCAGCGGGCGGTCCGGATGCGCGGCCATCCCTTCGAGCAATACAACCAGATGATTGAGCAGGCGCTCCATGGTGTCCGATTCGTATCGGCCGCTGTCGAAGTCGAGCCGCAAAACAAGTTCCGGTCCCGGAATCGCCACAAGTGTGAGTGGAAAATTCGTCCGTTCCATGGAGCGCACGTCACGGATATCCAGACTGATGCCGGCGTTCTCGAGCGAGGTTTCGAGCGGGTAGTTTTCGAAAACGACGATGCTCTCGAACAGGGAGCGGTTGCGCGGCAGCCCCGCCTGGCGCTGAATATCAACCAGCGCGCTCCATTCATATTGCTGCGCGTCGGCTTGGCGCGCCGCCAGCTCTTGGACCCACTCGCTTAACGGACAGTTCGGGCGCACGGTGGTCCGCAGCGGCACCGTGTTGATGAACATGCCGACCATGGATTCCACGCCGGCGAGTGCGGCCGGCCTGCCCGAAAGCGTCACGCCAAATACGACATCCCGCTCGCCGCTGTAGCGGCTGAGCAGCAGCGCCCATGCCGCCTGCACGAAGTTGTTTACGGTGAGCTGCCGGCGTCTCGCCGCGGCGCGCAGCCGCGAGGTCATCGCCTTCGGCAGCGTGCGGCGACACTCCTGGACAGTCGGCACCGCCGCGGGCGCTGACGAGGCTTTCTCGATCGGCAACGTCGTCGGAACATTCGCGCCTGCAAGCATGCTCCGCCAGAACGATTCGGCTTCGGCTGGATCCCTCTCGCCCAGCCACCCGATATAGTCGCTGAACGGGCGGCAGCGGAGGAGTTCAGGCTCTTTTCCGCGGTGTAGATGTTCGTATACTGTCAGAAATTCGCGGAGGACCTGGGAGACAGACCAGCCATCGAGCAGCAAGTGGTGAAACGTCCACAGGAAATGGTGGCTGCGCGCCGAGACACGAAACAATGTGCAGCGCATTAGCGGGGCGGCCGTAAGGTCGAAGCCGCGCTGGCGATCTTCCCGCAGCCACGCGTCAAGACGAGCACGCTGCGAAGCAGCATCCAGCGTGCTCCAATCCTCGCGCGCGACCGAGAACGAGACGGCGCGGGTCACGACTTGCAGCGGCTTCTCCAGCTCCTTCCAGTGAAACGAAGTCCGCAGAATGGGGTGCCGATCCAGCAGTCTCTGCCACGCCTGCTCGAATGCGGCAAAATCCAGCTCGCCATCCAGCCGGCACAGAAACTGCACCAGGTACATGCCGCCGCCGGGAGCATACAGGTCGTGGAACAGCATGCCCTGTTGCGCAGGAGAGAGCTCGTAAACGTCTTCGATCGGATTCGTTGTCATGGAAATCACCGTTTGCCTTGCTGCGCCACTTTCGCCAGCAGCTTGTCGAGATCCCTTTGCCGCACGCGCGCCCTGGGAAAATCGGATGGCGTAAACCCGCCCGCATCGGTCGAGAGGCAGTGCGCGATAAGGCCGCGCAAAGCCTGAATAAATCGCCCTGCGAGTGCTTCGATCGTGCTGCGGCGGTGGAGAGCCGTGCTGAAAATCCAGTTAATCCGCAGCCGGTTTTCCCGAACGAATCCGACGATATCGATGGCATGCGCCCGCGCGGCAGCGGGGTCGTGGACCGGGCCGCAATCTTCGTTGGTCATCGCGAACAGCGCCGCGCTTGAGGAGGCAGTATCGAGCCTACCCAGATAATTGAAGCTGATGTCCATTCCCGTCACGATTTCGCCAGTGGAACGGAGATACCGCAGCAGGCCATATCCGATGCCGCGCGCGGGCACCGCACGCAACTGCTCTTTGACGGCCTTCAGCAACTCTCCCGGTCCGGGACGGCCGGGCAGGTCGAGCCGCACCGGGAACAGCGCTGTAAACCAGCCTGTGGTCCGCGAGAGGTCAGCGTCCTCGAGCTCCGGACTGCCGGAGATTGGCTCGCGCCCATGGCCTTCGAGGTTCACGACCAGCGAGCGGCGGCTGCTCCATCCCGCATACGCATCGAGCAAGGCGGCCAGGAGCGCATCGTTGATCTGGGTCCGGTAGGCGCGCGGCAGTTCCTGTAGGACTTGCCGTGTTTCCTCTTCAGAAAGCGCAATCGATACGGTTTCCGCGGAACCTTCTGTGTTCGCGCCTTCCGCAAAGTCGAAGGGGATCCGGTCGTTCTCGTGCGGTTCCTGCCGCTGCCAATATGCGAGTTCTCCCAGGATGCGAGGGGAAGCGGCGTATTGCTCCAGCCCGGAAGCCCAATTCGCGAATGGCAATGTAGCGGGCGCAAGCCGAACCTCGCCCGTAGCGCATATCTGCGCGTAGGCTGTTTCGAGGTCCTCAATTAGGATGCGCCAGGAGACGGCATCGATCACCAAGTGATGCGCCACGATCACCAGCCGTGTGCTATCGGCTCCGGAACCGAATAGCGCCGCGCGGATTACGGGGCCGCACGTGATGTCGAGGCCCGACTGAAGTTCCGCTGCAATTCTTCGCGTTTCGTGATCGCGCTCGGCCTCAGCTACGGCCCCAAAGTCGAAAGACTCGATCGGCGCCGCGGCTTCTTCCACTAGCCGCTGCCGCCATGCATGCTGGTCTTGCTCAAAACGCAGGCGGAACGAATCGTGATGTTCAATCACATGTTTGAATGCCTGGCGCAGAGCATCGAACCGGACGCGAGCGCGCGCTTCCAGCATCACGGCCTGATTCCAATGGTGCGGATCGGGCAGATTTTGGCTGAAGAACCAATGCTGGATCGGCGTGAGCGGCACTGGTCCTGCAACCCGGTGATGGCTCGCGGCTTTCGCGGAGCTTGCCTCGGCCGCCTGCGCCAGGGCGGCAACCGTCTGATGCTGGAACAACTGCCGTGGTGTGAGCCGCAGACCGGCCTGGTTGGCGCTCGCAATGATTTGAATGCTTAGAATCGAATCGCCGCCTAGTTCGAAGAAATTGTCATTTACACCGACTTGCGGAAGGCCCAACACCTGCGCCCAGATCTCGGCGAGCACCCTTTCCGCTTCCGTTCGCGGTGCGGCATAAGCCCCTTCCAGATCGCGCCGTTCACTCTGAGGAGACGGCAGAGCACGGCGATCCACCTTCCCATTCGCAGTCAGAGGCAGCGCCGGTAGCGTGACGATTGCCGCAGGCACCATGTATTCCGGGAGGTGTTCCTTTAGTAATGCCCGCAGCTCGCCGGCCGAGGGCGCCGGCTCTTCGCGCGGCACTACATATGCGGCCAGGCGCGCCTCACCCGCAGTATCTTCGCGGCTCATCACCACCGCTTCACGAATACGCGGATGCCGCGCCAACACCGACTCGATTTCACCCAGTTCGATGCGGAAGCCGCGGATCTTCACCTGGTCGTCGATACGGCCCAAATACTCCAGTTCGCCTCCCGCCAGATAACGCGCGAGGTCTCCGGAGCGGTAAAGCCGCTCACCGGGCGTTGCGGCGAACGGGTTCGGCACGAAGCGCTGCGCCGTGAGCTCCGGCCGCTCCAGGTAGCCGCGCGCAACGCCCGCTCCGCCAACGTACATTTCGCCGGGCACGCCGACGGGAACGGGCTCCAGCCACGGATCGAGAACATAGAGCGTCAGATCTGGAATCGGCTCGCCGATGACGCTGCGCCCGGCCAGCCGCAGATCGCCGGCATCGAGCGGCCGATAGGTGACGTGCACGGTGGTCTCGGTGATTCCGTACATGTTCACCAGGCGCGGTTTCTGGTCGCCATGCCTGGCGAACCATGGCCGCAGGCTTTCGAGCTCCAGCGCCTCCCCGCCGAAAATCACGAAGCGAAGCTTCAGATCCGGAGCCACGCCGATGGCTTCCTCGGCCTGGATGAGCTGCCGAAACGCTGAAGGAGTCTGGTTCAGCACCGTGACACCTTCGGCGGTAAGCAAACCGTAGAACGCCTCCGGCGAACGGCTCACCCAGTACGGCACCACAACCAGGCGCCCGCCGTAGAGCAGCGCGCCCCAGATCTCCCAAACGGAAAAATCGAATGCATAGGAATGGAACAGCGTCCACACGTCGTGCTCGCCGAACTGAAACCAGTGGTCAGTCGAGTCGAGGAGCCGCAGAACGTTCGCATGATCCACGACAACGCCTTTCGGCTTTCCTGTGGACCCGGAGGTGTAAATCACGTAAGCGGCATTGGCCGGCGCGAGAGCGCATTCGACGGGCTCCGCTTCCTCGGGGCGCGGCTCCGCTAAATCATCCAAGCAGAGGATGCGCGCGGGCTGGTTTTCAAGTTGATGGAGCCGCGGTTTCTCAGTGAGCAGGACAGGCGCACGCGAGTCTTCGAGAATGAACGCAACTCGCTCGGCCGGGCAGTTCGGATCGAGCGGAACGTAAGCGCCTCCGGCTTTCAGCACAGCCAGAATTCCGACGACCATCTCGACCGAGCGCTCGACGCACATGCCTACCCGGACCTCCGGACCGACTCCCAAAGCCTTCAGCTTCTGCGCCAGTTGGTTCGCGCGATGATCCAGCTCTCTGTATGTCAAGCTCCGGCCCTCGAAGGTGATTGCCGGCGCTTCGGGAGTGCGGCGGGCGATGCGCTCGAACCGATGGTGGATGCATTCAGTGACGGGGACGCACGCGACAGCCTGCTTGACGAGCCGGCTGCGTTCCTCCGTATCCAGCAGCGGCAGTTGAGCGACCGAGCAGTCCGGCGACGCCGCAATCGCTTCCAACAGCGTACGCAGATGGCGCTCCATGCGAGCCATCGTTTCGCGGTCGAAAAGTTGCGTGCGGTATTCGAACCAGCCTTTCAGTCCTTCGGGCGATTCCGTGAGATCAAGCGTCAGATCGAACTTCGCGGCACCCGTTTCGAGATTCACGATGCTAATGGGCAGACCCGCAAGACTGGCGAGATCGGAAGTGGCTGTCTGGAGCACGAAGACCGCCTGGAACAACGGCGCGTGCGCCGTATCGCGGCCCGCCTTGAGCTCGTCCACGAGCTTTTCAAACGGCAGGTCCTGATGCGCGAACGCGCCGAGCGCCGTTTCCCGAACCTGCGCCAGCAATTCGCGAAAACTCATTTCGCCGGAGAGCCTCGCGCGCAGCGGCAGCATGTTTACAAAGAAGCCTATGAGATGCTCGATCTCTGCGCGATTGCGATTGGCAACGGGCGATCCGACGACAAGGTCCTCCTGGCGCGAGTAGCGGAAGAGCAGCACTTGAAAAGCCGCCAGCAGCAGCATGAACAAGGTGGCGCGTTCGCGCTCGGCCAAAGTTTTCAGGGCATGCGTTAGTTCGGGGCCGAACGTGACAGGATGCCGCTCGCCTCTCCAGTCCTGGACCGCGCCGCGCGGCCGGTCTGTAGGGATCTCCAGAAGGGCGGGTGCGCCTTCCAGCGCAGCCTTCCAATAGGAAAGCTCAGCTTCCAGCCGTTCGCCGCTCATCCACTCGCGCTGCCATGCGGCAAAGTCACCGTACTGGATGGGAAGTTCCGGAAGCGGAGAACTCTCGCCTGTCTCGCAGGCCCGCATCAGCATGAGAAGTTCGCGCGCCAGGATCTCAATAGACCAGCCATCGGAAGCGATGTGATGCATCGCCAGGACGACCATGTGATCGTCATCGGCGAGATCCAGCACCAGCGCCCGCAGCAGAGGCGCTTCGCTCAGGGCGAACGGGCGGCAGGCCTCTTCCCGCGCGAGCCACATCGCCTCACTCTCTCGGCGACTGGCCGGGAGATCTTGCAAGTCGACGCGCGCGAACGGCACGGTAGCTTCGGCTTGAACAACTGCATGCGCACCGCCTTCCCGCGTGACTACCCCGCTGCGCAGCGTTTCATGACGGCGTATGATCTGGTTCAGGCTGCGCTCTAGTGCGGCGGCGTCGAGCGGGCCCTTTAACCGGAAAGCGGCCGGTATGTTGTAGAGCGCTGTGCCCGGATCGAGCTGCTCCAGAAACCAGAGCCGCTGCTGCGCAAATGAGAGCGGCGCCGCCTGGCGTTCGTCCCGGCGGAGGATTCGGGCTTCAGCCGAATGGCCCAGCCCCTTTTTGCGCAGCAGCGCCTCCAGCAGCGCGCGCTTGCCGGGGGAAAGATCGTACGCGGACTTCAGCGTGGCGTTCATGAATTTTGGAAAACTCCTAAGCGGATGCCGACTCGTTTGCAAGCATATGAGCGACCTCGTCCTCGTTCAAACCCGAGAGCGATTCAACAAGCTCAGCCGTCTCCGCAATGCGTGCGCCAGCGTGGGCCAGGAGCGCATCGGCGAGCCCTGCCACTGTGGGGCATTCGAAGATAGAGCGCAGCGGAAGATCGGTCTGGAACGTGTCGCGCACGTGAGAAATAAGCTGCGTGGCAAGCAGCGAGTGCCCTCCGGCTTCGAAAAAGTTATCGTTGATCCCGACCTTCTCGAGACCTAACACCTCGGCGCACATACCCGCCAGGATGCGTTCGATAGCATTGCGAGGAGCGACGAAAGCGCCGGCTTGATCCTGCCGCGCTCCGTCCGGCGCCGGCAGCGCCCTCCGGTCCACCTTCCCATTCGCGTTCAGCGGC
>Ga0070741_10005069_pt1 | contig 29809 bp, 19 predicted proteins | sample Coa_R1_4_FD_66440 | JGI IMG/M metagenome (GOLD analysis project Ga0070741, IMG submission 66440) | Surface soil microbial communities from Centralia Pennsylvania, which are recovering from an underground coalmine fire - Coalmine... | ecosystem: Environmental > Terrestrial > Soil > Unclassified ... | reverse complement strand
AGAATGATGACGTCGGGACGGAAGCGGCGAATTACCCAAACAATATCGGACAGGGTGGCATCGTGACCCCATTTATCAATCGCTTCGGCAGCCGATTTGGAAAAGCCGAAATCAATGGCGCGGCTGAAAAACTGCTGTGCGCCATCAATGCTCCGGGCCGCCAGCAGCTCCTGCGTCCGTATGACTCCCAGTAAGTCACCTTGCTCGGCTCCGATCAGGTTCTGCCCGCCCTCGCCGCGAGTCAACGAGAGATAGGCCGTGCGTACATGGCGCCCGCGGGCAAAATATGCCAGCAAGGCGGTATTCTCATCGTCCGGATGTGCCGCGATCATCAGCACGCTACCGAGCACTTCGAGCCGGCGAAGGGCCTGCTCGAGCTCGGCGGTACCGGAAAAGAGACGCTCGCCATCGAGCGGCGTGCGCCCCAGCAGTGCCAGTAGTAGAACCAGGTACCGGAGGGGGAACCTGCGAAGAACCAAGCGCATCAAACAAATAGTAGTCTATGGTGGGGAGCGCAGGGGTGTGATCAGGCTGGGGATAGCTCGGCGGGGAATCGCTCAATGGTTGCGAGCCCTGGGCCGCGCCGCTTCCAATGGCGCTGCGCCTCCCGCGCCGGCGCCGGAGCCCCTGAAAATCGGCTTGGCCTTAGGCGGCGGATTTGCGCGGGGCATTGCGCACGTCGGCGTGCTGAGGGTACTGGAACGCCACGGGATTGCGCTCGACGCGATTACCGGCGTAAGTGCGGGTGCGATCGTAGCAGCGGCCTATGCCAGCGGCGCGAGTGTAGAGGAGATCGGACGTGTCGGACGCTCTATGCGATTTACAGATGTAGCGCGCTGGAGCGTGTGCCGCATGGGCCTGATGGTGAGCGAGCGCATGAACCGGTTCCTTACGAGGTTGCTGCGCTGCTATCGCTTTGAAGAGATGCAGATCCCCCTGGGCGTGATTGCCACGGACCTAGCCGCAGGCTCGCCAGTGCGCTTTCACGGCTCGGGAGACGTCATTCTACCGATACGCGCTAGTTGTTCCTACCCAGGGCTCTTTGCGCCGGTTCCCTACGAGGGCCGCCTGCTCGTGGATGGCGCGATGAGCATGGGCGTGCCGGCAGCGCTTGCGAGGTCTCTCGGCGCCACGCGCATCATTTCCGTCCATATTCCCACGCGCGGCTCGTGTGGAGCGCCCCGCAATGCCTTTCAGGTCGTGAACCGCTGCTTTCAGATTCTCCAAAGCCGCACGGAAGAAAGCTGGCGAAATTCGTCCGATGTGGTTATCGAGCCGGAGGTGAGCGGGATGGATTGGGATTGTTTCGGGAGCGCAGCCGAACTGATCCAGGCGGGCGAAAAGGCCGCAATGGCGGCTCTGCCGCAGATTCAAGCCTGGCGTGAAACCGCGCGCGCTTCGGGTCAGCCCTCGCTTGCCGCCGGCTCCGTGCGGCTCATTACGCCAGATTCAAAACCTGCCTGACGGTGCCGGTCTCGTTTTCGATCTTGCTTTGCAGCAGCATGATCGCATGAATCAACTGCTCGGGCCGCGGCGGGCAACCGGGAACGAATACATCGACAGGAATGACCTGATTAACCGGAATCAGCGCGTAGTTGTTGAAGACACCCGTTGAGGTCGCGCAGGCGCCCATTGAAATTACCCATTTCGGCTCGGGCATCTGCTGATAGAGGTGCCGGATCACCGGAGCCATCTTGAGCGAAACGCGGCCGGCGATAATCATCAGGTCCGATTGCCGCGGGGAGCCGCGAAACACCTCAGCGCCAAACCGCGCGATATCGAACCGCGACGCGCTCATCGACATCATTTCGATGGCGCAGCAAGCCAGCCCGAACGACATCGGCCAGATCGAGTTCTTGCGGCCCCAATTGATCGCCTTGTCCAACGTGGTGAGAACGATTCCTTCAGAGGCGGCAAGAGCGGCCTGCTCCAACGAAGCATTATCAATACGCGCGAACAGCTCTGCGGGCCCGCTCGCAAATGGCTCACTCATGATTTCATTGTCTCATGCTGGGCCCGCGACCGGAAGAATTGCCCAGCCGCGAAACGTCGGGCGCGAGAATCGTTCTCCAATATACTGCCGCACGGCGTCGAAATTGAGATAGATTCTCAACATCGATGGGAAACCACGTAGAATCAAATCAGCCCATCGATGCCTTCCGAACAAACCGATCCCATCCTGGCCCAGGCGGCTGAGATGTGGGGAATCACACCCGAATATTGGGATATCTGGGGACGAAAACACGTTACTTCACCCGAAACGATTCGCGCCATCCTGAAGGCCATGGACGTCCCCGCCGGCAGCTCCGAACAGGTCGCGGAGGCTATCCGGGAGCGGCGCCGCAAGGAATGGAAGCGTCTCCTGCCGCCATGCCTGGTGACGAGTGAAAACAACGAACGGCAGGAACTGTACCTTAATGTACCGGCGGAGATCGCTGCCTCGGCGGCTTCGATCCAAGTCCGCACCGAAGCGGGCGCGCGCAAGCAATTCTCACTAGAGACGTCGACATTGTCCGAATGCGCCGCTGAGGAAGTGGACGGCATACGATATGTCCGCAAGCAATTCAGATTGCCGTTTCCGCTGGCTGCCGGATACCACGATGTTGAAGCCTCAGCAGGATCGCTCAAAGGGTCCATGCGGCTCATCGTCACGCCTGATCGCGCATATGCTCATCCGGCCCTAGAAGGCGAGGGCCGCGCGGCAGGCATCGCGATCGCTCTCTACGGGGTGCGATCGGCGATCAACTGGGGCTGCGGAGACCTGCGGGATCTTCGCGGCATAATCGATTGGGCGGTTGAGGACGGCCAAGCCGGTTTCATCGCGCTCAATCCGCTGCACGCGATCCATAACCGGCGGCCATTTAATGCCAGCCCCTATCTTCCCAATTCGATTTTTTATCAGAACTTCATTTACCTGAATGTGGAAGGCATCGAGGATTTCGACCGGTCCGGCCGCGCCCGCCGGCTCTGGTCTACACCCGAGATCCGCAGCGAGGTTGCGGCTCTTCGCGCAGCGGAGTTCGTGGAGTACGAGCGCGTGGCCGCGCTCAAGCTTCGGTTTTTGAAGCTTTGCTTCCTGGAATTCTTGCGGAGAAGGCGTCAAGCCGGCGAGCAGGATGACGGCTTTGGCGAGTTCATCAGCCGGGAAGGCGACCTGCTCGATCGTTTTGCCACTTACTGCGCGCTCGACGAACACTTGCACCGCCGGCACCCGGACATGTGGACCTGGCAGCAGTGGCCGGCGCCGTATCGGCGCTTTGACAGCCCCGAAACGGCCGCGTTCCAACAAAAACATCGGCGCTCCGTTATGTTTTACAAGTACATTCAGTGGCAGCTTGACCGCCAGCTCACAGCCGCCAACGAGTACGCGCGCGCCAAAGGATTGGCGATCGGGCTGTATCACGACTTGGCCCTGGCGACTGATCGCTTCGGATCTGATCTATGGGCGCACCGCGAGTTCTACGTCTCCGGATGCCGTGTGGGCGCGCCGCCCGATGATTTCGCGCCCAAAGGCCAGGACTGGGCATTTCCGCCGCCTCGTTCGGAGTGGCACTGGGAGACAGGCTACGAACTGTTTGCCGAATCGGTACGCAAGAATTGCCGTCACGGCGGCGCCCTGCGCATCGATCACGTGATGCGCTTTTTCCGGCTGTACTGGATTCCCGAAGGTGTCGATGCGACGGCCGGCGCATATGTTGAGGACCGTTACGAAGACCTCCTGCGCATTCTGGCGCTCGAGAGCGTGCGCCACCGCGTCGTCATCGTCGGTGAAGATCTGGGCACCGTGGAACCGGTCATGCGCGAGATCTTGGCGCGCTTCAATATCCTGAGCTACCGGCTCTTCTATTTCGAAAAGAACCGGGATGGCAGCTTCAAAGAGTATCGCGAGTACCCGCGGCAGGCGCTGGTCTCTTCCACTACACACGATCTGCCCACGCTTGCCGGCTTCTGGATCGGCGAGGACATCGAGGCGCGGAAGCGGGCCGGCTTGTTTCCCGGCGACGATCAATACCGCGAGCAACGCGCTGCTCGCACCCGCGAAAAACAGCAGATTCTGGACCTGCTATTCCGCCTTGATCTGCTGCCCGGCAACGTTCCACGTTCGGCCGGCGATATCCCTGAGCTTACCGGTGATCTGCACAATGCCATCATCGGGTTTCTGGCGCTGACTCCGTCCCAGCTTCTGCTGATCAATCATGAGGACCTGACCAAAGAAATCGCTCAGCAGAACCTTCCTGCTACTACATCCCAATATCCGAACTGGAGCCACAAAATGAAATTCACGGTCGAGCAGCTTCGCTCCGATCCGATGGCGCGAGGCTTTACGGCCATGTTTCGCGAGTGGCTGGCCCGCAGCGGCAGACTGAACAGGCGTTAGCAGGAGGAGTGCTGTGTACCGGGTTGAGCGGCATCCTGCTGATAACCCGCGCACCGCAGGACCGGGATGGCGGGATATTTCGGAAAGCTCGGGTCTGTGGCGGAAAGCCTGCATAAATAAAACAATGTTCCGCGGTCGGATCGGATGAGGCGAACGTTCCGGCAGGTGCCGCACAACCCTACCGGCACATGCATCTCGCGTCCAAGCGTTGTTCGATCAGGCATGCGCTCCGCACTGCTTACGCCATTACGGTCTCAGTCTCTTCGCTGGCTGTAAAGTATGCGCAATCGGGGTGATGAAACACCAGTGCGCTGACGCTGGCTTCCGGCTCCATCATCATGCCCTCGGTGAGCCGTACTCCGATCTCTTCCGGCCGCAGCAGTTTCCAGATGCCTTGCTGATCGTCCAGGTTGGGACACGCCGGGTAGCCGAAGCTGTAGCGCTTGCCGCGGTAACGCGAAGTGAAGCGTTCGTGCATCGTAAGCGTGGGGGGATCGGGGAAGCCCCAATCCTCGCGGATGCGGCGATGCAGCCATTCGGCACAGCCTTCGGCGGTTTCGATCGCCAGCGCCTGGAGGCAATGGGCCTTGAAGTACAGCCCCGCCTGCTTCCACTCTTCCGTCTTTTCCCGTATGCCCGCTCCGGCGGTCGTGACAAACAGCGCCAGGTGATCCCGGATGCCGCCATCGCCATCGAGGATATAGTCGCTCAAGCAGAGGCCGTCCTCACGCGGCTGGCGGCCGAAGTGGAAGGTGTGCAGCGGTGAATCCGCGCCCGGCGCAAACAGGTGGATGGCATTGCCGTCGCGCTCGGCCTCGAAGAACTGCCAGACCGCTTTGACCTTCATGAATCGGGAAGCTTCCTGTTTGAGCTCCTCCACCATGTGGAACAGCTCTAGAGCTTTCGGATCGTGCTCGGTAAGGGCTTTCTCGAAATTGCCTTTGTAGCCGAGATGCCGTCCGTACAGCATGTACGGATTGATGTAACTCCAGACCTCGGCCAGATGCGGCACATCGCGAACCTTGCGGTCGAAGTATGGCGCCGGAGGGATGGGTACCTCAGCCCTAACCTTTCGGCTCCGGACCTGCGCCGGCGTCGCCGGAGCTTCGGCAGCAGCGTGCGGCGCGCCCGCGCCGTCCAGGAAACGATTCGTCTCGAGCACAGACTTCCGCTCATTCGGGTCCATGAGGCGGTTCATGAGGTCGAGCCCGGTCATTGCATCCTTGGCGTAGCAGACGGCCTCTCCGTAAGCCGGCGCGATCTTCGTCTGGGTAAATTTTTTGGAAAGCGCTGCTCCGCCGACGAGTAAAGGGATCCGGATTCCGGCATCGCGCAGGTCTCCCGCGGTCACTACCATCTGCTGCGCGCTCTTCACCAGCAGCCCGGAAAGGCCAATGGCATCGGGCGAATGCTCCTGGTAGGCGCGAATCAGGGCTTCGGGAGGAATCTTGATGCCCAGATTGATAACTCGGTATCCGTTATTGCTCAGGATGATCTCGACCAGGTTCTTGCCGATGTCATGCACATCGCCTTTGACGGTGGCAAGCACGATCGTGCCCCGGGTGGAGGTCTCCGCCTTCTCCATGAACTGCTCAAGGTAATTGACGGCGGCTTTCATCGCTTCGGCCGATTGCAGGACCTCGGCCACAATCAGCTCGTTGTTATTGAAGAGCCGGCCCACCTCGGCCATACCCGCCATCAGCGGGCCATTGATAATCTCGAGCGGCGCGGCGCCTTCCGCCAGCTTGCGATCCAGATCCGGGATGAGCCCGTCCTTGGTGCCTTCGATGATGTAATTAGCCAGACGCTGATCGAGCGGCAAATCCTCGGCTCGCGCCTTCTCCCGCTTCACCGCCTTCCGGAAATGCTCCGTGATCGCGGCGATGTGGAACTGGTTAATCGCGATTTTCTGCTCCTGGGTTTGCTCGCGCCAGTCTTCCGGAGCCAGACGCAACTCCTCGCCGCCTTCGGCCGGGGGGGTATTGAACAATAGGTTTTCGGCCAGACGCCTCTCCTCCTCAGGAATCGAGGCGAAGCGCTCCAGCTTTTCCGCATTCACGATTGCCAGGTCCAGCCCGGCCTTCGTGCAGTAATACAGAAAAACGGAATTCACCACCTCGCGCGCTGCCGCCGGCAGGCCGAAGGAGATGTTCGAAATCCCCAGAACCGTTTTCACATGGGGCAGGCGCTCTTTGATGAGCCGTACAGCCTCGATGGTCTCGACCGCGCCGCCGATGTAGTTGGCGTCGCCTGTGGCGCACGGAAACACCAGCGGGTCGATAATGATGTTCTCCGGGGGAAGGCCGTATTTGCCGGTCAGCAGTTTATAGGAGCGCTCGGCAACTGCAAGCTTCCGTTCGCGCGTGAACGCCTGGGCCTGCAGCTTGTCCTCATCGATGCAGCCCACGACGACCGCTGCGCCGTAGGTCCTCGCGATCGGGCACGTACGCTCGAACTTTTCTTCTCCGTCCTCCAGGTTGATCGAATTGATGATGCTCTTACCCTGGCAATACGTGAGCGAGAGCTCCACTGCGCGCGGATCAGTCGTGTCGATCATGATCGGCACTTTGATCTTGCGGATCAGCTTTTCGTAGAACGGGGGGATATCCTTGATCTCGTCCCGATCCGTGCTTTGCAGGCAGACATCGACAATGTGCGCGCCATTTCGCACCTGCCAGCGCGCGATCTCGGTGGCCTCTTCCCACTTCTCCTCGGCTACCAGATTCTTGAAGAGCCGCGATCCGATGACGTTCGTGCGCTCACCCACGATCAGAGGCCGATTGCTCTCTTCCGCCTCCACCAGCTCGATTCCGGAATAGTAGGCGCGGTGCGTGGGAGATTTTAAGCCGCGGGGTTTCTTGCCATTCGCCATCTGCGCGATGGTTCGAATGTGCGCGGCTGTTGTGCCGCAGCAGCCGCCCACTATATTCAGCCACCCGTGCTCGATGAAGCGCTCAAGCTGTTCGGCCAGAGACTGGGGCGTCTCCAGATAGCGGCCCTCTTCGTTCGGCAGGCCGGCATTCGGATAACAGGAGATGCGCGTGGAAGCCATCTCGCTGAGCGTCCGGATGTGGTCCGTCATGAACTCAGGGCCGGTGGCGCAGTTCAGTCCGACCGACAGCAGGTCGATGTGGGCGATCGAGGCATAGAACGCATCCGCGGTTTGGCCGGCAAGCATGGTGCCCATCGGCTCGATCGTTCCCGAGACCATGACCGGAATCCGCCGGCCCAGCTCGCGCATCAGCCGCTCGATTCCGAGCAGGCCTGCTTTTACGTTGCGCGTATCCTGGCAGGTTTCGAGCAGCAGGATATCGGCCCCGCCTTCAACCAGCGCCTTGGCTTGATCATGAAAGTTCTCTTCGAGCTGCTGGAACGTCACACCGCCGGTTACCGTGATGGCTTTCGTGGTGGGACCCATGGAGCCGGCCACAAACCGGGGACGCGACGGCGTGGAGAATTCGTCCGCAGCCCGCCGCGCCAGCCGCGCCGCTGCGAGATTCAGCTCATAGGCGCGGTCCTGGAGCTGGTACTCGGACAAGACCAGGCGCGTGCCGCCAAACGAGTTTGTTTCGATAATGTCCGAGCCGGCCTCCAGGTATGCGCGATGGATGCCGAGCACGACGTCGGGCCGTGTCTGGACCAGGTTCTCATTGCAGCCTTCCAGCGCCGGGCCGCCGAAATCGTCCGCGGTCAGGTGCTGTTGCTGCAGCATTGTGCCCATCGCACCGTCCAGAACAAGGATGCGGCTTTCCAGTGCGTCGGCCAACGCCGCGCGGCGCTCTTCAGTACCTGTCATAGGAGAAACGCGTGCTTCACCCGATTTTACCAACTCCCGGTGGAGCACACGTCGGCGAACCCGGTTGCCGTTCCGGACGTGCCGGTAGCGCGGCAAGGCTGCGAATTTGACGAGCGTTCTCCCCGCCGCTTCTGGCCCGGGCGCTTCTGATGAATTGAGGTGATGGACCACGGCAGCGAACGGCCGTCGTTATGCATGCCGGATGGGAAGACGAGGTTCCTGACGCCCGAGTGCGATGAGTGCGGCGTCCGCCGTGAGGAAGACGAGGTTTTCAGCTTCGGCCACGCTCAGCAGCAGGCGGTCGAACGGATCACGGTGAGACTCCGTGGCTTTGACGCGGGTCAAGACGTGCTCGTCGGTTAGCGACAGGATGGTGGCTCCCGCTGATCGCATCTCGTCACGAAAGCGCGCCGGTGCAATCGGCAATTTGCCTAGGCGGTGCTTGAGATCGACCTCCCAAACGCTGGCGACCGATACCGCACATGGCAAGCTGACCATTAACTCCCGTGACGACTTGGAGAGCCGCGGGCTGGCTGTGAGCCACCACAGCGCCACCTGGGTGTCAAGGAGCAGTCTCAAATCCGGCCCTGAAGGTTGCGTGCGATTTGTTCATCGACCTCCGGGGTGAAGGCCGCGTCGATCGCGGCTCTGAATCTCTTCAATTTGCCCCAACCACGCAGATGGCCTTGCCTGGCTACAGGCACCAGCCTGACCATGGGTTCACCGTTGCTGGCGATCACGACCTCCTCGCCGGCGAGAGCCTCCTTGACGAGCCGTGACAGCTGGTTCTTGGCCTCCAGCATATTGACCTTCACACGTCCTCCACAGCCTGAGTGTAACCTGCCTTGGCCAGGTTAGCCAAGCAGGGCGGACGTAGACCGACAGGTGGCCGAGCAGGAATTGGATCTGCTCCAGTTCTCCACCGGCGGCGTGGCACAACTTCGCGCACGAGCGCCTCAGGTCGTGGGGCGCGACGGCCTGAACCCGAGTTCGGCAGCGTATTGCTTCACCACGCGCCAAACCAGGCGTTCGGCTCACGCCCTTACCCCAACATTTACCGGCTCGGCAAACGCAGCGGAATAGTTTTGCCATTTTCGAATCCGGCGGCCTCGACCCGTGCGCCGACGGTCGTCTTAACCCAAGCTGCCACAGGTACGGTGGGGATGTGCCCGCCTTTGCCAACCAGATCGACAATCGCCCAGTGCTCCTCTTTCTGTTGCAAATGCGCCAAGTCCAGATCAGCCAATTCCCGCCTTCGCAGTCCGCAGCCAAGCAACACAGCGAGAATGGCGCGATCCCGTTTGCCTTTTAGGGTGTTGGCATCAGGAGCCTGCCACAGCCGACGCGCCTCCTCAGCCGGGAGCCAGTTTCCAAGTCGCACGCCGAGTTTCTTGACACCTTTCACGCGACGGATGCCGGCTACGAGCTCAGGGCTGAGCAAGCCGGCATCTGCGGCCTCGTACGCCAGCCGTCGCACGGAGGCCGGTCGCCCATTGATCGTTCCCGCCGCGAGCCCGCGGTTCTCGAGGGCAATCCGGAAACCGGTCACGACGACCTTGTTGAAGGACAATCTGGGCTCCGAACAGTACCACTGGCGCGTTTGCCCATGACGCAGCCGCCTCCAACGCGGCTGCACAAGAGCCTACGGGGACGCATCGGGCGTAACACGGTAAAGTGGCGCCGGCAACTTGCATTCGCGCAAGATGCGTTCGGAGAGGTTAATCGCAGAAACGCATCGCCCAGCGCACTCGTATTCCTGGTAGCTACTTCCTCGTGAGCACGGCCACCAGATACCGGAGCTCAGATTCCACCTCGCGCGGATCGGCCACGGTATCCGCGATCTCCTGCCGAAAGAGTTCGCGATACCTTTTACGGAGCCTGTGAATGGCCACTTTCAATGCCCCCTCTGACGTGTTCAGTTCCTGCGCCCGCGCGGCATACGGCCCGTCGGACTGCCCGAGAAGAAAAACCTTCAAACGCTCGTAATGCTCCGGGCGGCCCTGTTGGACGAACTCCTTCCGCAGGTTCTCGAGGACTCGATCGAGCACTGAAAGTGCCCACCGCCGTTCGAAGATCCGCTCTGGCGTTTCATCATGGGCAGGCTCGCGTTTGTAGCGCTCTTCGCCCGATGAGAATTCAAGCGGCACAACCATGCCGCCGCCGCGTTTGTGTGCGCGCTGGCGGTCTTTCTCGTCGGCCACGAAGAATTTCAATGACGTTAAAAGAAACGCCCGGAACCGGCCCTTTTCTGGTTCCGCCCGATCGAGATAACGACCCTCGAGCACGCGGACAAAAAACTCCTGCGTGAGGTCTCGGGCCTGATCGGAAGGATAACCGCGCCGGCGCAGATAGGCATACAAGGGGTACCAGTAGTTCTCACATAGAGAGACCAAGGCAAGCCGGGCGTCCTTGCGACGCGGATCGCCGGCGGCGATGACCTGGGACCATCGTGTGGTCGGGAACTTGGATGGTCCGGACAGCGTGTGCATGGTCTGGCCGTTCGTCATGGTGTCATACCCGTGGACTCTCCGCTAAACAGGATAAGGAATCCGGAGATCTTAGGTTACAGGCAATTTATTATTGTTTGGCGGATTCAGTCCTGGCTTGCTGGACAACCGGAATATCGGGATCGGCATCCTTCCAAAGCACGAGGAGGTCCTTGTACACGGCAGTCGATTTGGCGCGATCTCCGGAAGCGAACAGTGCTCGCGCCAATTGGAGGCGCGCCATTGGTCCAATCGGGTCGTTTAGCGTGATTCCCGGGTGATCCAGAATCGTTTGAAACTCCTTCGCGGCCTCGCGATGATGGCCCATTCGGGAATAGGCGAGGCCACGCACGTAGACGGGATAGAGAGCTCCGAAGAACACGCCGCTGTAGTACGCTGTCCCCGGAACGGCAAGTTCGTAGGGAGCAGCGGCTTGGGTAATTTCGAGCGCCTTCACGGGGTCGCCATGGTTGAGAGCTTGGAGCCCGCGCAGCACAGGCACGTAACTGAATTTAGCGCAAGTGTAGTCCGGATGGCGCTTTTCGAGATCCGCCTCGATCTTGTGAGCTTCTTCTGAGTCGTTCAGGAGCGCGAGCGCAAGCGCAGGCCCATAATCGGCATCGCGGCTTCGGTAAAAAGATAACGCCGCCGCCGCGTGCGTTTGCGCCTCCGCGCGAACCCCGAACAGCGCATTCCAAACGGCGCGAGCGCCTTGAAACAGGGCGGCCTGCTCCAGAAAATTCCCGTCACGAGCCAACCTCAGCGCCTGGTCGGACAGCCGGGCTGCTTCTTTCAGGCGCCCGCGATAGGCCAAGGTCACAGCCTCCTGGTGCTCGAACCGCCCTTGGGCCTCGAATTTTGCCTTGCGGTAGATTATTTCCCGCTGCATTGCGACCTCGTCTTTCCTCAGAAAAGCTATAGAGTAACGGCAGCGCGAGAGATCAATAACGTCCTTCTTGAGTTCCGATGCCTTCCGAAGCACTGCCTCCCCGTCTCCGAGGCGGTTCTGGTAGACGTAGGCCCAAGCCACGTTTACGTATCCGATGGTGAAATCCGGATCGAGCTCGAGCGCCTTTTGACCCTCTTCTACCGCCTTCTCGTACCGTCCGCAGGCCTGGGACGTAAATGCGGAAAGGAGCCCATGAGGCTCTACAGTACCGGGATACTTCTGGGCCCACGATTCAAGGGTTTGCCGCGCCAGTTCGAGATTGCCGGTCACCTGCCGGTGGTAGTTGAAGGTGATGTAATAGTTTTCCCAGTCGCTGACCCGATCGCGTAGCTCGTAAGCCTTTGCGACACTCCGTGGCGCCGTGTCGATGTCACTGAGGCCGAGCTGGGCATAGGCCATTGCAAAGTTCGGGTCGATCTCGATAGCGCGATGCAAAAGTGAGCGGGTTTCCGGTCCCAGTGATCGGCTTTGTGAGGCCTTCATTGCTGCGCTATAGGACCGCCATGCCTCCAGTGAAGGCGTAGTTACCTCGACCCGTAGGCTAGGCTCCTTTCTTACGGCTGGAAGCGATTCGCCGGCCCGGTTTAGGAACCTGTTTGCCACTTGCCCGAGCGTCTTGAAGACGTCCTCTTTTTTGGCCGGCGGCGCGCGCTCTTCGTCAAGAATTTCTCCGGTTTGGCAGTTCCGAGCGCGCAGGTTCAACACGTACGCGCTTCCGACGCTTGCGATCGAGCCCTCCACAACTGCCGCGCTGGCTGTCCTCTCGCAGATTGCTGCGGCGATCTCCGGCGTGAGCTTCGCATCCACGGGGCGGGTCATCAAGCGGAGCGTCTGGCTCACGCGCGTGTCAGGAAGCAGAGCCAACCCGGGTGAGTTCCCCAATTGTGCTGCCAGGATCTGGCGCAACGCCCCGTCGAAGCCGGGGTCGCCGGTGGCATTCGTGAAATCTGCCAGAACAATCGTTCGCTTGACCGTATTCGCAGGTCTGGGCGGAGAATCGCGGCGCGCGAACAACCAAACAGCCGCTCCGCTTAAAGTAACAAACGCGAGACCAGCGCCCGAGGCAGCAGCAGCGAGCCTGTGCCTGCGGAGAAACTTCCGCACCCGGTAAACCCGGCTCGGCGGCGACGCCAACACCAGCCGGTGCTGCATGTGCCTCTGGATATCCGCGGCCAGGTCAGACACTGAAGCATACCGCCGCTCACGCGCCTTCTCCAGCGCCTTCATCGTAATCGAGTTCAAATCGCCGTCCACGAGCCGGCGGAGCGAAACCGGGTCGGTCTGGCGGTGCGCGGCAATCTGGCTCGCTTCGCCGCCCATGGACCTGAGCTTTTGCGGGAGGGACGGCGCTTCGTCTTCGCGGATCATTCGCAGCATCTCCGCTAATCCGGCATTGCGCAATGTGGCGCTGTCGAACGGCACAGCTCCAATGAGTAACTCGTACAATAGGACGCCGAGAGAATATACGTCCGAGGCCTCATCGATGACTCCTGTCATCGTGTCGGCCTGCTCGGGGCTGGCGTACTCCGGGGTTCCGACGATCTGGCCGAACTGCGTGAGCAGCGAGTTCTCCGTGGCCCATTTGTCGGTCGCCTTCGCGATGCCGAAATCGATTACTTTGGGGACGGGCGCGCCGTCCTGCTCTGTGACCAGCACATTCGACGGCTTCAAGTCGCGGTGGATCACTCCCTTCCGGTGCGCGTGGTGAACCGCACGGCAGACTACAAGGAATAACGCGAGCCGATCCTTGGTGGACATCCGCTTCTGATCGCAATACTGGGTGATCGGTGCGCCGTCGATGTACTCCATTACGAAATAGGGGCGTCCTTTGCTGGTCGCGCCTGCGTCGAAGATTTGGGCAATGTTCGGGTGGTCCATCATGGCGAGCGCTTGGCGCTCATTATGAAAGCGGGCCAGCACGTGGGCGGTATCCATGCCGAGTTTCACTACCTTCAGAGCCACACATCGGCGAATGGGCTCTAGCTGATCAGCCAGGTACACGGAGCCCATACCCCCTTCGCCCAAAGGTCGAAGGAGCCGGTAGCGGCCGAACTCGTCGGTACCAACTGCCGGCCCCGCCGTTTCGATGGTCTGGGTGGATTCGTCCACATCACGGGGGCTGTCTAAAGCGCCCAAGATCAGACACTGCGGGCAGAGTCCAGCAGGGCTGCCGGAAGTTAATTGCTCTCCGCACTGAGGGCAGTTTGCCATCTGGACCAGAGCCGCAAGGCCAATTTTATGCCTTTTGCTCTAAAGGCGCTGTAACCTCAGCCCGGCGATTCCTTAATCGTGGCAGGTGAGCCCGATTCGAACTGGCCGCCGGAAGAAGGAGGGTACGAATGACACACACAAAAACCGCGGTACTGATGCTCAGTCTCGGCGCCGCTAGCATCTACGCACAACAAAGGCCCGTAAGAATGACGTTTTCCGGAACTAAGGTGGCCACTACGATTAATCTGGGGCCCAATACACGTACCGATGAAGCGCATTACGCCGGCAGCGGTACGCTAGGGTCATTCACCTTTCGCGGCCTACGCACGGACGAAAATATTCCGCAGTCTTTCGGCAGTTGCGGTCAAGGCTCCGGCCCCAATTTTCGAGTTGTGGCCGGCGCGGGCGGCGTATTTCGATTTCAGAACGGAAGTCTCTTGACGGCCACGATCACCGGGGGAGCGCTTTGCGTGGACTTGGATCACCTGGTGGGCCACCTTACCGAGACATATCAGATCACGGGTGGAACAGGACGTTTTACCGGCGCCAAGGGCAGCATTACGTTGCAGGCGACGTTGGGCGCCGTGGTGTTCGACGCCTCCAACCCGCCCTCGCCCGTCCTTTTGACGCTTACGGGGCAGCTTCAGGGAACAGTCTTCGGAGCAGCCATAGATGACGAACGCGACCAAGAGCGGCAATAGGAAAGGGCATCATGCCGTGCTCGTTGTACTCCGCAGACGGAGAGTCGATGCGTAATGTCTGCCTGCACTGGCAGGGGTGCAGCGAATCGTGAGCTGGTAAGAGGCGATACAGCACATCGGTGCTGGTGGACTGGTCCCGGAAACGGTGATCTGCTCTCGAATCGGTGTTCGGGGCGTTAACGCGCTGCGCCGTGGCCGGATCGGGTTAACGATAAAACCTCCGATCGGTTACGGCTCGGCCGTGAGCGCCTCGCGTCCTGCAAGACCTCGCGGCGATAAGCCATTCACTTGGGACAGAGGCGCCCTATCGGATTTTGTCCCAGGTCGCCTCGAATCTGGTGTCCTGAATGATAGGTCCTGCCGGCAACGGCGTCCAGCTTCGTGACGGGCCTCTCGTGATCCCTTGTGATCACAAAGTCGCCGGCACAGCAAGCGGAACGAATCGCGGAAGCTTCTCATCCACTGAAGAAACCAGCTTGACGAGCGCTCCCCCCGCCGTGTCTGCTCATTGGGTGGCGGCCAGCGGGGACACCATCAACTCGACGTTCGTCGTAGTATCGTTTCAGGTGAACACACCTCTTCCTGGTTATGCCACGATCACGGAGTCTCACACGGTTACCGGCGGTACGGGGTCGTTTTGCGGGAGCGCAAGAGAGCTTCGTCCTGGAACGCTCGCACGTGTTAACGCCTAATCCCGATGGAACCCACGACATCTTTGGCTCCTTCCAAGGGAGCATTCCCCCCGAACGCAACGTGCTGAGAGCAGTCATCACGGAGGCAATAAGCGCGTGTCTCCGAAGCGCTGGCGAGTCTGCTGTTGCACAACAGCAGGCTCTGCCGCGTGACCTGAGTCTTCGGCGCTATAGCGGGCTATCATTAGCGCCCTATGGGTCTGAACCGCTTGGCTGTATTGTCGCCAGCGGTGAAAAGTGCCGCCCGGATAGGCAACGGCTACCAGCGTCTGCCGACCCTACTCTCCCAAACTTGCTGGTGGCGCCAACACGCCGCGAGACAGCACGCCGTATAGGACTATTTCAATAACAGCGCCCGCGTTTTCACGTCCGCTGTCAACCCACACGTCGGACCGCTTGCTGCATGCAATCAGAAAGAGTACTTCAAGCCGAACTGAACCACCCGCGCGTCACCGGGCATTCCCGCCGCGCCCTGAACGGTACTCGTGACGCGGCCGAAGTTATCCGGGTCCCGTATATTCAGGCCGGGCGCGCCGAGGTTCACATGGTTGAAAAAGTTGAAGAACTCGGCGCGGAACTGCACCTGGTGAGTTTCGTGGAAGCGGAAGTTCTTGGTAGCCGAGAAGTCGACCTGGTTCAGGCCCGGCAGGTGAATCGGCTGCCGGGATGCCGTGCCGAACTGCCCGGCCTTGGGCAACGCGAAAGCGGCGGTATTGAACCAGCGGGCGCGCGTGCGCTGGTCGCGCGGCAGCATCGGATTCTGTCCGAGCACTGCGTCGGGCCTGGAGGGAATTCCGGTGCCGGTTGTGTCGACTACGTTGGCCAGAGCGGCAGCGAAGCCGGTCTGCTCGGTGATGATGGCGCCGAGTTGCCAACCGCCCAACAGCGTCCGCACCGGACCGCGCGCCTGATTGAATAGCGGAACATCATAGAGCGTCGACACGGAAAGGCGGTGCGGCACATCGAAGATTGAATATGCGCGTTCGGACGCGAGATTCATATAATCCTGAAACGCGCCAAGAAAACTGCCGCCGCCGACGCTGCTGATATCGGCATTGCTCAGGCTTTTCGACCACGTATAAGCGCCCAGAACCGACAAGCCGCGGCCAACACGCCGCTCGGCCTTGAGCTGCAACGCATGATAGGTAGAGCTGCCGATCGATTTCGTCGTACTGATTGTGTCGAAGCCTTGGAACGGCCTGCGGCTCGCGATCGAAGGCACTCCGGGTCCCGGCACTACAATTTGCAGCGGCCGGTTGCCGTCATACGTTGCCGTGAGATTGGTTCCCTTCGACCCCACATAGCCAACATCGAAATAGACATCCTTAGGGAGCTTCTTCTGCACGGTGAAGTTCCACTGCTGGGTGTAGCTGTCCCGCAGATGCGGATCGAGCGCTCCGGAACCGAACGAAGCAGCCGCCGCGCCCTGCCCTTGAAATGCCGTGGCTACGTTGATGGGGTTGTTTGCACTGCCGGTGAAGGTAAAGGTACGCACGATCGGGGGATTTAGCGTCAGCGTCGTCCAGGAGTTCGTGATCTCCGGAGTGTAATAGATGCCGTAGCCGCTGCGAATGACAAAGTCCCGTATACCCGGCACCGACCATGCAAAGCCAATTCGCGGTCCCCAGTTGTTGCGATCCGGGTAGACCAGCGCTGCCGGACGATCAGGCGTGTCCGGAATATCGGGGAAACCGTGAAACGTCTGCCGCACGGGCACGAAGCCGTTGAGATCGAAGTTGGTTGCCTTCCCCCGCTGCACAGGCGGACTGAAGTACTCATACCGCATGCCGAAATTGATCGTCAGGCTGGGCCGCACCTTCCAATCGTCCTGGAAATAATACGCCTGCCAGATGTTGTTCATGCGGGTTGCGAAAGGCTGCGGAGAAATCTGGGCGCCGGTGGCCAGGCCCAATAGAAAATCGGCGAACTGATTATCGCGGGTGGGTGTGCCTCCGCCAGCCGTCACGGTACCGTTGAAGTCAAAGGAGCCGCGCGGATTTACCGCTTCATCGAAGGTCCAGTTGCGCCGGGCCACCATTGCGCCCATTTTCAAAAAATGCGCGCCTTTTCGGAGCGACAGGTTATCGCTTACCTGCCATAACTGATTCAAGCGGTCGCGCGGACCGATGCCTCGCACCGAAGGCAGCACGTACGGCCCGGCATTGAAGGTGGGCGGACCGTAGTTTCTCGGATCCTGGGAAACCCCGGGGATGCCGATGATGTTGGCGATGTCGTATTGTGGCTTGTCCGTTGTCCCGAAGAATTCATGCTCAAAAAAGCGGTGCCAGCCCGCCCGGACTTCATTGATCAGCGATCCCGAGAAGATGTGCACTTCGGCCAGGCTCAGGTTCTGTGCACGCGCGCGGTTGCCCCGGGTATCGAAAACAAAGCTGGGAACCGTATCGTCGGCTTGAATGTTGTAAATGTAACTTCCGTTCAGGCTGTCGCGTGCCGAAAAAGCATGGTCGATGCGCGCCACATATTGATCCTGAGTAATCGGCGCCGCGGCCCGCGGTCCGCGATAATTAATACCCGGCTCATTCGTGTTGGTGGCCGGAACAAACTGGTCCAGAAACTTTCGGGCGTAGCCGGCGATGCGGTTCGCGGGAATAATGTTGCCGGGAAACGGTTGGCCGGTGAGGGGGTCGTAGATGGGCGAGGACACACCGGAAAAATTGCCGGCGCGCAGCGGCATCGGCGGAATGAGCGCCTGCCCGCCAAACGAACCCGAAATCTGCCGCCCCGATTCCCAGTTGAAGAAAAAGAACGTCTTATCTTTGCCGTTGTAGAGCTTGGGTACGAGCACCGGGCCGCCGATGTTGGCGCCGAACTGGTTGCGGTTGAGCCGCGGCGGTTTGGCGCCCGGAACACGAGGCTGAAAGCCGTTGAGCGCGGTGAAGGCGTCATTCCGGTTGAATTCCCAGGCTGTGCCGTGAAAGGCGTTGGTGCCGCTCTTCGTAGTCAGGTTCACCTGGCCGCCTGGTGAGCCGCCCACTTCGGCGGAATACGTGCTGCTCTGCACTTTGAACTCGGCGATCGCATCGATCGAAGGCGAGAAGCTGAAGCTGTAGCTGTCCAGGTCCATCGCTTCAATGCCGTCGTAGTAGAAACGGTTCTGCGTATCGCGTGCGCCGTTGGCCGACATACCGACGGCCTGGCCGACCGACCCGCGCAGCCGCCGGACGGTAATGCTCCCCGGCGTGCCCGGGTTCACTCCCGGCGTCAGCAGCGCCAGTTGCACGAAAGAACGTCCGTTAAGCGGCAGCTCCACTACCTTCTGGCTGTCGATGACAGTGCCCACCGTCGCGTTCTCGGTCTGCATCAAGACGGCTCCGGCCTGCACCTCAACCGTTTCGGCCGCCTGGCCGACCGCCATCTTCACGTCGACGCGCGCCACCTGGTCGACATTTAATTGGAACGCGCTGATTTCGGAGCGCTGAAATCCTCCGGCCTCGACCGTCAGCGTGTAGCCGCCGATGGGGAGAAACGAAAACTCGTAGTTACCGGCTGCGTCTGTTGAAGCGATGCGTGCCTGGTTGGTCTGTTGATTCCGGATGGTGACCTTCGCGCCCGGAATCACCGCGCCCGAGGGGTCCGTCACCGTGCCTACCACTTTGGCTGTAATAGCTTGCGAGAATAACGGCGAAGCCCCGCACAACAACACGAAGACTAAGCCCACCCCTAAGCAGCTTTTCACGAAACTACCTCCCTGGTTTTTTGAGAATCGTATCGCTACGCGGAAAAAAAAGTCAACGCAAGCGGCGGCCTAGCCGGGCTACCACCCAACGGCCTGCCCGCGATTCTGCTCATCCAGCCACTTCTTAAGGGGGGCGAAGTAGTCGAGAATTGCAGTGGCATCCATGCGCCGCTGCCCCGTGAGCGCTTCGAGGGCTTCAGGCCATGGCCGGCTGGCCCCCATGGCCAGCATCGTTTCCAGCCGTTTGCCGGCCTCACGGTTTCCGTAAATCGAGCAGCGGTGGAGCGGCCCTGTGCAGCCGGCTGCTTTGGCCAGGGCCCGGTGGAATTGGAACTGCAAAATGTCGGCTAGAAAATATCGCGCATAGGGCACATTGGCGGGAACGTGGTACTTGGCGCCGGGATCGAAATCCTGCTCGCTTCGCGCAATAGGTGAAGCGACGCCCTGGTATTGCCGCCGCAACTCCCACCAAGTCTGGTTGTACCTCCCGGGCGGAATCTCGCCCGAAAACACCTTCCACCGCCATTTGTCGATGAGCAGCCCGAACGGCAGAAATGCCACCTTGTCGAGCGCGCGCTGCAGCAGCAGGCCAATGTCCTTGGAAGGATCGGGGGCTTTCTCGAGGAAGCCCAGGCGGACCAGGTACTCGGGCGTAATCGAGAGAGCGATCGTATCGCCCACCGCTTCGTGAAATCCGTCGTTGGCGCTGTCGCGGAACAGATACGGCTGCGCGGCATATGCCCGTTGGTAAAAGTTGTGACCCAACTCGTGATGTATGACGCCGAAGTCTTCGCCGGTGATGTCAATGCACATTTTGATGCGGAGATCCTGCTCGGCGTCGATGTCCCAGGCGCTCGCATGGCAGACCACTTCGCGATCGCTTGGCTTCTGAAATAGCGAGCGCTCCCAAAATGTGGCAGGCAGCGGAGCGAATCCGAGGGAGGTGAAGAACTGCTCGCCATAGCGGACCATCTGTTTGTAATCGGTCTTGCGGCCGCGGAGAATGGCCGTCAGATCGTAACCGGGGTCTGCCTGTTCGGGCGCGACCAGAGGGTAGATGTGTTCCCACGATTGCGCCCACATGTTGCCGAGCAGGTGAGCCGGAAGGGGACCCGAGGCCGGAACCACACCCGCTCCGTACCGCTGCCGGAGCCGGTTCCGGACATAGGCGTGCAGAGAAACGTATAGGGGCCGAACCTGCTCCCAGAGCCGGTCCAATTCCGCGGCGAAGGCGTCGGGGGGCATATCATACTTCGATCGCCACAGCGCGCCGTTGTCGGCAAAGCCCAATTCGCGCGCTCCGAGATTAGCCAGCTCGACATATCGCTGGAAGGGCTGGCGCATGGGAGGAGAGATGGTATGCCAGCCGCGCCATGCATCCAGCAGGTCGGCAGGATTGCGATTCGTGGCGAGCAGCCGGCTCAATTGCTCCAGGTCCATGCATTTTCCGGGCGAAGCACAATACTTCCCTTTCCCGTACACGCCCTCCATGCCTGCGGTAATGCGCGTCAGCTCCTCGGCAAGCCTTGCATCCGCGGGCGTGGCAACAGTAAGGGAAAGCTTCAGCAGCTTCATTTTCCGCGTCATGTCGGCGGGCATCGGCAGACCGTCGAACCGCGCCGCCTGTTTGGCAAGCTCCACCGTCGCCGTGATGGCGCGTTCGTTGGCCTGTGCGGCTAGAATTTCCGTATCGTCGGTGATGTAGGTGGAGCGCACCCAGTCGGCTCTGCCGGCCTCCACCGAAAGTTTCAGCAGCCGGGCTTCAGCCCGCTCGAGAAACGTCCGGGCGTCGTCCAGGGTTGGGGTACTCTGACCGGAACATACTGCAACGGCGGCGGCCAGCCCGGTTATTGCGAGCAGCCGCGCGGAGAAGAAGCGCATACCTCCCCATCATAGGGGAGGTGGATGCCCGCGTCACTCTTTGACGAACTTTTGCACGCGCCAGTTCTTGATCTCGGATACATAGATCGCGCCGGTACTGTCCACCGCGATGCTGTGCGCGAAGTCAAAGCGGCCGGGGATCTTTCCAAACGAGCCCAGCACGCCCAAAATCTGGCCCTCCAGATTGAGCTTAACCACGCGGTTGTTCAAGCCGTCGCACATGTAGATGGCGTTTTCGCGAGCCACGTAATCCAATCCCCAGGGCGCGCCAACGTCCGTCCACTTGCCCAGGTACCTGCCATTGGAATCGAATATCTGGACCCGCTGGTTAGACCGATCCGCGACATACACGCGGCCTTGGGAATCGAGCGCGACATCGTGGACCAGGTTGAATTCGCCGTCGCCGGTGCCGTGTTTGCCCCAGTGCGTCAGGTATTCGCCGTCTTTATTGAACTTAATGACGCGCGAATTCACATATCCGTCGGAGACGAAGAAGTCCCCATTTGGAGCGAACGCGAGATTTGTCGGCTCGTTGAACGCATAATGGCTTTCGTTATCGCCGGGCGTGCCCTGCCGGTTGCCGAGAATCATTAGCACGTGGCCGGCGGGGCTGAACTTCATCACGACATGGCCCTTCACATCCACGCCCCAGATATTACCGTCGCGGTCCACGCGCATGCCGTGCGAGGATCTCACCAGGCCTTCTCCCCAGGATTGCAGCATGTTGCCGTTGCGATCGAACTGGACTACCGGGTGCGGGCCGCGGTTGAAGACCCAGACGTTGTCCTGCCTGTCCACCGCCACACCGGAGCACTCGCCCAGGTTCCAGCCCTTGGGAAGTTGCGCCCAGTTCGCGACGACCTTGTAGCGCAGCGGGGGTCCCGATTTCAATTCGGCCGCAAGCGGCGATACGGCGGCCGCAATCAGGCATACAGCCAGTGCTTTTTGCATGACGGTGAGATTAGAACAACTGGAAAAGGAACGCAACGGGCTCGGAATCGCGAGCACCGCGGCTCGCATCCGGTTCTGCCCCGCCTGCGGTACAGTGCAAAGGTGAGGACAAGCAAGTTGTCGCTGGAGTGCCCCACCTGCAGATCCAGCGAAGTTTTTTACAGTTGCACACCGAACTGCTGTTTCAATCACGTATGCAGCGACTGCGGCACAACATTCGAACCGGTCACACGCGCTTTAGGAGGAAGCCGCAGCGGGATCCAGGCTCCCAATCCATTGCCGGACGCCTCCGATCCGACTGTAGCCTGTGCGCGGTGTGAGTCGACAGCCGTCTATGCGCTGGGGAGCGGGGAGCTGATTTGTATCGCTTGCGGCACGCTGCTGGCGCTCGAGTACACGGAAGTGGCGGCGGCCGGGTCTACCGATTGAGAACGGCTTCAGACCAGCTTGCTGCGCGCGGCTCGGTAATCCGGTTCCGAGCGGCAATGTAAGAAAGCCGCCGTCTGCGCCAACCGGTTGTTCTTCTGAGCACGATTAACGGGATGACGCCTACTTTGCTTTTTTCCACAATGAAGGCGGAGAGGCGGGATATGGAACAGCACGATGTGAATCGTCGCGAGATTGTCGGCGGCCTGATGGCGCTGGGTCTCTCAAAAATCGGAAGCGCTGCCGATATGGGAGTGCCGCGGCGCGCTCTGGGCCGAACGGGATAAGAGGTGTCCATTATTGGATTGGGCGGCGCTCATATCGGCAAGCCCAAGCTGGAGGAGAGCGCCAGCATCCGGCTCATCCGCTCGGCCATCGACCAGGGGATTACGTTCATGGACAATTCCTGGGACTACAACAATGGCGAGAGCGAACTCCGCATGGGCAAAGCGTTGAGCGAGGGATACCGGAAAAAAGTTTTTCTCATGACCAAGATCGACGGGCGCACGAAACAGGAAGCCACGCGGCAGTTGAATGAATCGCTCCGCCGCCTGCGGACCGATCACCTAGACTTGCTCCAGCATCATGAAGTAATTCGCTTCGAAGACCCGGACCGTATTTTTGCAGAGAGCGGAGCGATGGAGGCCTTCCAGGAAGCCAAGACTGCGGGCAAAATCCGGTACATCGGATTCACCGGCCACAAGGACCCGCATGTGCATCTCTACATGCTCCGGGTTGCCGCCGAACATGGATTTCAATTCGATACCGTGCAAATGCCCCTGAATGTAATGGACGCGCACTTTCGCAGCTTCCGGAAACTGGTTTTACCAGAGCTGGTGAAGCAGCGTATCGGTGTGCTGGCAATGAAGTCCATGGGCGGGGGCGTAATCCTGAAAAGCAACGCCGTGAAGCCGATTGACTGCCTGCATTATGCGATGAGCCTGCCGATTTCCGTTGTGATCACCGGTATTGACAGCCAGGAAGTACTGGATCAGGCGCTCGAAGCAGCGCGGACGTTCCGCCCCATGACGCGCCAGCAGATTTCATCTCTTCTGGATCGCACCGCGCGGCCGGCGGCACAGGGGCAGTTCGAGCTCTTCAAGACTACGTCGCATTTCGATTCGACGGCGCGGCATCCTGAATGGCTCGGCGGTGAATCGCCACGAACCACCGAGCTGACCCGAAGCGCGAGTTGAGAGGCGGCAAGCTTAGTCGGATTTCTTCGAGTGAAGCCGTGTGCAAGCGGTTTCCGCGCCGGTAGGATCGATGGCTACGCTGCCCTCTTCAATGTGCTGGATGCGCCCTTCCCGATCGATCACAAAGGTTGCGCGGTTGGCCACACCGCGATCCGGCATCAATACGCCATAAGCGGCAGCCACTTTTCTGTTTACAAAGTCGCTCAGCATCGGAAACGCCACGTTCAGTTTTTGAGCGAATTCCTTTTGTGAAGGCGTATTATCGGTGCTGATCGCGAAAACCTGTGCTTCGATCCCCTGAAACTTGGCCAGACCCGCCTGGTAAGCCAGCATCTCTTTCGTACATCCGCCGGTAAATGCGGCGGGGAAGAAGGCCAGCACGACATTCTGCTTGCCACGGAAACTGGAAAGCGTCACCGGAGTGCCGGTAGTCGACGGCAGCGTGAAATCCGGCGCCATGTCGCCGACTTTCAAATGCGTCTTGGGTGGCATCATCGCCTGCTGTGCAGCTAAGGTCCCCGCCAAGACTAACGACGCGGTGAACAGATTCAGTAGTCTCATTCCAACCTCCCATTCTGTGCCGAGCCTATCATGCCGGTGAATGGGAGCGCAAATGCGCAAATACACCGCCCTACGCGCCGCTGGTTGCCAGATCGAAGGGCCATGATTTAATCTTTGAGCCATGTCAAATCCGCGAATGGTGCGGCTGTCCGCAGTGTTTCTCGCCTTCTCGATGGCGCTTCTCTTCGAATCGCCGGCCGCTGGCCAGAGCCGGTGGAGGGCCGGCGTCGGCAAAGTTCGCATCACACCCAAGGAATCGATCTGGCTTGCCGGGTATGGCGCGCGCACGAAGCCCTCCGAAGGCGTTCTGCAGGACATCTATGTAAAAGCGCTCGCCCTGCAGGATGAAACCGGTGCTACGACCGTGCTGGTGACGTCCGACCTGCTTGGGTTTCCGCGCGAGGTTGCGACTCCCATCGCCTCCCGCGTGCTCGAAAAGTACGGCTTGCCACGCGAGCGCCTGGCGCTCAACGCCTCGCACACGCACAGCGGGCCGATGATCGGCAATATGCTGCGTCCAGCCTACAGCATCAACGAGGAGCAGATGGCCGTTGTCAGGCGCTATACGGCGCAGCTTATTGATCAGGTAGTCGAAGTGATTGGTAGCGCCATCCGGGACCTTGCTCCGGCGGAAGTGTCGTTCGGCCAAGGCCTCGCAGGATTTGCGGTGAATCGCCGGCGAATCAACCTGCGGCATCTTCCCGGGCCCGTGGAACACGACGTTCCCGTGCTGAGCATCCGGTCGCCCGAGGGTGCGTTGCGCGCGATCGTATTCGGATATGCCTGCCACAATACGGTTCTTGCCGATTATGTAGTGAGCGGCGACTATGCAGGTTTCGCGCAGGAGGCGCTCGAGAAATCGCATCCAGGCGCCACCGCGCTGTTCGTGGAGGATTGCGGCGCCGATGCCAATCCGCTGCCGCGGCGGACCGTGGATCTCGCGAGGGCATACGGGCAGATTCTGGCCGATGCGGTCGACGAGGTTCTTCAGGGCAAAATGCGTGCGCAGACAGGCCCGGTTAAGGCCGCGTTCGAGCTGGTGGATCTGCCGTTTCAAAAACCTCCGACGCGCGAAGAATTTGAGCGCCGCCTGAACGACAAGGATGCCTCCCGCCGGCGCCATGCCGCATACATGCTGAAAATCCTAGAGCGCGAAGGAAAGCTGCCCGAGCGCTATCCATACCCCGTCCAGGTATGGCAGTTCGGCCGCGGTCTGACCTGGATCATACTCGGAGGCGAAGTAGTGGTCGACTACTCGCTCCGCTTCAAAAAACAGTACGGCTGGGATGATGTCTGGGTCGCCGGCTACAGCAACGACGTGTTCGCCTACATTCCTTCGCTGCGTGTTCTGAAAGAGGGTGGCTACGAAGGCGGCGGCGCCATGATTCCTTACGGACAGCCCGCTCCGTTTGCTGAACCCGTCGAAGAGATTGTGGCCGCGAAAGTGGATGACCTGGTCCGCCGCACCGGCGGGCCAAAATAGCAGGCGGACCGTTGCTTTTTGCAGCCTCCTCGTTCTGAAAACCTGCTCCAGGTGAAGGTTCATGTCCTCGGCGCCTGCCGCTACCACCACCGTCAGCGCGCTTCCTGAATATGGGGAGATAATAGTCAAATCGGCGCAGCATGGACTTCGCCCGGCAGCTCAAATCGTCGGTGGACATCGTCAAGGTTGTCGGCGAATACGTTCGCTTGCGCAAGTCAGGCGTTTCCCGCTACACGGGCCTGTGTCCGTTCCACTCCGAAAAAACGCCCTCGTTTTCGGTCCACGCCGCGCACCAGTTTTATAAGTGCTTCGGCTGCGGCGCGAGCGGCGACGTTATCAAATTTGTCATGGAGCTCGAGTCGCTGAGCTTCTATGAAGCACTAAAACTGCTGGCCGAGCGATCCGGTATGCCGATGCCGAAGCGGGCCGACTATTCGGACCCGGATACGCGTCTGCGCGCCGCCATCTTCGAGATGCACGAGCTGGCGGAACAGGCTTTCCGGAATCACCTCAACGGTCCGGCGGGCGCCGAAGCCCGGGCATATCTGGAGCGGCGGGGCATCGCGCCGGCGCTTGCGGAGCAGTTCGGCTTGGGCTATTCGGACCGGTCCGGCCGCTTTCTGCTGCGCCTGTTCGAATCCCGCCAATTTACGGCCCAACAACTGGAGGAATCCGGGTTATTCGGAAAGCGGCAGGATGGCGGCTTGTACGATCGTTTCCGCAACCGGCTGATGTTCCCGATACATAACGAATCCGGCAAAGTCATTGGATTCGGCGGCCGCGCGCTCGATTCTTCCGACGAGCCGAAATATCTAAATTCTCCAGAAACGCCGATATATAAAAAGAGCCACGTGCTCTATAACCTGCACCGGGCTAAGGAGGGCGTCCGAAAAGCGGACCGCGTAATTTTAGTGGAAGGATACATGGACGCGATCGGAGTCTTTTCAGCCGGCGTACGTGAGGTGGTGGCCAGTTGCGGCACATCGCTGACGGCACAACAGGTACAGACGCTGAAACGGCATTCCAGACGCGTGGTGGTGAATTTCGATCCCGATGCGCCCGGCGCCAACGCCACCGAGCGCTCGATTCAGCTTCTGCTTGAGGAAAGCATGCTGGTGCGGATCCTGGAGCTGGACGGAGGGCTGGATCCCGACGAATATTGCAAACAGCGCGGGGCCGAGGCTTACTGCGGAAAACTCGATCGGGCGCAGCATTACTTTTATTGGCTGGCCGATCGCGCCCGATCCAAATTCGATATGCGAACCGCGGAAGGCCGTGTGGCGGGTTTCCAGTTTCTACTGCCTGCGATTCATCGGCTGACCGATAAACTGGAACGCGTGGCTGTGGCCAATGACGTTGCAGGGTATCTCGGCGTGGACGCGGGACTGGTCCTGGAGAATTTTCGCAAAGCGGCTGCGGACAGGCGCGAGCGAACCGCCACTGTTACGCCCGAGCCGCCGCGGGCTGTAGAGCGATTTCTGCTCAATCTGCTGCTCGCCAGCGCCGAAGCACGCGAGGAGTTTATCCCCAAGCTGGAGAGAATGCCGGCGGTCGAGCGGTTTGCTACGCATCGCATTTTCCGTACCATTTTTGCGCTCGATGCTGCAGAGTCGGAGGGCATCTTTGAACAGGTGCATGCGCGGCTAGAGGAGCGCGACCGCGATCTGCTTACGGCCACCGTTTTCGCCGCCGAGGCCGAGGATCAAGCATTGAGCCTCGAACAGGGCCGCGCCTGCCTGGAAGCACTCGAGGCTTCCGGACACAAGGCGCAGCTCGCGGAACTGAAATTCCGGATCAAGGAGGCGGAGCGCTCGGGCAATCTGGCCGAAGCGTTGCGTCTGACCGGACAACTTGGCTCGCTGGCAAAACGTAGTGCGGGCTAAAACTATGGAGAACCAACTTGCCTGCGGCGCGCTGATGTACAATAGGCGCGATTAGTCTCAGGGCGGGGGTGCAGTCGGTGGCACTCGACGACAAATACGATCGGCTGCAAAGGCTAGTGGAGACGGGCAAAGAGAAGGGCTACGTGCTCTACGACGAAATCAGCGAGCTCGTTCCCACGGATCTGAACTCAGGCTCTGAGCTCGAAGATGTTCTCGCGGGCCTGGACGGGGCCGGCATCGAGATTCTGGAGGAACCGAAGCTCGAGTTCGAAAAGAAGCTCGAAGAGACCGACGAGCTGCTCGACCTGGAGCTCATACCGTCCGCCGGCGAGAAAATCAATGACCCGGTGCGCATGTATCTGCGCGAGATGGGTACCGTCCCGCTGCTTACGCGCGAAGGCGAAATCGAGATCGCCCGCCGGATCGAGCGAGGACAGAACACTGTTTTGAAAGCGCTCTCCCGCTCACCGCTGGTGATTCAGCATATTCTCGCTCTGGCGGAACAGATTCGCTCTAATTCCGTCTCGGCTCGCGATATTCTGTCGATGGCCGATCCGCTGCTCACCGATGACCTTATCGACCAGCAGACGGCTCAGTTTCTCGAGATCGCCGATGAGATCGCGCGCCATTACCGGAAGGCGCTGCAAATACGGCAGAAGCTGCTGGCCGTACCGCGGGGCATGAAGCCCAAGCAGTACCGCCGGCTGCTGTGGGAAGCCGGGCGGCTGATGGTGAGGATCTCACGGCAGATCCGAAAACTGCGTTTTCAATCCGCAGTCTTGCGCCAGGCGATCGATCGCGTGCGCTGCGCAGTAGAGGAATTGAAGCCGGTCGAACGCGAAATCGCCCGCGTGCAGCGCGCTCTGGAGTCGTGGCCAGGAACGAGAACCGACTCGATAAAGGACCTGCGCAAAGAGCAACGGCTTCATTCGCTGCATCTGCAGCAGCTCGAAGAGCAGTTCGGCGCCTCGGCTGCCGATCTACGCCGTACGTTGCAGGTCATCACCAAAGCCGACCAGGAGGCCGAAGCCGCCAAACGGGAATTGATTGAGGCTAACCTGAGGCTGGTAGTGAGCATCGCCAAACGCTACACGAACCGTGGTCTGCAATTCCTGGACCTGATTCAGGAAGGGAATATCGGCTTAATGAAAGCGGTGGAGAAGTTTGAATACCGCCGCGGGTACAAGTTCTCCACTTATGCGACCTGGTGGGTGCGGCAGGCGATTACACGAGCAATTGCCGACCAGGCGCGCACGATCCGGATCCCCGTGCACATGATCGAAACGATCAACAAACTGATCCGTACGTCGCGGCAGATGGTTCAGGAGCTTGGCCGCGAGCCAACGAATGAGGAGCTGGCGAAGCGGCTGGAGCTGCCTGTTTCGAAGGTGCGCCGGGTGCTGCGCGTCGCCCAGGAGCCGATCTCGCTGGAAACACCGATCGGCGAGGAAGAGGAATCTCACCTGGGGGACTTCCTCGTCGATCACGGCGGCGTTTCTCCTTCCGATGCGGTAATCAACTTGAATCTTCGCGAGCAGACCGCGCAGGTACTCAAAACGCTGACCCCCAGGGAAGAAAAAATCATCAAGATGCGGTTTGGACTGGAGGACGGCAGTGAGCACACGCTCGAAGAAGTGGGACAGAATTTTGCGGTGACTCGCGAGCGCATCCGCCAAATCGAAGCCAAAGCTCTCCGCAAACTGCGGCATCCCAGCCGAAGCCATCGGCTGCGCGCATTTCTTGAAAACGGCACCGGAACGTAGTACCACCCGGTACTGTGGGTGCCGGTACCGCAACTTCCTAACTTTCCCCGGTAAGTGCTAGAAACGACTTGATTGACTATCCAACTTAAGTTATATACAAGAGTGTTCACTTTACTAAGTGATAAATAGCATTGACTAACGAGTAAGTGGACGAATCAGACGAGTGGAAGCAGCAGTTATCGGGGGCACCGGGATGATTGAGAAAAGGGGATGCAGGGCGCGAGTCTTGGCCGCAGTCGGTGTATTGGCAGCGGTCTTACCTGCACAGGGCGCCACAATTTTTCACATGGTCGACCGCTCGGCGTTCGGCGATGCAGCTCCGGGCGAACTTTCGTACAGCAATGTGTTTCAGTTCTTGGTGGGCAGTGACATAGCCCAGAATCTGCAAATCAGTTATGTGAGTACGGGGCGCCACAGCTCTTACTGGGTCGCGCTGGACGGCATGGACATGATGCGATTTGGCCTGATTCCGATTTCACGCGGCTCGTCGGGCTCAAGCAGCGCGTCCGGAGGGAGCAGCCAGTCCTCGGCTGGCGGTAACGGCGGTTCCGCTTGGAGAGGTCGTTCGGGCGGACCGTATGGCAGCGGTTATACAGATGGCTGGGCCTGGTGGGGCGGCGGTAGCGGTAGCAACAATGGCGGCCACGGTGGTTTCTGGTTTCCTCCTTTCCCCTGGCTCTGGGGAGGAGGACATCTGGGCGGAGATCCGCATGACTCAGATGGGGATTCGGGCGGACCGCCCATCGGACCCCCGG
>Ga0070741_10005068_pt1 | contig 29817 bp, 23 predicted proteins | sample Coa_R1_4_FD_66440 | JGI IMG/M metagenome (GOLD analysis project Ga0070741, IMG submission 66440) | Surface soil microbial communities from Centralia Pennsylvania, which are recovering from an underground coalmine fire - Coalmine... | ecosystem: Environmental > Terrestrial > Soil > Unclassified ... | reverse complement strand
GTAGGAGCCGAGCGGCTTGGCGCAGAGAACGATCAGGCTCAGAAAAATCGCGATTTGCAAAATGCCGGCGCTGGTCATAGTCTGCTCAAAACTTCTCGGGACGCAGCAGCGCGTAAATCAAATAAAGCAACAAGCCCGCTGAGGCGATGCCGGCAACGATGTAGTCCATGGTTTTCTTTCCTAGAGCCGGTCGCAGGCTTTAGTAAAGGCCCAGCAGCCAAGCAGGACCAGGCAGCCGAGTGCGAGGTAAAAAACGTCCAACATAGACTTACTCCGCTTCAGCAAAGATCACTGCATGGCCGGCGCGGCGCAATACGCGCGACAATTTCCCCTCCCAAGCGGGACACCACCAACGCTTTCGGCCGCCCACAACGACGACCGAGTGTGGCTTAAGAACCGCGCAAAGCGTCCGAACAGGGTCCCGGCACAGATAGATCTGTACGCGAGTCTCCACCGGACTCTCTTCAGCGATGGCGCGCAAGCGGCGCTCGTTCCATTCCAACAGCACGGGCGGCCTTTCGAGGGGCAGCGGATGCGGGACAACCTGCGGCGCGACCAGCGTGATCCGAGCGGCGAGCCGACTCGCCATCTCCGCCGCCTGCTGGAGGGCGGCGGCCGTGGCTTCCATCGATGTAAAAACAACATCGATGTTCAGCCGGGCCTCGGCAGAAGGCGCTCGCAGTTCCGGTTTCGCCGGGGCCGGCGTCAAAATCTCCTCAAGAGCCCGCGCCATTGGAGATTCTTGCCTCCCACAACCCAAGCTTAGGGCGATGGGCCTGAAGAAGTCATAGAAAAGGCATGAAGAAGTTATGAAGATCGCGGCCGGCGAAAATGCCCGCGATCCTAGGCAGGTTCAGGAGTTCCGTTGAAGCGATAGCCGACCCAGGGCTCCGTGGTAATGTACTCAGGATGCTCCGGATCCGGTTCGATCTTTTTTCGAAGGTTCTTGATAAAGACCCGAAGGTAATCCACTTGATCGCCGTAATCGGGCCCCCAGACCGCTTGCAGCAGTTCGCGATGCGGAACCGCCTCGTTCGCGTGCTGCGTCAGATAGCGGAGAAGATCGAGTTCTTTGGGCGTCAGATGAGAACGCCTGCCTGCGATCGACACGCTGCGCGCCGCAAAGTCGATTTCGAGTCTGCCGGCGCGGACTTTCGCGGCGGAAGACTGGGCGGCTGGGACTCGGCGGAGAGCTGCCCGTATCCTCGCAAGCAGCTCCGGTGTGCTGAAGGGCTTGGTAACGAAGTCATCCGCGCCTGCGTCGAGCGCTTCCACTTTATCAGCTTCGGCATTCCGAACCGTAAGCATCACGACGGCGATGTTGGAGTCGCCCCGAATGGCGCGGCAGGCGGCCACACCGCCCATTCCGGGCATGTTGACGTCGAGCACAACGAGGTCCGGGCGGAAACTGCGAACCTTCTCCAAGGCCTCTTCACCGGTTTTCGCGTCGTCCACTTCATATCCGGCATCGGTCAACGTCATCCGCATAATGCGCCGGATCTGCGGTTCATCGTCAACCACAAGAATTCTCCCCGCGCTCATGCCTGTTTTCCCTTCTGTTCCGCGGGGAGGGTGATGCGAAAGGTCGTTTCGCCTGGCCGGCTGGCTACAGTCAGATCTCCCCGATGGGCCTGTATGATCCTCTGAGCGATACTGAGACCTAGCCCGGAGCCGGGGATCGTTTGCGCGGAGGGAGCTCGGTAAAACCTCTGGAAAATCTGCCGCTGGTCGTACGCAGATATCCCCGCCCCATAGTCCGTGATATCCACGTGCACCGCGCTATTGCCGGTTTGTACGCAAATCCGCACAGGCGACCCCGGCGGGGAATATTTCAGCGCATTGTCCAGAAGCTGCTTGATCGCAAGCTTGATGAGACGCCGGTCGAGCATTATTTCAGGCGTCTTCGGAGGGCAGGCAACCTCGATGGACCGGTCATCGATCATGGTCTTCATGGAGCGGGCGACATCGCGAACAATCTCCCCCAGGTCCGAGGGCTGGGCCTTTATATCGATATCCGCGGCTTCGAGCCGCGCCATTTCGATGGCGTCATCGATCAGTTCCCGCAGGTGATCCGCTTCCTCGTCTGCGATCTTCAACATCTGTGTTTTTCGCTCCGCGGCCTGATCCGGGTTCGCCAGCAGCGACGTGGTGGCAGCCTTGATGGACGTGAGAGGCGTTTTGAAATCGTGAGCCATCGCGTCGATAAGCGCGGTTCGAAGCCGTTCGGTCTGCCGCGTTGTCTCCACCTCGCGCGCGAGCTCCTGCGCCCGAGCCCGCTCCAAACCAATGGCGGCCAGATTGGCGATGCCTTGCAGGACGGAATCGGGCATCGGCCCGCCCTGGAGAGCGAGGCTGGCAATAGGGTCCGAGCCGAGCCGCACTGCCGTGATGACCCGGTTGCGCGCCGGATCTGTAAAGGAGATGCCCTGGAGAGCGGCCTCCCGAAGCTGGCTTTCTATTCCCTCACAGTCCGAGGGACCCGCGCGATATAGCTCGTCCGCTCGCCGGTCGTAAAGCGCCACCGCGCTCAAGCCGAAGATTTCGGCAAGCTTCTGAGCGAGCTGCTTCGGAAACGGCTCTGCCGCCTCGGTCAAAAGAATGGCTCGGCTGAAGGTGTAGAGCCGCTCCAGGTCCTGTTGCCGCTCCATGGCGTCGGCGGCGCGCCGCTTTGCCGCCGCGGATAGCCGACTCGCAATCAGTGATGTCGTGAGAAAGCTGAACAGCGCCACCCAATTCTGCGGGTCGGCGATGGTGAAAGTGCCGACCGGCGGAAAGAAAAAGAAGTTGAAAGCCAGCGTAGCCAGGACCGACGAGACTGTTGCCTCGAAAAACCCCCAGGTGCTGGCGACAATCAAGACGAAGAGCAGGTACGCGAAACCCGCCGTCGTGGCGTTTACCGGAATCGCGCGGTGCGCCACAAATGTGATTGCGCTCACCCCTGCTATTGACAGGAACAATCGCCATGCGGCTTTGGCAAGTCCACTCACGAGCGTCCTGGCTGCTATTCTAGGCGATGCCCACGCCCGAGAGCCAATCGGCGTATCAGACCGCCTGCGGCCGGTGTCATCGGAACATCCGCTTGTCGAATGCAAATCGCTCCGGGCTTCTTATTCCATGCGTGCCTGGAACGCGACGAGGCGCGCGGCGTCTGCGGAAGCCGCCATTCCCTCTCCCGAATCCCTTCCTCAATGCCGCCCTCCCCCGCGTGAAGGAGCCGCGGGCGTCTGCTAAGATAGTCGCCGGAAATTCACGTGCCCTGATCAGCAGACCGGCTCTTTAGAAGATATGACGGATTGCAAGGAGAGCGAATGGCCCGTATATTCGAACAGCTTTTAGCTGCTGCTGGAGTTGCGACCGCGTTCTGGGCCGCCGCCGCTATACAGAGCGCGCAAGTGCGTGCAGCCGAAAGTCATTATCAATTGGCCGAAAATTGGGCGCAATTCCCGCCGGGCGTCACGAAGTGGGGCGCTGTAACCGGCGTGGATGTGGACGCACACGACAACGTTTACGTGTTCCATCGCAACGAATCAATGCCGATCATGGTTTTCGACAGCCACGGGAAATTTCTCCGGGCATGGGGTGCAGGCATGTTCAAAACGACGCACTTCTTGCGTGTCGATCGTTCCGGGTATGTCTGGGTCACCGACCGAGGCGAGATGCAGGCGTTCAAATTCAACTCCGAGGGAAAACTGCTGATGACGCTGGGCAAGAAGGGCGTCACCGGCGACAACACCTCGCCGGATGCCTTCAACGGCATGGCCGACGTCGCGGTGGCGAAAAACGGCGACATCTTTATCGCTGACGGCGAAGGTCCCAACACGCGGGTCGTAAAATTTTCCAAAAACGGCAAGTTTCTCAAGTGGTGGGGCGGCAAGGGGACCGATCCCGGCCAGTTCAACGTGCCTCACAGCATCGCCATTGACTCCAAGGGCCGCATTTACGTGGCCGACCGCTCAAACAGCCGCATCCAGATTTTCGACCAGGGCGGCAAGTTTCTGAATCAGTGGACCGGTTTCGGCGCCCCCTGGGGCCTGTTTGTCAAGGGCGACCTGATTTACGTCGTCGATGGAACCGAGAACAACTGCTTGCTGATCGCCAGCACGAAAGACGGCAAGGTGCTGGAGAAAATCGAAGGCCTCAGAAATCCTACGGCCGTAGCCGTTGACTCCCATGACGCCATTTACGTAGGTGAAGTGAACGGGACCGATGTGAAGAAGTTTGTGAAGCAGTAAGAAATCAAACCGCCGAAGCTGGAACGCCAAGTTACTTCTCAAATGCCGCTTCTGAAATGCTTCGGGTGCTTTCCGCCCATCCCATTTGCAGCCTGGACCCACAAGCGCAGGCGCTTGAGATTCCCATTTTAATGCGGCGATTTCCGCTGCTGCCGCTTACAAAAGGGGCCTGCGAAGCTCGGTTTTGGAGAAATCCGGGAGTGCAAGAGCCCGCGCGCGCTTCTTCGGGTACAATGGCCATCTCGAAGCAGGGCCCGAAAAGTTGGCGATAGGAGGAAGCATGTCACCCAATCGGATTAGCCGGCGCGATGCGCTGTTTATGCTCGGCGCGGCGGCGCTGCCGCAGGCTCGCGCCGAGGGAGGGATTCTTCGCCCTACCCGTGTGGACCACGTTGCGCTGGCGGTCGGAGATATTGATAAAGCCATGATCTTTTACCGCCGTCTCTTCGGTAACGAAGTGCTGAAGGATGCCCGGACGCCGCGCCGTTACCTGCGCCTTGGCCCCTGCTATATGGCCATCGCGCCGGCCGCGGCCGGCGCATCCAAGCGCATCGATCATTTCGGCGTCGGCATTGAAAATTTCAACGCCGCCAGCATGAAAAGCTCGCTTGAGAACGCAGGGTTAAAAGTGCGCGAGTCGAATGTCGGGCTCTTTGTCACGGATCCTGATGGCACGAGCGTGCAAATCTGGGCGGACCAGTCTTGGAAGCTGTTGAGCAACGCCGCTCCCGAAGCCGGTCCGAAACAGGAGGCTCTCTTTCATCCCCGCGGCATGCATCACCTTGCCATTCAAGTCAACGACATGGACCGGGCGACGGCATTTTACCGGAGGTTGTTTGGGGATCCCGGGACCGGCCAGGGCAATCCGCCGCAGCCAACCTTCCAGGCCGGCGAGACCAGAATCCTGCTCTATAACCCGGCGCCCAATAAGCCGGCGAAGATCGACCACTTCAGCGTGCTGGTCGATCACTTCGACGCCCCTTCGGCTGTGAAGGCCGTCCAGGCGCTCGGCGCCAAAGCCGAGTTGTCGCGACAGGGAACGTTGAATGAGTTTTTCGATCCCGATGGCATCCGCCTGCAAGTGACATTCCCAGGACAAACGTACGGGAATGCCGCACCCGCGGCGAAGAAGTAGCGCCGCTCGGCGCGCGCGGGCGGAAACTGTAGAAACTGCGGGAGGCGCCGTGGAATTCTATGCCTTGCACACAAAATGGATTATCCCGTTCCGGGCTTTTTGGTCTTCAATTCCGGCTGGGACCGGATAAATGGGTAAGGAGGAAAGCTCCATGCGAAAGCTATTTGTTTTCGTGCTCGTTGGAATGATTCCTCTGGCCGCGCATGGCCAGACGCATCCTCTGCAAGCCTTGATCGAAGCGGCGCGCGCAAATTCGCCTTCGCTCAAGGATTTGCTTCCAAAAACTTTGTTCGACTTGAAAGAACGAGGCGCGAGCGCCGTATGGGGTCAGGATTTTCTGTTTGCAGTGGAGACTGACAAGACTGCATCGGTTTCTTTGGACGGCAACGCGCCCGAGACCATGACCCGTGTGCCCGGTTCGAATCTTTGGTATCTCGTCAAGAAAATGCGAATTGGCGTAACCCACAACTACCAGTTTTATGCCGACGGGCAATCCATGGGGCAGGCCTATCGGTATGACGTCGCCGGCTACGGGCCGGATTCTTATCCGCAGCCGGGAGTGCCGAAGGGCGCTCTGTCGGAGAAGAAGACAATCACCAGCAAAATTTACCCTGACTGGAATCCCGAATACTGGGTCTATGTCTCGCCGGGATATGATCCCTCGCGGGGAGCCGCGCTCATGGTGTGGCAGGACGGGCAAAATCTGGCGCGCGGCGATCTTTACGCCATGCGTCTCTTCACGGTAACCGAAAACCTGGTGCACCAGAAGCTGATTCCGCCGATGATTCATGTGCTCGTGGCCCCCAAAGACGGTACGCGCCATCGCAGCATCGAATACGATACCGTTTCCGACCGCTACGGCCGGTTCCTTCTCGAAGAAATTCTGCCGGAAGTCGAGAAGACGTATAAGATCCGCAGCGATGGCTATTCGCGCGGCATCGGCGGCCAGTCCTCGGGAGGGATTTGCTCACTGAACGTCGCCTGGTACTTTCCCGACAAGTTCAGCCGCGTGCTCTCGAATATTGGAAGCTATACAGCCTTGCAATGGCGGCCGGAGGAGCACCTGGACGGGGGCAACATCTATCCCTTCAAGATCCGCCGGGAACCCAAGCGCAATATTCGAGTGTGGCTGGCGGACGGTTCGGAAGATCAGGAAAGCCCCCGCGCCGGAAGCTGGCCGCTCCAGAATATCCAGCTTGCCAACTCGCTCAAGCTGCGAGGCTACGATTTTCATTTCCGTTTCGGAGACGGCATGCACAGCTCCGGCCAAGGCTCTCTCGACCTGCCGGAGGCGCTGGCCTGGCTTTGGCGAGACTACGATCCCGGCAAAAGCGCGCAGGACTACGAAATGGAACCCTCAGAACGGGCCAAGCCAGTATTTCGCGTAAAAATCTCGAATCGGGACGCCTGGTAAATATAAGCAGGACTCGGAAATCGGGGACGCCAGTGGAGCACGTGCGCGCCGGCGCGGAACCGAAGATTCTCTTTCCGCCGATTACGCCGTCTCCACTTTGGCCGCTTCTTCCAGGCCCCGGGCCCGGATCTCTTCCTCGCGAATCCGGTATTTCTGCACTTTGCCGGTCACCGTCATCGGGAACGAATCCACAAAGCGGATATATTGCGGGATTTTGAAATGCGCGATCTTGCCACGGCAGAATTCGCGAATTTCTTCTTCGGTGGCCGAGGTTCCCGCTTTGAGCTTGATCCAGGCCAGCACCGCCTCGCCCAGCTTCAAATCGGGCAGCCCGACGACGTAAACGTCGGCGATCTTCGGATGCGTGTAGAGAAACTCTTCGATCTCACGGGGATAAATATTCTCACCGCCCCTGATAATCAGGTCCCGCGCGCGGCCCGTGATGCGGAAGTAGCCATTGGGCTGCATGACCGCGAGATCGCCCGTGTGCAGCCAGTTCTCCTTGTCGATGGCGCGCTGCGTCGCATCCGGATCCTGGTCGTACCCCTTCATTACCAGATACCCGCGGGTGCACAGCTCGCCCTGCTCGCCGACGGGCACCGTTTCACCGGAGCCGGGCGCCACGATCTTCACCTCGGTATTAGGCAGCGCGCAGCCAATCGTGGAGACCCGCAGCTCGAGCGGATCGTCCACCTTCGACATCGTGACCGCCGGCGACGCCTCCGTCTGCCCGTAGGCGATCGTCATTTCCGGGCAGTGCATTTCGCCGACCACCCGCTTCATCACCTCGACAGGGCAAGGCGCTCCGGCCATGATGCCGGTGCGCAGGGAACGCAAATCAAAACGGAGGAACTCCGGGTGCTCCAGCTCGGCGATGAACATGGTGGGCACTCCATAAAGCGCCGTCGGCCGCTCGGAGTGGATAGCCCAGAGTGTGGCCAGCGGGTCAAACTGCGCGGAGGGAAGTATAAGCGTCCCGCCGGCTACCACCGCCAGCAGTGAGCTCATCACGCAGCCGAAGCAATGATAAAGCGGCACGGGCGAACAAAGCCGGTCTTGGGCGGTGAATCGCATGGCCTGAGCGACCACCCAGGCGTTGTTTACAAGGTTCCGGTGGGTGAGCAGAACGCCTTTGGGCGCTCCGGTCGTTCCCGAAGTGTATTGGATGTTGGTGACATCATCCGGCGCCGCCGGATCTGCGGGAAGCTGGCCCGGCCGGGCCAGCATGCGCTCCCACGACTCCTGGCCAAGGTAAACAATCTGCTCCAGCGCCGGTCTTTCTCCGGCTGCCTCGCTCAGGGCTTGGTCCAGAATCGTCCGGTAATCGGCCCGCGGGTCTTTCTCATGCAAGAAAAGGGCCCGCATGCCCGATTTGCGGAGCACGTAACCCAGTTCGCGCGAGCGGTAAGCGGGGTTCACGTTCACCAGCACGAGACCAGCCCGGGCGCACGCCAGTTGCAGCAACACCCACTCCACGCAGTTCGTCGCCCACACGCCGGCGCGATCGCCGGGACGCAAGCCCAGGCCGGCCAAGCCTCGGGCCGTGCGTTCCACCTGCGCCTCCAGTTCGCGGTAGACGAGCCGGGCTCTCTGGTGCGGAACCACCAGCGCCTCGCGATCGGGGAAGCGGGCGGCGCTGTCCCGGAACGCCTGGTCGATGGTTTTGTCGAGGAGCGGGATTTCGGGGCCACGCGTGTAGCTCAGCATAATCGGGTGACTCCGGCCTGATTTTACAACATGCGCCGGTTGCCGCATAATCAAAGCGAATGCGCCAGAGCTCGGGAAAATTCAAAATCGCGTTGCTCCAAATGCGCTGCTCGCCGGATACCGGGGCGAATCTCGCGCGGGCCATCGGGCGAGTGGAAGAGGCGGCCCAAAATGGGGCCCAGGTGATCTGCCTGCCGGAGTTATTCCGGTCACAGTATTTCTGCCAGCGGGAGGACCCGGCGCTGTTTGATCTGGCGGAGCCGATTCCCGGACCGACCACCGAGGCTCTTTCCGCCGCTGCCCGCGAGCGGCGCGTCGCCGTGGTAGCCCCGCTTTTCGAGCGGAGAGCGGCGGGTGTCTATTACAACAGCGTAGCCGTCATTGACGCGGACGGCTCGATCGTGAATGTCTACCGTAAAACGCACATTCCCGACGACCCGCTGTATTACGAAAAGTACTACTTCACCCCCGGCGACAACGGCTACCCCGCGTTTGACACACAGTTCGGACGCATCGGCGCGCTGATCTGCTGGGATCAGTGGTATCCGGAGGCGGCGCGGCTGGTAGCGCTGCGCGGGGCGCAAGTGCTCTTTTATCCCACGGCTATCGGCTGGCATCCGGCGGAGAAACGGGAGCACGGCCAGGCCCAGCATGACGCCTGGAAGACCATCCAGCGCGCGCACGCGATCGCAAACGGTCTTTATGTCGCCGCAGTCAACCGGGTCGGGCATGAGGGGCCGGCTGGAGGCGGCTTGGAGTTTTTCGGCGGTTCGTTTATTTGCGACCCGTTCGGTGTGGTGCTGGCCGAGGCCTCTCATGACCGGGAGGAGATTCTTTACGCGGAGTGCGACCTCGCCCGCCTGGAAGAAATACGCCGCAACTGGCCGTTTCTGCGGGATCGCCGCATCGACACCTACGGCCCGCTTACTTCGCGCTGGATCGGCTGATTCCCGCATGCCCTTGTCCAAATCGCCAGCGAGCCTTGGTTACCGAATGCCCGCCGAGTGGGAGCCGCACGCCGCAACCTGGATCGCCTGGCCCCACAACCGCGGCGACTGGCCGGGCAAGTTTTCGCCGATTCCGTGGGTCTACGTGGAAATCGTGCGCCGCCTGCACCTCTCCGAGCGGGTCCGCATTTTGACCACGGCTCCCGAACGGCCCGCACGCATGCTTTGCCGCGCGGGCGTGGATTTAAGCCGGATTGAGTTCATTCCCTTCCCCACCGACCGCTCCTGGACCCGCGATTACGGGCCTATGTTCGTTTGCAGCGAGGGAAAACTGGCGATCAACGACTGGCGCTTCAACGGATGGGCGAAGTACTCGAATTGGAAGCGCGATGTTCGAGTAGCCGCCCGCGCGGCGCGCCGTTTGAAGACCGCTCTGTTCCAGCCCGGCCTGGTGCTGGAAGGGGGGGCCATCGACGTCAACGGCCAAGGAACGCTGCTTACCACAGAGGAGTGCTTGCTAAGCGAGACCCAGCAGCGGAACCCCGGGAAGAGCCGGGAGGAAATCGAAGCGGCGCTCTCCGCCCACCTGGGCGTGCGGCATTTTCTGTGGCTGCGCAAAGGCATTGCCGGCGATGACACCCACGGCCATATCGACGACATTGCGCGCTTTGTGGGCCCGCGCAGAGTGGTGGCCGCTGTAGAGGAGAACGCGAGCGACGCCAACTATGTCCCGCTCCAGGAAAACTTGGAGCTGCTGCGCAGCATGAAAGACCAGGATGGAAATCCGCTCGAAGTGTTCGCCCTCCCCATGCCCGAGCCGTTGTATTTCGACAACCGCCGCTTGCCAGCCAGCTACGCGAATTTTTACATCGCGAATGATGTAGTGCTGGTTCCTACTTTCGACGATCCGCGCGACCGGGCGGCGCTCGGCGTCCTGGCGGAGCTATTCCCTGATCGAAAGGTCGTAGGAATACACGCCGTTGACTTGGTCTGGGGCTTGGGCGCCTTGCATTGCCTCACACAGCAGGAGCCGGCGTGCGGATCCCCGAGCCAGCGTCTTTGATTTGGCGAGGCCACGAGCTCGGCCGCCGGCGAAATTTTGCGAATTCAGACGCGCGAGTCCCCCGCGGCTCGAAGGCTGCGGCGGCCTCAAATCTCCGATTCGCGAAGATTACTGCCTTGGCTTATGAGCTTTCGCCGGGCGGCGGGAGTAGACCATACCGGCGGAGTCTCTCGAGCGCGCTCGAGTCGCCCAGCGCGGCCGCCGCTTCCGCATGGCGCCCGGCCAAACTCCGGTCGTTGCGCGCCGCATAGATTTCCGACAGGGCGGCGTGAGCCGCGGCGAAACGCGGGTCGAGGCGCACGGCTTCGAGCAGCAGCCCGAGCGCTTCCTCCTGTCGCCACTGCATTCGATAAAGAGCGGCAAGACGGAAGTAAGGACGCGGATCAGCCGGATCCGCCGCGATGGCCGCCCGCTGCTCTTCCACGGCGCGGCGGGTTTCGTGATCGAGAGCGAAATCAATAACTTCCTTGCGGAAAAAGCCCACGAAAAACGCTCCTTGCGGCCCCGGAATTTCAGATGAGGGGCGCCGCGTCCGACGCTCGCAAAGCAAGCCCGGGCGAAGCCTCTATCCGCTACTCGAAACGGAGAGCCTCGATAGGATCGAGCTGGGCGGCTTTGCGAGCCGGATAGAATCCGAAGAACACGCCGATGCCCGCGGAAAACAGCATGGAACTCAGCAGCGCCGTTATCGAAACGGTCGTCGGCCAGCGCAGCACCTGAGCCATACCAATTACCGAGGCAATCCCGACGACAATCCCCGCCAGGCCTCCGAGCATGCTCAGGATTACGGCTTCGATGAGGAACTGGCGGAGCACGTCCTGCTCGGTGGCGCCAATCGCCATGCGGATTCCGATCTCGCGGGTTCGCTCGGTCACGCTGACCAGCATAATGTTCATAATGCCGATGCCGCCCACAATCAGCGACACCGAGGCGACGCTGGCCAGCAGCATGGTCATAACGCTGCCGGCCTGGTTGGCGACCTCGGCGAAGTCGGCCATATTCCGGACGGTGAAATCATCCGGCTGGCCCGGCCGGATGCGGTGCCGCTCCCGCAGCACGCCTTCGATCTGCGTCTGCGCGGCGGCCGTGGCCTGCTCGCTGATCGCCGAAGCCTGGATGAAGTGGATGTAGTCGATGCCCCGCAGCTTCTTCTGCACGGTGGTGTAAGGCATCAGGATGGTGTCGTCCTGGTCGCGGCCGCCTGGATCGGGCCCCTTGACTGCCAGCACGCCCATGACCGTCATGGGCAGATTCTTCACGCGAATCATTTTGCCCACCGGATCCTCGCCTTGGAATAGATTGTCGACCACGGTCTGGCCGAGCACGCAAACGTCTGCGGCGCGTTCGACTTCCGCGTCGCCAAAGGGGGATCCCGCCGAAACCGGCCACATCCGGATCTCAAAGTAAGAAGGCGCCACGCCCTGCACGCGCGTGGACCAGTTGCGGTTTTGGTAAACCGTCATGGCGCTGTCAAAGACGCCGGGCGAAATCAGCCGGACGAGCTTTACTTGCCGCTCGATCGCCGCCATGTCGGATACCCGCAGAGTCGCCGCAGCGCCGCCGCCCGCCCGCACTCCGCCCACATTCGGGCTGCCCGGGCTGATAAACAGCAGATTGGCCCCCATATCGGAAATCGCTTGTTGCATCTGTTCATTGGCGCCCTGGCTGATGCCCACAATGGCGATGACCGCCGCCACCCCGATGATGATGCCCAACATGGTGAGCGCGGTCCGCATTTTGTTGCGGCCGAGTGCGCGGAGAGCAATTTTGACGATGGCGGCGACGCTCATGCGGTTATTTCACCATAAAAACACACTGCCTGTATCTATAGGGGCGTCGGGTTTCGCGCGCCGGTTACCGGCAGTTCTCCAGATCCAGCCGGGCTCGGGCAGCCGTGTGGTAAATTAGAATTTCATGCCTCAGGAAAAGGATGCGGCCGGCAAGCCGGCGAAGCCACCGCGGCCCCCTCTCAATTTGTGGATTGCGCCTGTAGCTCTCGGCTGGTTATTGCCCGGCGGCGGCCATTTTTATCTGAAGAGATGGAATCGTGGGGCGCTGCTCCTCTTCGCCGTGTCCGGCATGTTCGTGTTTGGCCTGCTGATGCGGGGCCGCATGTTCGAGCCGGGCGATACCGACTTGTTTAATATCATTTTGAATTATGGCGGCTTCGTAGGAGATCTCGCCAACGGTGCGCTTTACTTTCTCGCCACCTGGTTCGGCTATAGCCAGCCCGACATGCCCGGGGCGGCGCCTGATTACGGGGCGAAATTCCTGGTTTGCGCCGGCTTGCTCAATATTCTGGCCATGATCGACGCCTACGAGATCGCCGTCGGCAACAAATCTTGATGCACTGGAATCCAACCCATTTCGAAGCCTCGTTTTTGTTCGCGCTGTTTACCTCGATTGTCTTCGGAGTCGTGGGCAAAAGGACCGACCGTGAGCGCCTGCACTACGGCCTCTATGTCTTCGGTTGCTTCATGGCCGCCATTTTCGGCCTGGCTTGGCTGATGTACTTCGGCCACGGCTGATTTTTGAGATTCCGCGCGCCCATCTTTCTTAAAAATACAGACGGCGCCATCGTCCGGCCCCGCGCTCGGGGGCGGCGCTTCCGCCTGCGGATCCCGGGCGCTTTCATCCGCAAATCCCCAAGGCGTCATTGGCGCCGGTCCTTCAGTCCTTCGAGGATTGGGGATCTCCGAGATTAGCAAAGAGACGATCAGCGGAAGCGGAGGGAGAGCGGCGGCCGCCCGGCGTAACGCGCAGCAGCCCCTCGAGCTGCTGGCGGGCGATGCCGGCCCAAGGGCTGCTGGAATCGATCTTCAGATAACTGCGCCAGTGCCGGATCGCTCGCATCGCCTCTCCGTTCTTTTCATAGAGCAGCGCCAGGTTGTAATGCACGTCGGCGTAGTCGGGCCGGAGGCGTAGGGCCATCAGGTAATGGGCCCGGGCATCCTCCGATCTGCCCAGCTCGTCGTAAATGTTGCCCAGATTGAAGTGCGCCAGGGCGTATTCCGGATCGATCTCAACCGACCGCCGATAGCAGCGCTCGGCCTCTGCGAGATTGCGCAGTTGGTAATAAATTGTCCCCATATTCACGCACGCCCCGGCGGCATGGGGGTTCAGCTCGAGCGACCGCGCGTAGGCCCGCAAGGCTTCTTCGGGCGGCGCGCCGCTTTCTTCCAATTGCAATCCGATCTGAAACCAGTGCTCGGATTCCCGCTCATTGGTCTCCCGAGACTGGTGTTCGCGGCGCTTGAGTTCCGCAACGGGACGGCGCAGCTCGCTGGCATCGAAGTCGAACAGCAACTGTCCGGTGAGCGCCTCCATTTTCCCGTCGCCCAGATCTACGGCAATCTTCTTGCCGTCCGAAATGATCTTCAGCTCGGTCAGCGGGCGTTCCACGCCGGCCAGTTTTTTGGAAAGAGAGGTAAGCGCGCGGCGGATCCGGTCGGGCGGAATCCGATTTTCCCGTAATTTTTGCAGCGTCTTGAGCGCAATCAGATCGGAGAACGAAAATTCCTGGCGGGGCTCGAACAAGCCGATCCGCTCCCAGGAGCGCAGGCGGGCGTCGGACACTTTCAGAATTCGCCGGATGTCGTCTCGCGAGTACGCCTGCTTCGGCTCGCTGGGCGTCACGCGGAAATTCTATCACGGTTTCCACGCCGCAGAGCCCTCAGATTTGTCCAACACAAGATGATCCTGAAACGGGCATTGATTCCAGCACGTCAAGCTGTCGATGCCCCGTGGCGGGTTACGAGCCGGCGGACGTCAACATCGCTCACCCGAATGACACGGCCGATGTCGAACAGGAATCATCCGACTTTCGCGCCGGCCAGGATTACATGCACCTCACAGCGACGCTCGCGCCGCGCCCCGCGCCGCTCATATTCAACGCCGAGGATAACTGCTGCTTCCGTGCGCCAATGGACAAAGAAGGCGTGTATGACAGCATCAAGGCTTTCTACGCTTTCTACGGCAAAACTGAGTCGCTCGCGTGGCACGAGAATCTCGACCCCGGCGCTCATAATTACGAGTTGGATAACCGCGAGCAGTCTTATCGATTTCTGGCAAAACACTCTGGTCTTTCCACGCTGGACCGGGAGATTCCCGCCGATAACGAGGTGAGATCCGAAGAGGAACTGGCCGTGAGGTTGCCGAAGGACAACCTCACTATCCTCGAACTGGCCTGCCGCTTCGCGGCCAACATCCACCGCGATACACTGTTACCGCAGGATGCACAGACACGCCTCCAGTCAATTGTGCGATACAAGCCGGCGTCGCTCGAACGGGCATGGATGGTCGATGGCTCGAAAAACAAAGGAGTCGAATCGCGTTCCTACCAGCTTCTCTTCAATAACGGGCTGACAGCCGCGGCCGTGTGGTTCAAATCGATGACGGCGCCGGACAACGCAAGGCGGGCCAGACGTCCGCAAGGATCGAGGCCATTGGTCCGCGAAGCCAGCTCGCATCCGTGGCTTGCGGGGGCGATCACGCCGTCTCTGTTTTCAAAGACTGGGAGCCGGAAAGGAATGCCCAGCCTGGTGGTAATCTTCAACAGCCCAATCAAGTTCAGAGATGCCTCGCCCTGTTCTGCCAGGATCTCTACAAGATCATCGATATCGATTCCATCGCGGCGCTCAGCCCTGTCGGCGCTCTTCAGCAAACGGCGAATTCGCAGGTTACCGCGCCACAGGCTGCTGCTTCAAAAACTCTACTCGCTGCAACATCTCCTTCGCCAGGTCGGCTTTGCCGAGCTTTCGATACGTGAGACCTAGCTGATAGTAGGGTCTGGCCTCCGTGGGACGCAGATCGATGGAGCGCTTCAGCGCCGTCACTGCCTCGCTGAGACGGTTCATAGCGACGTAAACCTTGCCGCGAAGGTAAAAGATATCGGCATCGTTGGGCGCCGCCTTCTCGGCTTTCGCAAGCTCCTGAAGCACGCCGTTGTAATCCACGGGATCCATCCTCAGCATCGCTTCCGCAGTCAGCACATGGACCATCGGATAGTCCGGCTTAATCCTTGCGAGCTTCTGCAAGGCCTCGATTTCAAGCGCCGTCCGGTTCGTATTGCGATACGCCTCCGCCAAGCGCACGTATGCCTCAGCAGCGCCGGGATCCTTTTGCAGAAAGTCGTTGAGAACCTGCTCGCCGCGCTGATACTCTCCGGCCCAGACGAGATTATTGCCTAGCGCAAGTAGGAGTGCGCTTGAGCCTGCCATCCGCGCACGCGCGCGCTCGAGGACCTCAACTGCCTCGCCAAACTCGTGCGCCTTTTCGTAGATGAAGGCCAGCGCCAGATATGAATTCTCCTGGGCGGGCGCCCTCTCGACGGCAAGCTTCAGATGGTCGATCGCCTCCTGCCGCCGGCCAATGCTCTCATAGCTCAAGCCGGCGACCCCGGACGCGGAAGCCTTGATCGCCTCCGGGGCGTGCGGATCATTCTCCACCGCGCTGGCTGTTTGTATCGCGTCGTGAAATGCCCCCACCGTGTTCTCCAGAGCCGCCAGGGCAACCAGGGATTCAGCGCCGGTCGCTCCGCTGTCGCCGGCCCGCAGCGACTCGGCAAGCGCAAGATCCAGGAGCTGGCTCTCCGCGAGGAACCGAGCCAGTCCAGCGTGTAAGTCCGGGCTCTTCGGAAACCGCTTTGCCGCAGCCCTCAGAACCTCCTTGGTCCTCTCGATATCCTTCATGGCGACATTCACACGCACGAGCATGGTGAGCGGCAACATGTTATCCGGCAAGAGCGCATCCGCCGTTTCGAATGCTTGGCGGGCGGCGGAAAAATTGCCCGCCGCCGCTTCCGCCGTCCCGAGACCATAAAATGCTCGCGCGCTCTTCGGCGCCACACAGGCGGCTTCACGGTAATACTTTGCCGCGGCCGAATACCGGTTCTGTTGAAATGCAGACTGAGCCTGGCGATCCAGCTCCTGGAACTTCGACAGCCTCTCCTTTTCGGTAAGCTGCGACGGCTCGCAATCGGCGGCTTTCAGGGAGCAACACAACAAAAGGAAGATGATTCCGGTCCTCATGCGACATAACACCGTACCGCCGCGCAGAAGTTCAGCTCATATCCATCCTTGCGCGCCGGATCGCGGGCGAGCGGTTGCTGCCGCCCGGATTCGTCCGTAGCGCGGCTGAGCAGCACGTGTTCGCCGGGTTTCGCGTCCCACAAATATCTCCACCGCACCCACGTAAACGGCTTCGAAGGCCCTTCGAGCCTGGCCGGACTCCACGCGCGGCCTCCATCGTGACTCACTTCAACCGTGCGAATACGCCCGCCGCCCGTCCATGCGAAGCCTCGTATAATGTGACGCGCGGCTGGGAGTTTCGCCTCGTCCGCAGGCCACGCAATCGCGGACTTGACCGCGACTTCCGAAAGACGCGTGACCTTCCGCTCGCCGCCCGCCGCAGCGACTATGCGGTTGTAGACTGCATTCATTCCGCTGGCTTCAAAATCGGCCGCACGCTCGTTGGCGCCCAGCACGATGATCCTCCGCAGCCACTTTACCGAATCCATCGCGTACCACCCCGGGAACAGGGCGCGCGCAGGAAATCCATTCTTTCGCGGAAGGAACCGGTCATTCAGCTTGAACGCGACCATGCTCTCCTCGCGCATGCATTTCGCAACCGGCACAACTTGGCAGTATGGCAGCGCGGGCGAATTGTCCATGAGGCTTCCGGAGTCGGCCCCTTCGAGCACCACCGTCTCCGCGTCCTGAGCCATCCCCGCATCGCGCAGGAGGTTTGCGAGCGGCACGCCCTCCCACATCGCGTTGCTCACCGCCGACCCGCCGGCCGGATTGCCGGCGCACTCAAGCACGGCTTCGAGCTTCCTCGCCGGCGATTCCACCAGGTCCGCGAAACTCAACTCCACGGGCTTTGCGACTCGCCCGTCGATTCTCAACCTCCACGTGCGAAGAGATACATCCGGCTCGCGAAAATGATCGCGCACGAAAAACAGGTCCGGCGGAGTGAGCACGCCCTCGATGCTTTGGAGCGGGAACGAGAGGTTCCGCGGCTCAGACACATCGGGCGCCTGTGCTCGGAGAAAACAGGCGCCCGTAAGGAACAGAAAGTCCCTGCGGGTCATACTCAGGAGGCCCTGGCTCCTAGAAAATCAATTTTAGAGCCATCTGGATAATGCGCGGCGCCCGCGCGCTGGTGATTCGCCCGAAGTTGCTGTCCGGCACAGCCGTGTCCGGATTGTTCAACTGCGTGTGATTCAAGACGTTGAAGAATTCCGCGCGATACTGCAGCTTCAGATTCTCGCGAATCGTGAAGAACTTGTGCAGCGAGAAATCGATATTGAAGGTCCCCGGACCGATAAGGATATTTCGGCCGGCGTTCCCGAACGTGCCCAGCCTGGCTTGCGTGAAGGCCGACGTGTCGAACCATTTCAAAATCCGCGCTCCCAGCGGGCCGCTGGTATAGGTGGGAGGCTTAACAACGTCCGCAAGATCGTTGCCGATTCCCACCAGGCCGCGGTCGTCCGCTGACGTAATGTTCAGCGGGAACCCGCTTTGCCAGTTCCAGATGCCAGAGGTTTGCCACCCGCCGAGAAGAGCCTTGGCGACGCCCTGTGACGGCGACGGCAATTGCCAGAGGTAGTTCAGCACAAAACGGTGCGGCACGTTGAAATCTGCGACAGCCCGGTACGCCCGAACATTGTACGGATTGATTACGTTCACGCCGCACAGGTCGGTGAGGTAAGAAACCTCGTCGATGGTCTTTGCAAACGTGTAGTTCGCGCTAACAGTGAAGCCGTGCGAGAACCGCTTTTCCATCGAGACTTGCAGCGAGTTGTAGATCGAGTTTCCGCCGGAAACGTCTTCCACCACCTCCTGGAAATACGGATTCGGCCGGCGTTGGCTTTCGTTGTCAGCCGTGGCCGTAGGGCTCGGCAATGGCGCGTTCACGTCGGTGTTGTAGCCGAGGTGCGTGCCTTTGGATGCCGCATAGCCGACCCTGAATAACAAGTCGTTGTGTAGCTGCCGTTCCACGGTAAAATTCCAGGCCAGGGTGCGGCCCGGCTTCCAATCGGGCGTATAGGACACGGCCAAGCTCGGCGGGATGATGAACTGAACATTCGACGGCGGTATGAAGGGCGCGAACTGCGCCGGGAACGGATTCGGATAGTTCGCGTATGGATTATCGAAAGGCACATTGAAGAGCTGGACCTGCGGGCTCCACGGTGCGCTGTCCACCATGTTGTTATAAGCTTCGACGAAAGGCGGCTGGTAGAACAGGCCGAAGCCCGAGCGCACCACCGTCTTTCGGTCGCCGCCGATGTTGTACGCAAAACCAACGCGCGGCGCGAAGTTCCAAGGCACAGGTTCGCTGCCGCCCGTCGGGCATCCCGGGTCGCCCTCGTAAAGGTATCCGGGCGGCGCGTTGGGGAATCGCTTCGAGATCAGCCCCGGACGGTAGCACTCCGTCCGGCCCAGCGTGTCGCCATAAGGATAGAAAGGATCCCATCGCAGCCCCAGATTCAGCACGAGGTTGGGACTGACCCGGTAATTATCCTGAATGAAAAGACTGCCAAGCGTGCCGCGCCGCGCAGCATATTCGCCGCCTCCCTGAATAAACCGGTCCACGGCCCCTAGCATGAAGTCAGACCGAGGATCGCCGCTGTAGCTCGTGCCGCGGAATCGAAAATTTCCATTCTGGCGAAAAGTGTTGATGAGATCCACCTGCATCTTCATCAGGTCGCCGCCGATCGCGATCTCATGCGAACCCTTGATCCAGTGCAGACTGTCGGCGAAATGGAAATTCTGGCGATTAAAGTGACCGGGATGGCCGGTGCTGATACTGAAGTAGCCCGACACGGAAATGACCATCTCAGGCGGATTCGAGGTGGCAATCGGAATTCCGAGGCTGGGAAAGCTGAACGGGGCGCCGCTCAGAATGGATCCGTTTATCCGGTTGAACGAGAAGATAAAATTGTTTAGCAAATTCGGGCGAATGTTATACGTATCGCTGAACGATACGCTCTGATCGCGGTCGCTATAGCCGTTCCTTGCCTTAATCAGATTCACGCTGCCCACGGTAGGAGCGTGCGTGTACTCGGAGAAAAAGTACCGCCCGTAGAGCCGGTGGCTGGTCAGGTTGTAATCCAAGCGACCCATCGTCTGGTTTTCGTTATCGATCTGCGGAAGGTCGTAGGTGATGAGGGAATCGGGGCGCGTCGAATGCGGGATGTAGTTCAGCAACTTTACTGCGACCGGATCCAGACGGCTGGTCGGAATGATATTACCCGGAAATGGCTGCTTCGTGATGGGATCCACGAGTTGCCGCTGCACGCCCGAGAAGTCGCCCTGCCGTTGCGCATCGGACAGCACCGTGGCGGTGTTCGCAAGCGATACGTTGCGCAGCCGCGTGCCCTGATAGGTTCCGAAGAAAAAGAGGTGGTCCTTTTTGATTGGGCCGCCGAGCGCCCCGCCGAATTGGTTGCGCTTCAGCAGATCGTGCGAAGCGGCGAAGAAGTTGCGCGCGTTCAGGTCGCCGTTGCGGAGGAACTCGAAGGCGCTGCCATGAAACGAGTTCGTGCCGGACTTCGTGACGACGTTCACAATCGCGCCCGCGCCGCGGCCGTATTCGGCGCTGTAGCTATTGGTCTGTACACTGAACTCCTCGACGGCATCGGGATTCGGGAACGGATTGTTGACGTTGGTGTAGTGGTCCTGATTGCTGCCGCCGTCCAGGTTGTAATTAATGTCATCGGCCCGCGCCCCGTTCGAGCTAATGGACTGGGCGCCGGGATACGTTGCGGTCTGCTGCGTATCGCCGCTGCCCCGCGCGTTCCCGGCAGTGAGGTCCGCTGTTCCGGGAGCCAGCAGGACCAGGGCTGCCGCATTACGGCCGTTCAGCGGCAACTCGGAAACGCTCTGGGTCGTGACCACCTTGCTCAGCGTGCTGCTTCGCGTTTCCACCAGCTCTCCGTTGGCCACGACCGACACAGTTTCAGTCGTCGCGCCGATTTCCAGCTTGACGGCAACCGTTGTGTTCTGATCGGCGCGCACGTCGATACCCTTCTGCTCAAAGCGCCGGAATCCGGGAGCTTCCACCGCAATGGAATATATTCCGACGGGCAGCAGCGGAAACACGTAACCGCCATCGGCCGTGCTCGTCGTTTCGCGGCTCAAGCCGGTATTGAGGTTTGTCGCGGTGATCCTTGCGCCGACGACGGCGGCGCCGCTAGGATCGGTGATCGTGCCGGCGATCGTGCCCGTCGGCTCCGCGCCATAGGCGGACAATGCCAGAAAGAGACAACCGACTGAAAACAACAGGCCGCGCTTCGCCATGATCCCCTCCTGGAGCGTTGAGCCAGTGAGAGTCGCTTTTGGGAGAGTTTATTGGCAAACATGTGCGATGTCAAGGGGAAGAAGAGTCCTCGCCGCCGAAGGCCTGAAACCGCTGGCGGGAAGGGGTTGTGGGAAATGCCGGGGGAATCTCGCCAACCCGCGAGATTTCCACATTGCCACAGCCCGGCTTCGCCCCGGATGGAAAAGTGGAAAACCAAAAACGGGTTTCCACTTTCCCACACACGGCTTGCCACGACGCTCTTTGTTTCCTCCCTCAAAACCGAAAACGCAAAGAAGGAAGTCGGCCGCTGCGCGGCCTCCCCGTCCTGGTTTTTCAGGATCACTCTGCATTGGAAACGGATCCCTGTTTCAGGATCATTCTTGGACTGGAAAATGCTCCTCGGCTGCGGTTTGCCGCCGCAATGCGGAGTCGAGCACGGCGCGCAGGGTGCGGAGCAGATCTTCCGGACGGTACGGTTTCTGAATGAAGGCTCTGGCTCCGAGCGCGGCCAGATCTTCATTGCCGTCGGCCGAATAGCCGCTGGCCAATACGACCGGGAGTTCGGGCGCAACTTCGCGAAGCGCCGCCAGTGTATCACGGCCCGATTTGCGGGGCATCGTCATGTCCAGCAGCACGATGTCGATGCGGCCGGGCGGCCCCGGCAGGTCTTGCCGCACAACTTCCAGCGCTTCCTCGCCGTCTTGCGCCTGCAAAACGCGATATCCCCGGCGCTCCAGAATGTCAGTGGCGAGGGTTCGGATCATCTCCTCGTCGTCCACAAGCAGGACTGTTTCCGAGCCCTTCGTGTCCGAAGGCGTTACGCGGGGCGCATCTTCCTCAGCCGCCTTGGGCGAACGCGGCAGAAACACCGAAAAGACGGAGCCGCAGCGGGGCTGGCTCTCCACGGTGATCCAGCCGCCATGCTGCTTCACGATGCCGTACACCATCGAAAGCCCCAAGCCGGTGCCTTTTCCCACCTGTTTTGTGGTGAAGAAAGGCTCGAAGATTCGCGACAGCGTGGCCTGATCCATGCCCGCTCCGGTATCCGCCACGCGCAAGCAGACAAACTCGCCGGGCCGCGCTTCGGGCCGCGACCGGCAATAATCGGCGCCGATCACCAGATTGGCGGTCGAAACGGAGAGGCAGCCGCCGTCCTCCATGGCATCGCGGGCATTCAGGCAGAGATTCAGAAGGATCTGATTGATCTGGCCCCGGTCGGCCTCGACCAGCCACAAATCCGGCTGCTCGCTGGTTTCGATGATAATACGCGGATCCACTGTGCGGCGCAACAGATCGACGCTCTCGCGGACGCTGGCGTTTAGATCGATCGGGCGCGGGCGGATGGGGCTCTTGCGGCTGAAGCCGAGCAATTGCTGCACCAGCTCAGCAGCCCGCTCGGCTGCTTTCTCGGCGTCTTGGAGCCCCCGCCCGGCCGGGTGCGCCGCGCCCAAGCGCATGAGCGCCAAAGAAATATTGCCGACAATGACAGTCAAGAGATTCTTGAAATCATGCGCAATGCCGCCGGCCAGCACGCCGATGGCTTCCATTTTTTGCGACTGGCGCAACTGGGCCTCCAGGTTCTTGCGTTCGGTGACGTCCTGGACCATCGAAGCCACCGCGACTACAGCGCCGGTCTCATCGATCAGGGAGGTGTTGAACCATTCGCATTCGATCACGCCCCGGTCTTTGGTCAAGTTCTGGGTCACGCGGTGATCGCTTCTTTGCGAGAGCTGTAGTTCCTTCCAGGCGGCTACAATTTCCAGCCGGCTTTCCGGAGCGACCAGAAGCTCGAGGCCGTTGCGGCCGAAAACTTCCGGCGCGCTCCATCCGAAAATGCGGGACGCACTGCTATTCCATTCGAGAATGCGGAAGTCGAGATCAAAGACGATACAGCCCAGGGGCATATGCGAGACAAGAAACTCGAGCCGCTGTACCAGCTCTCGCTGGCGCTCCTCCGCTTTGCGGCGCTCGGTGATGTCGCGAATTACGGATTGATATCCGAGCACCATGCCCCGCAGACAAACGGGGACCACGGAGCTCTCCAGATACAACGTCGTTCCGTCTGAGCGCAGGCCCCGAAACTCGAAACGGGCGCCTCCCTCCGAATCGGCGAACAAGGGCTCATGCCAATCATGGCGGAGCCGGCGGTCCTCGGGATGAATGCAAGCGTCGAGCCGAAGACCGCCAATTTGGTCGCGCCGGAGGCCGAACATGTGGAGGAAGCGATCGTTGGCGAAGACCAGACGCCCGCGCAGATCCTCTGTTATGACCGCGTCGTGAATATTGTCGAGCAGCAGCCGCAGTCTTGCCGATTCTTGCTGCAAATCAAGCGCGAGATCGCGGTTCTCCATTTGCACAAGAAATTGGCGCGCCAGCACCAGAACAACATAGACCCCCAAAGAAACGAGCAGGGTCTCACGCCGGAGCTCAACCATCGGCGCGAACGCCCCCGGACGGCTTCCGAAGAATTTTTCGATCAAGGGAATGCCCCCGATTCCGAGCAGCGTTAGAAAAGGTATGGAAAGCTCGCGCCAGACCGAAATGATGGGAGGCTCGGCGGTGCTGCCTTCCTTGGGCGAAGCGGCCGGCGCCGCGGTTGGATGGCGGGCGGCGGAGGCGAGGAGGAAAAAAGCGGCTGTCTGGAGTACATCGGCTGCGGCAGGAGTCGCAAATGTGCTCGGGGCAAGAGATCCATAGGAAAGGGCTAAGATAGTCCGGCTGGCGGATTGGCACGCCGCAGCCAGCGCCAAGTCGCGATAGGTGCGCTTCCATGGCCCGGGCTCCCTTCTATGGCGGGATGCGGTAAGACTGCCGGCGCAAAGAAGGGCCAACGTCAGCGGGAAAAACGCCATGCCGAAAGAAATCGACCGGGCCGAGGCGAGCCGGGCCGCGGCAGCGATGGAAAACTCCCAATCAAGCGTTAGAAAGCCGAGCAGGAGCGTATCCACCACTACAGCCGGCCGGATCGAACGCAGGGGAACTCGATAGGGCTTCAGAAGGGCGGCGAGGCCGAGGCCGATGAAAACGAAGTAGCCGCAGGTGGTCCAGAGGGCGAAATAGATGACCGGCACAGATTCCAACGCGGCCCGGTACGGTTCTGCGGCGCCGCGCCGCATCCAGGCAAGACTCGCGACCGCTCCAACGAAGGCCAGCCACGCTCCGGCGGACAAGAACATCCAAATTACCCGCAGCCGCCCGGCGGAGCGTCGCGAGGCGCGAGAGCACATGAATCCGGCGGCGGCTGAGGCCGCGCAGGAAGCTAGGGCCGGCAGAGCCGCAGGAAGGCCGGCGCGAGGAACCGGGCCCCAGACGACCTGGCTTGGGAGAAGGAGGAAAGGGAGGTGGGGACCTAAGAGGATCGTCCATCGCGCCATTTTTGTGGTTTATCGGCGGATTGTGGCAAATACTCAACACGGGCGGTCCACCGGCACGGCCGGGCCAAGCAGGCTGGCGGTTTGCGGTTTTTCGGCTACAATCGAGAGTCCATGCTGCTGACCGGACCGCCTGGCAGCGGAAAAACATCTCGGGTGCTCGCCGAATTGATATCGGCTCTGGCCCGAGGCCAAGACCCGCGTCCCATTCTAATCGTTCCGACTGCCAGCATGGCGGAACACACGCAGCACCGGATCGCGCGGCAAGGCATCCTCGTCCCGCCAAAAGCAATACTGCCGCTCCAATCCTATATCGAGCAGTTGACGCCAGCGTCCAGAGAAGCTTCCGCGGCGGCCGAACAAGTGCTGCTCGAGGCCGCGCTGCGCCTGGTAGATACGAGCGAGTTTGGACCAGCCGCAGAATATCCTGGATTCCAGCGGATTTTGCTCGATACCATCCAGGAATTCTGGTCCGCGGGAGCCGACCCGGGGGCATTTTTGGAAAAAGCTGAGTATAAACCGTATGGCGCGCCGTTCCTGCGCATCATGAGGGAATTCGAGAATCAGTTGCATGCGGCGGGATACGTTACCAGGGCCGAGCGTTTCCGGATGGCAGCGGCTGAACTCGGGCGGCAGCGGTTGAAAAGCGTTTTCCTGGATGGGTTCTTCCACTTCACCGCCATGGAACAGGAGCTGGTGAAAGCGCTGGCCGGGACAGCGGAGAAAATCCTGATCACGTTGCCGGAGACCGGCGCCGAACAAGCCCGGCAGGCGCTTCTTGCAATGGGCCTGCCGGAAGAGCGGCTGACGGAGCTGAGGCGGTTGTCCAAACCGGTTCTGGTGCGGGCTTTCTCCCCAGAAGGCGAAATAGAAGACGTCGCCGGGCGGATTTTAACCGATCAAAAGAAAACCGGGCGGCCTTTTTACGAATATGGCGTGATCTTGAGGGACCCGGAGGCTTATGCCCCGATTGTGGCGGTGGTCTTCGAGAGGTTCGGGATTCCCTTTCGGCTCAAGCAGCCACAGCCTCTGACTTCGCACAGCGCTATCCGGTATCTGACGGGCCTGTTGCATCTGGCGGCGGGCGGCTTCGACGGGGAAGCGGCGCTGGCGGTCATGAAGCTGGCGCCATCGGGAATCGCCTTCAGCCGGGAGATGGATGGGTATGAGTTCGAGGTTCGAAAAAGCTTGCCGGGGCGAGGCCTGCCTTTTCTTCTCGCCCTCGCGGAACGCCGGCCGCTGGTTCTCAAATGGATTGGAAAGCTGGAGCAGCTTGCCGACTGGAATCGGGAGCGCCTCGCGCCGGCCGACTGGGCGAGCCGGTGCGAGGGCCTGGCGCGGACTTGGCTGCGGGCGCCGGTGGTAAAAGACGGCCTCGGCAACTCCCCCGTGTTAGAGCTAAGAGCTTGGGCATCCGCGGCTGACGCCTGGAGGGCCTCGGCGCGGGAGGCGTCCGAATTGCTGGCCACATGCGGAACGAAAACGGCCGATCTGCCGCAATATCTTGAAATGCTGTCGAAGGTATTGCGTGCGGCGCCGCTTCGAGTGGCCGACCGCCGCCGCAACGTAGTGCAAGTGTTGAGCGTATACGAGGCGCGGCAGTGGGAGCTTGCCGTAGTCTTCGTTTGCGGCCTGATCGAGAAACAATTTCCGCGTTATCATCCGCAAAATCTGTTTTTCCCCGACGTTCAGCGAAGGGCCTTGAGCGCGCAGGGCCTCGTGCTTCGAACGAGCGACGACCGCGACCGGGAAGAGCGATTTCTGTTCGACTTGGCATTGACGCGGGCCACCGAACAAGTCTATGCCAGCTACCCGGCGCACGACGACAAGGGAGCCGAGACAGTTCGGTCCTTTTTTCTTGAGCCCTGGAAGGAACAGGAAGTACCGGCACAGGAAGCTCGATTTGCCGGAGGGGCGCAGGTTCCCTCCGGCCCGGTGGTTTGGGCTCAGAAAGCCGTCTTAAGGGATCCCGGCCTGCTACAAGTGCTCGGGGAACAGCCCAGCGAGTTCAGCCCTTCCGGGCTGCAAAAGTATATCCAGTGCCCCTTTCAGTTTTTTGCTGCGCGCATCCTGCGCCTGCAAGAGCCGCCGCCCAAACCTGACGAACGCCTGGATGCGATGCTCCAGGGAAAGATCATTCACCAGACGATCGCCCAGTGGATGAACAGCCGCGACAGGCCAATCCGGGAAGTGGGCGAGGAGGTTTTACGCCAGACCTGCGATGAGGAACATATACGTCTCAACTTCCGCGCCGAGGCGATGAAACTGCAACTTCTAGCCGATTTGGAAAGATTTGCCGAGAGCGAGGCGGCGGCGAGCGCGCCGGCGGGATACCAAGCCGGCGAGCCGGAAAAATCTTTCCGCTACACCCTGGCGGCCGGCGCGGGAGCGCCTGTTTGCATCACGGGACGCATCGACCGTCATGAACTTTCCAGCTCCGCCGCGGCCATCGTGACCGATTACAAATATTCACGGGCGGACCGGATAACGGAGTTGGTCAAGCAGCATGAAAAAGGGGAAGCGCTGCAAGGATGGCTCTATCTGCTCGGTCTGAAAAACGAGTTGGGAGTTCAGCCGGCCGGCTTAGTCTTTTACGGATTGCGCAAGGAGATTTGCCGCAAGGGATGGTATGTACCAGAACTGGCGCCGGCGGGCGACGGACTGGAGGAAGCCAGCGCCGCGCAATTTCAGCAGATGCTCGGACGCGCCGAGGCACGCGCGCTGGAAATCGTGCAGGATCTCCGAAAAGGCAGAATCGAAGTGGCGCCTAGGGACCGCCGGCTGTGCCGCGACCAGTGTCCTTACTTGGACGTGTGCCGGGTGGATTTGTAGGCAATATCTGGTGCTTCCTGACCCGCGCCGCCGCCCATCCCGGCCCGCTGCGAACGACCGTGCCCAACAGATAGAGATTTACATCCACACCGTCCGGCGAAGTTTGGGTCATGTGCACGACCATCTCCAGTTTGCGCCCCACGGCAAGCTGCTGGTCGGTGTGAAACAGGACGCCGCTGCTGCTGATATTGATGGTGCGGCCCTGATGAGGGGTGGCGCCTTTCGCGTCAGCCACTCTAAATTCCACGAGACGCTCGATGTCAAAGCGGATTGGACGGTCGATCATTGGGCTATCCGATGATCGCGTGTGTATCGAAGCAACGACAATAGGCCAGCGGGTCTATTTTCCATTTGGTACGATGGTACCCGAAATTTGGGAGGTCCGTTGGCTTTCGTTCCTGTACTTCATTCAGTCAGCTACGCAGGGGCTTGGCCCGGTCAGGCGTGCCTGAGCCTGGAGCAATTCCTGGCGAAGGCGGCGGAACTGGGTTTTCCAGCCGTCATGCTGATGGCCAAGAGGCCTCACCTGTCGGTGCTCGACTACGACCGGAAGAGCTGCGAGCGGCTGCGCCGGCTGATGGACGACAAGGGAATTGAATGCCGGGTGATCGCTGGCTACAACAATTTCAGCGCGGATATCGAGCATGGGGACGTGCCAAACCGGGAAATACAGATTCAACACGTAACGGAGCTGGCCCGCATGGCGAGCGACCTCGGGGCCGGCATTGTGCGGATCTTCACCAGCTACGAGAGCCCGGCGGCCAGCTACTCCACGCTGTGGCAAACGACGGTAGATTCGATTCGGGAATGCGCGCGACGAGCGGCTAAGTACCAAGTGACAATCGGCGTCCAGAATCATCATGATCTGGCGGCGCATTATGAAAGCCAGTTTGACCTGATCGGCGCCGTGGGGGAACCCAACTGCCGAGCTATTTTTGACGCCTGGGCGCCGGCCCTCCAAGGCACGGATCTTGGAAAGGCGGCGCAGATTATGGCGCCGATCACGTGCCACACAACTGCGGCCGATTACAAACGCAGACCACGATTTCGATACCATCCAAAACTGGTCAACTACGAAAAACAAATCGACTGGGTGCAGGCGGCGCCCATGGGAGAGGGATTTATCGACTACACCGGGTTCTTGCGGGCTTTGCAAAGGGGGGGTTACGCCGGCGGTGTAGCCTACGAAATGTGCTCGCCCTTGGCCGGCGGCGGGACAATCGAAAACCTGGACTGTTATGCCCGGCGGTTCCTCGAATTTTTAAACAGCGTTGAATTCGAAACAACCAAGTAGAGGACTGCCGGCCGCGCCGGCCGGTGTGGGGAGTGCGGGGTTGACCAGAAACGTGATGCACGGGTCGCGTGGGAACACCTGCCCGGGTCCCGGCCAGCCGCGCTATTCGACCGGTATTTTGGTTCCCCTTTCCGATTGGCGCCGCCCCAGGGCTTCAATCTGAGCATCCAATACGGCCCGAACACCCTTTAACACTTCAATCCCTGCGTTGCGGAAGTGCTCAAGAGCCTGGCTGCTCCCCATGGCTCCGGTCATTAGCGCGAGCAAGCGCGGAGCAACGGTCCAACAATAATATGGGGGCGGTGGCGCCTGTTGCCGGACCCCTTCGCGGCGCGGATTATTGCGCCTTCGATTTTCTCTTGTCATTTGCGGCCCTCCACTAGTTCAACGGTGAGGATCCCCTCTTCCAGTTTCGCCTTGCGCGGTTCCAAAGCCGCCATTGTCGTTGGCAAACCGACATGCCGCCGCACGGCGCCCACTTCGATGACAAGTTCATCGCCCTTTTTGAATACGCTGACCTCTCCCGGAGCCGCGAAGGCCAGATGGAGCCGAATGCGGTAGCCCGAGCCATTCTTTTCAAAATGGTAGGGGGCTTCCTGCCGGGAACGGGCGGCCGGGTCGATGTCGGGCTCCTGATAGAGCACTCGCGCAAGCTCCGCCAGCCGGGCCGAGCCGACCACTTCGTGCGCGAATAGTGGAACGCGGCTGACAGGAACCGGAGCGAAATACTCTTCGATCTGCTCGATTGTTTTCTGCTGCGAGCGCTGCCAATCGCGGAAATAGCGATCCTGGACAGCCGCGGGAAGCACGCGATTCACGATAATCCGGTCCACGGTCATGCCGTGCAACGCGAAATAGACAAAGGCGCGCTGGGTCTCCCGCAACACCATTTTCTCGGGATTTGTAACCAGGCGCACAGTCACCACGCGCGAATCTTCCAGCAATTCGCCGATGCCTTCGAGCCGCTCGAAGAGTTTCTGAATATTGCTGAAATAGCTGTCGGAAGGCAGCTTCACGGGCGAGACGCGGTTAGCGACCGGACGCACGGCCTTCATGAGGGTGCGCTCGAGATGGAAGATGTTTTTCATGTACCACTCGAGGGTCGTGGGCATGCTCACGAAGCGGAGGGATTCGGCGGTGGGAGCACAATCGACAACCACTACGTCGTACTCTTTTCTGCGACGGTATTGGTTCACGTACATCAGCGAGCTGACTTCTTCCATGCCGGGGAATATGGCCAGCTCCTCGGCCTCCACTTGGGTAATGCCCGTGGCCTGCAAGAGGGAGACGATGTAAGACCAGATTTCCTGCCAATGGCGTTTGATTTCCTGCTGAATGTTTACTTCCTGCACGGCGAGGCGTTTGTTAATGGAATAGGGCAGGCCGGTAGCAGCGGAAAACAGGCTCTGATCGAGGTCGAAGGCGTCGGCGAGGCTGTGCGCCGGGTCCACGCTCATTACGAGTGTGCGGTAGCCCCGGCGGGCCAGTTCCAGCCCGGTCGCGGCCGCGATGCTGGTCTT
>Ga0070741_10005067_pt1 | contig 29818 bp, 24 predicted proteins | sample Coa_R1_4_FD_66440 | JGI IMG/M metagenome (GOLD analysis project Ga0070741, IMG submission 66440) | Surface soil microbial communities from Centralia Pennsylvania, which are recovering from an underground coalmine fire - Coalmine... | ecosystem: Environmental > Terrestrial > Soil > Unclassified ... | reverse complement strand
TCTGGGAGAACGAACGCCGAGTGAGTTCGCCTGCCAAATCGCTTGCAAGGGCGATTTGCCAGGCTCAAAACCGTCGGAAACTAACTCTGGGAGTGTTACAGAATAAGGGGACCGATCAAGGCACCTGAACGTCTCGTTGGTACTCATTCGGAAAGCGGCAAGCAGGTTTTCACGCGCCCCCTGTGCCCATTCCCCAAAGTGGCGAAATATAGAGGGATGGGCAACAAAGATGATGCCGGAAATTTCGCCTGTCAAATGCCTTGATGTTGCGAGTCCATCTCACGTCACAATCGGGCTCAAGGCTGTGCCTCTGGTTTCAACGGTACAGCATTATGAAGAGCCGCAAGCATCCACTTGCCATCTCGCCAAATCCATAGCCGATCCGAATGTGCGGTCGCCTTCTGGATCGCCCTGATCACGGCTAACACCACCGCAGGCGGGGTGGAACTTAGAAACGTGCGCCTCAGCGACATCGACTTGAAGAACCAGACGCTCACGGTGCGGGTGGGCAAGAACCGATTCCGTGCTCGAATTCTCCCGCTCAATCAGACGGCGCTATGGGCAGTGGAACGGCTGCTCGAACGGGCGAAGGACTTGGGCGCAGTGAAGCCAGAGCACTACCTGATCCCTCGCAGAGTCTCAGGCAAGAAGTTTGACCCGACACAGCCGCCGAGCCGATGGGGATGGCGAACCGCATGGCGCAAGCTGACGAAGGACGCAGGGCTGCAAGGACTGCGTCCGCACGATCTGCGGCATCATGCGATCACCAAACTGGCTGAGTCGTCGGAAGCAAGCGAACAGACCATCATGGCAATCGCCGGACACGTCAGCCGAGAGATGCTGGAGCACTACAGCCACATCAGGCATGAAGCGAAGCGCAAGGCAGTGGCGTCGTTGGACAATCCCTCTATCACATCACAACTAGCCACTTGGGAAGCGGCAGCGAAACAGAGGAGAGAAACGGAACGGGATGAGAAATCGGACTAATCGCCGCTCGAAGCCGTAGGCGGGATCGTCAGTGTCACAGATGGCGTTGCCCGGTTCACATGTATCGGTCTCTTCAAAAAATCTGGTGGAATTACGAGCACGGTCTGCAATAACTGCCGAACAGCATCAAGATACAAAACCATATTTTCAGGAATTGGTATTTCACGCCCGTCACTCGCTTCAAGAAAATACGCAAGATGCCCATCGCGCAGTCGTGCGCCCAACCGAGATGCCGTGCTGTGACTGAAATTCCTTATCGCATTAATGTCTGCCCACTCTTGGGTTTTCAAGAACCGCTCAATTTTGTCCTTTGTTTCGGGTGCGATGTTCTTCCCCTCTTTTTCAGCTTGGCGCTGACAATAGCCCTTTAGGGAATCAACTAAGCTGTGCAACTCCCAAAAGAACGCCCGAAGGTGAGCGAAGCAAACAACACGATCTGAGTTCATTCGGTCAACGAATGTCGGATCAGGGTTATGGAACTGGCTTTCGTGATGAGTGAAAGCTGCGCTGGTCGTCAGAAACAAATCCACCGTGGACAAGTGGTACATGCAGGTATGGACTTGCTGAAATACGATCCGAAGAGCTACTTCCGAATCGTTCTCCGCTAACCGAAAGCTTGGTGATGGTCTGGTCACCTTGCCTTTATACCAACGTCACAAACACGTCACAACGGGCTAAATCGAAGGCGGAAGTGAAGAACGGGAGAAAACCGATAAATGCAGAAAACCGAAGAAGATAAGAATGGTCGGGACGGGCAGATTTGAACTGCCGACCCCTCGCACCCCAAGCGAGTGCTCTACCAGGCTGAGCCACGTCCCGACAACGATGGTTCCACGTCTCCGTGGTGGGGTTCGAACTTTAAAATTCTACACCACGCTGGCGCTTTGCGCCCGTCCCCTCATTTGCGCCGCCGCTTCCCCTTTTCCGGACGACTCCGCTCTTCAAGCAACGCGAACTGGATCTTCTTCTCCACCGGATCGATGCGATCCACAATGACTCTCATTCTTTGCCCAAGCCGGAAGCTTCGCCGCGTCCGCTGGCCAATGATCTCCCGCGTGTTCTCATGATAGGTGTAGCGGTCGTCGGTCAGGCTGGACAGCGGCACCAGTCCCTCCACAAACAAATCCGCCAGTTCCACAAACATTCCGAACTTCGTGACGCTGATCACGAGACCCTCGAAATCTTCCCCCACACGCTCCTGCATGAATTTCGCTTTCTTCCACTCCATCAGTTCGCGTTCCGCTTCGTCCGCCCGCCGCTCCGACTGGCTGGATTCCTCCGCGATATCGTGAAGGGCCTCGATTGGCATCGGTCCACTGACCGGTTCATGCTGCTTGCGATGCTCATGATGATCGCGCCGCTTCGACCACGGTGAAGGCCCTTTTTCGTTCGCTTCACCGGCGCCTCTCGGCCCCTTGCCCACTGGAATGGGGCCCTGCCGCGCTTCCGGCTCTTCGCGCAGCACCGCTTTCAGAATTCGATGGACGATCAGGTCGGGGTAGCGGCGGATCGGAGACGTGAAATGCGTGTAGGCCGGCGCAGCCAGCGCAAAGTGTCCCAGGTTCTCTTCCGAATACCGCGCCTGCTTCAACGAACGCAGCATGAGATAAGACAGAATCCGCTCTTCCGGCTTGCCGGCGATCTTGTCGGTCAGCTTCTGATACATGCGTGGCGTGATATGCACGTCTTTGGGGATCTCGATCTCTCGCGCTCTCTTTCCCGTTCCACGATTCGAGCGTCGCTCGGCCTTCATGGTCATGCGCTCGATCGGAAGCGCGCCCACACCCAGTGAGTACCCGAAAGTCGCCGCGATGACCTCAAAGTCATAGACTCGCTTGGCATCCGGCTTCTCGTGAACTCGGTACAGAGTTGCCACCCGCTTGCTCTCCAGGTACGACGCGACCGTCTCATTCGCAGCCAGCATGAACTCTTCGATCAGCCGATGGGCGATGTTGCGCTCCGATCGCGTGATGCTGCGCATCAGTCCAAATTCGTCGAACTCGATGACCGGCTCCGGAAGATCGAAATCAATGGACCCGCGCCGCCGTCGCTTCTCATTCAGAATCATGGCCAGGTCGCGCATGGTCTCGAACGTTGCGGCCAGGCTGGCATAACGCTGCCGTGCGGCAGTGTCGCCCTCCAGGATTGCATTCACGTCGGTATAAGTCATGCGTTCCGCGGAGCGGATGATGCCCGGACACAACTCGTAGCCGAGCACCTCGCCCTTGTGATCAATTTCCATAATGCAGGACATCACCAGGCGATCGCTGTGCGGCAGCAGACTGCAGGCATTCGTGGAGAGCTCGAGCGGAAGCATCGGCACCGCGCGGTCCGGAAAGTAAACGCTGGTCCCTCGCAGCCGCGCCTCATGATCGATGGGAGTGCCGTCGGTTACGTAATGTCCTACGTCGGCAATATGTACCTGCAATTCGAAATTGCCGTTTTCCAGCAGATGGACGGTGACCGCATCGTCGAAGTCTCGGGCGGTTTCCCCGTCAATGGTAACGATCGGCAGTAGCCGGAAGTCTCGCCGCTTCAGCGCTTCCCTCGAAGGAATCAAAGGCTCGATCGCTTCTGCCTCCTGTAGCACCTGCGGCGGAAAGCGGTGCGGCAGATGGAATTTCCGGATCATGATTTCGACATCCACGCCGAAATCGTCTTCGTACCCCAGAATTTCGATGACTCGACCCCGTGGGGACCGGTGATTCGTGGGCCAGTCCGTAATCTCGACATCAACAACCACGCCTTCTAAGTCGCTACAATCCGCGCGAACCGCGGCCTCGTCACCGACGACGCGATCTGCGGACCTCTTCGCTCGCGGCTCTCCTTGCGCGGCTCTTGCCGGAACCTCCATGCCGGGCGGAATCATGATCTCCTGGGCAATTTTCTGCTCGTGCGGTGTGACGTAGTTGTGGCCAGTCCCGTAGTGAAACACACCCACCACCGTGACATTCGCCCGGTCCACCGGACGAACAATGCGCCCCTCTGCGCGGCCGTCCGGTCGAATCGTAACCACTTCAACCAGCACCCGGTCGCCATGCATCGCCGTTTCCATTGCATTTGGAGGGATGAATACGTCTCCCGCAAGGTTCGCCTTCAGACGCGCATCGAGAGAAGCAGGGTCCGGAATCACAAACCCGAAGCCGTCGCGATGCATGCTCAGCCGGCCGATCAGCTGATTGCGGCCGGATGCCGCCTGCGGCGCCCGGAAGCGATCCGAATCAAGCTGAATTAGCTCTCCGCGAGAGACCAGTCGCTGCAGGCGCTCGTTGAGCTCCCGGCGCTCCTCGCCGTGCAGCCCGAATTCGCGCACCAGCTGCTTGAAACCGGCGCTGCCTTTTGGTTGTTTCTGGATCTTCTTCAGGATTTCGGACTCAGAGATCATCGTAGGGGCAGGCGTTCGCGCCTCTCACAGCCATTTCTACGATACGCGAACTTTGTCGGCTCTGCTCCGCTCTCCCGCAGCTCTCCAGGCGTATAGGAACTCCAGTACCCGAGCAGGATTTACATTCATGCCGCCCAGCGCATCATGCAAGCAGCCCGACAAAAGCCCGAAAAATCGAGCAATTCCCGTAATTTCCACAGGACTTTGGGGCGTTTGCCGGAGTAGAATGCAACTGGTCACCAACATGCGAGTTTGACCCCAATCCATCCTTAACGGAAAGGAATTTTGCCCCATGTGGAAGCCCACAAATCAACCTACGACCCCAGGCCGGCCAGGTGAGCCGGAGCGCCCCGCGATGCCGACACCGACGACTCCTTCGACCGCTGCTGACACGGCGCCCGCGTCACGCCCGGTTGCTGCCACCACTGCCACGGCGGACCAGGCAACCATCGGCAAGTCTCTGGTGATCAAGGGTGAGGTGACCGGTTCGGAGTCGCTGTACATCGATGGCCGCGTGGAAGGCTCCATCAACCTTTCGGGAAATCGCGTGACTGTTGGCCGGAATGGTGTGGTCGCAGCTAACATCAATGCTCGCGAGATCGTCGTGCTGGGCAAAGTCCGTGGCAACCTCACCGCAAGCGATCGCGTGGATATCCGCAGCGATGGCTCGCTGACCGGCGACGTCGTCGCCGCGCGCATTTCGATCGAAGACGGCGCCTTCTTCAAAGGTGGCATCGACATTCGCAAGGCGGGGCAGAAGGCGAATGGCGAGGAAGCCAAGGCCACTCCGTCTACCCAGGAAGCGGTTGCAGCCAGGGCCTGATTTGGCGATTGCAGTTTAAGCGAAACTGGCGCGGGCACTTTCGCCTGAAAGTGCCCGTTCTGCTGTTCCTCCCGGCCTCCATGTAAAATCGCCTCACGAATGAATTCTCCTGCTCCGGTTCCTCCGAGCGCTTTCTCCCGTATCGCGCGCGTCTTTCGCCCTTCCCACCAGCACAGCGCTTTCTCGGCCACCTTGCTTCTGATGTCCGCCGTCATGCTCTCCCGCGTGATTGGTTACGTGCGCGAGGCCTACATTGCCTGGGCCTTTGGGGCAGGGCCGGCCACCGATGCTTACGTTGCGGGCTTCACCATTCCCGACTGGCTGAACTATATCGTTGCCGGCGGAACCGCTTCCATCACCTTCATTTCCATCTATACCCGCTTCCTCGCACAAGACCGCGAGGATGAAGCTCAGAAAACCTTTTCCGTAATCATCACGGTCATGACGGTGGTCCTCGGCATTGGCATTATCATCGCCGAGATCTTTACCCCGCAGATCGAACGCCATCTCTTCAGCGGTTTCAGCCCTGAGCAACTGCAACTCTGCGTCCGCCTCACTCGCATTCTCCTTCCCGCTCAAATTTTCTTCTACGTTGGCGGAGTGGTCTCTGCAGTCCTGCTTTCCCGCCGCCTGTTTCTGCTCCCTGCCTTCGGACCCCTGCTCTACAACGTCTGCATCATCATGGGCGGAGTAGTCGCTTCCCATTCTCTCGGCATCGCTTCGTTGGCATATGGGGCCCTCCTCGGAAGCGTGATCGGCCCCTTCCTCATCAATGCCATCGGTGCCGCTCGTATCGGGACCGGCTACAGCATCTCTTTCGATATCCGCAACCCCGCCTTCCGCGAATGGGTGCGCTTGTCGATCCCCTTGATGCTCGGTGTCTCCCTGGTCACGGCGGATGACTGGATACTCCGCTATTTTGCCTCCGGGACCGTCGGCGACATCACCCGCCTGAATTATGCCAAGCGTTTATTCGCCGTGCCCATCGCCGTTCTTGGCCAGGCCACCAGCCAGGCCTCACTGCCGTTCTTCGCCAAGCTGTTCGGCGAGAAACGCATGAAAGAATTTGCCGCCACCGTGAATGGCTCCATCTACCGCATCGTGGCCGCCTCGCTGCTTGCGACTGGATTCATGATGGCCGCTTCGCTGCCTCTCATCGATCTGGTCTACCGCCGCGGGCGTTTTCACTTTTCCGATTCGCGCGAAACCGCCATCTACTTCTTCTGGTTCTCCTTATCGCTCGCCTTTTGGTCCGCTCAGGGCCTATACTCGCGGGCCTTCTACGCCGCCGGAAACACCATCGTGCCCATGTTCGCGAGTACGGTCATCACCATCGCCTCTCTTCCCGTCTACTCGCTGCTCTTCCATGGACTATCCACCGTCGGCCTTGCCATCGCCTCCGATATCGGCATCATCGCCAATACCCTGGCACTCGCCATACTGCTGCATCGCCGTAACCTCGTCCGAATTGGTGATATGGATTGGCTGGAATTGGGGAAAGCCGCGCTCACCGCTGCAGTTGCCGGCTACCTTGCCTTCAAAGTGGGAAGCGTGGTTTCCGCCAGCAATAGCCGTGTTGCCGATCTCGAAGCGCTCGCGCTCATCGCGGTCACTTGGGGTGCCGCCGTGGCCGCTGGGCTATGGATTACGCGTTCCAAGCTGCCGCTCGACCTTCGCCGCAAAAAGAAAACCACCTACCCACGCGTCGCCGAAGCCGGCGGGGAACTCACCTCGGGCGTGGAACCGTAACCCGCTTCTCAGCGGTGTCCTCCACCGTATAATCAGCTGTATGCCCGAACTCGCACCGCACTACCTCGACGAAATCCGCCGCCAGATGCGAGGCTACAAACGTATGGCAGAGGGTGCCATCGCACAACTCTCCGACGATCAGCTCTTTCTCACCCTCGATCCCGAATCCAACTCGGTTGCAATCCTGATCAAACATCTTGCCGGCAACATGCGCTCGCGCTTCACTGACCTCCTCACCAGCGATGGGGAGAAACCGGACCGTCACCGCGACCAGGAATTCGAAATCTCTTCCATCGGCCGCGCCGAACTGATGAATATCTGGGAAACCGGCTGGGCTCGCGTCTTCGATACCCTTCAGCAACTCACCCCCGAAGACCTTCTCAGCCCCGCCCCCATTCGCGGTGAACCCCATACCGTTCTCCAGGCGCTGAATCGTGCCCTCGCCCACTACGCGCAACACGTCGGACAGATCGTGTTCCTCGCTAAGCATCTCCGCTCCGCGGAATGGCGTACTCTCAGCGTTCCGAGAGGAAAGTCTGAGGAGTTCAACGCTAAAATGGCAGAGAAGCAACGCCTGCAAAAATGAGACTCTTATTGCTTTTGCTCGCCATCATCCTTCCTGCCCACGCCCAGTCTGCGGCCGATCTCGAGAAACTCGAACTGGACCTTGCCCAGATGCTGATCCACGCCGACTGGGACCACTACGGCGCTCGCCTCGCCGACGACTACCTGCGCATCAACATGAATGGGACGGAACAGAACAAGCAGCAGACTCTGACCTATCTCACTTCCGGCCCCAGCAAAATCCTCGACCTTGCTCCCGAGAAAATGAATGTCCGCTTCTATGGCGAAACCGCAATCGTCAATGGAGACTTGACCACTGTCCAGCGCGTCAACGGTAAAGTGATCACGACGCTCGCCCGATTCACCGAGACTTTCGCCAGAAGAGACGGTCAGTGGTTCCTTACAACGTCTCATTTCACGATGGCTCCAAGATAACGCCGCGAATTCCAGGCTGCGAGAATCCATTACCATGAAGCCTATGCCCCTGACCCATAACAGCTCCCGGGTGCTGGAATTCGAGTCGCTTCGCGACCTGCTCCGCGGATACTCTCCCTCGCCTCTCGGTCAGGCCCGCATCGCTGGACTCGCTCCGACCGCTGAGCTCCCCTGGCTGGAGGATCAACAGCAACTTACCTCGGAGATCCGTGAATTCCGCCGTGCCGGAGGCCGTTTTGAGTTCTCCGGCCTGCTCGATGTGTCCACCTTGGTTGAGAAGTCTCGTATCAGTGGCGCAGCCCTCGAAACCACCGAGATTCGCGATGTAGTCTTGGTTGTCGATCGCGCCGCCCAGTGGCGCGAAATCGCGCTGAGCCCTCCCGCCACCCTCAAGGGTGGATGGCAAGCTGTCGCTTCTCTTTCCGCCGGTGTCGAGGATTTCAGCGCCTGGCTGCGCAGCTTCCGCAACAAAATCCGGCCCGACGGCACGCTCGAAGACCACGCTTCGCCGGAGTTGACCCGCATTCGCCGCGAGGTGGAGAAACAGAAACGCCAGATTCAGGATTCCCTGCGCGGCTATCTGAAGCGACTCTCGGAAGGCGGCGCCGTGCAGGACGAACTCATTACCATCCGCGGCGAGCGCTTCGTCATCCCCGTCAAAGTTGAGCAGAAACGCCGCGTACAAGGCGTGGTTCACGGCGCCAGTTCGAGCGGCCAGACCGTTTTCGTCGAGCCTCTGGAAACCATCGACCAGAACAATGAACTGGTCCGCCTTCTCGATGAAGAATTGGCCGAAATCCATCGCATCCTGCTCGAGATGACCCGGCGTATCGGCGAAAGTGCCCAGGCCATCCTCTCCGCGGTCGCTGCGCTTGGCGAACTCGAATTGCAGTTTGCCAAGGCACGCTTTGCCGACGACTACGAATGCGTCCGCGTCCAGTTTCGCAGTCAGGCAGACAAGATCTGTCTCTTGCGTAACGCCCGGCACCCGCTTCTGGAGCGCAATCTCAAAGCCAGGGGCGGACGCCCGGTTCCCACCAGCGTCGAACTCGAAGGCGAGCAGCGCGAACTGGTGATCACCGGACCGAATACCGGCGGCAAGACCGTCGCCTTGAAAACCATGGGACTGCTCGCTCTCATGGCGCAGGCCGGAATCCCGGTCCCCGCCGACCGCGCCGAACTCCCGGTTTTCGACGCCGTCCTCGCCGACATCGGTGATTACCAGTCCATCGAGCAGAATCTCTCGACCTTTTCCGCGCACGTCACCAATATCGATTTCATCTCCCGCACCGCTTCTCCTCAGTCTCTCGTGCTTCTCGATGAACTTGGCTCCGCTACCGATCCCGAGGAAGGCGCGGCTCTGGCTGTCGCCATCGCAGAACACTTCCGTCGCATCGGTTCCCTCACCATCATCTCGACCCATCACACCTCGTTAAAAGTTTTCGGCGCCAATACTCCGGGAGTCGTGAACGCCTCAGTCGGCTTCAACGAAGTGACCCTGCAACCCACCTACGAGCTCAAAATGGGAGTGCCCGGCGCTTCTGCGGGAATCAACATCGCCCGGCGCCTCGGTCTCAATCCCGCGATTATAGAAGCCGCCCGTTCCAGGCTCGGAACCCAGGCCCGCGATGTGGGCCAATTCCTCGACCGCCTTCATGCCGATCTGCGTGAAGCAGAAGCCGAGCGCCTTCGCCTGCAGTCGCGTGAGCAGGAACTTGAGCGCGAGAAGTCTCGCCTCGCCGCGGAGGGCCGCAAGGAACAGCAGACCAAGGTCCGGGAGATGGAGAAGAAGTTGGATGCCGTCCTCCGCGATTTCGAATATCACGCACGCGAAGCCGTCAACGCTATCCAGGATCGCGCGGCCTCGCAGAAGCTTTCGAAAGATGCCGAGCGTCGCATCGCCAAACTGCGCCGCGAATTTCGCGACCAATTCGACTCCACCGTCGTCGCTCACTCCACCGGTGCCGATCAGGGCGATCCCAACGCTCAGCCTCAGATCGTGAAGCACATCTCCGAAGGCGATATGGTCAAGCTCAAGTCCATGGGCCGAGTCGCCAATGTCACTCGCAAGATCGACGACCATCATTTCGAAGTCGAGATCGGCGCGATGAAGATGAAAATCGCCCGTGACGACGTTGCCGAGGTCATTACCCGCGGCCTCAGCACACCGGTTCAGGCCGCGCGCGCCCGCGGCATTTCAATTTCCCTGCAAAGCGAGGACGAGAGCGCCCCATCCGAGATCAACGTAATCGGCCGCACCGTCGATGAGGCCACTCGCGAAGTGGAAAAGTTCGTCGATCGCGCCTTCCTCGCCGGACTGCCCCGCGTTCGCATCGTTCACGGCAGCGGCATGGGAATTCTCCGCAAAGCTTTGCGCCAGTTCCTGCAAAAGCATCCGCACGTAACCAGCGTCACCGAACCGCCGCAAAACGAAGGCGGAGGCGGTGCAACCGTCGTCGAGCTGAAAATTTGAAGGCGGAATCATAACCTGCCTCCATTTCTCGCGGTTCCTCTAGCCGTTCACGGATGGTTCAGTTTCTCCCGGCAGGTGTTACCCTACTTCTCCGGATGGCCCGCACCTCAGCCAGAGACTTTTATCTCGCCATTGATACCGGGGGCACCTTCACCGACTGCGTGTGGGTCGAGCAGGGCCGCCTGCGCATGCTCAAAGTCTTCACCACTCCTGCGGACCCCTCGCAAGCGATTCTGCAGGCACTCCAGCAGATCGGGAACACCGCCCCCCTCACCCTGCTCCACGGAACCACGGTCGGCACCAATACTGTTCTTCAACGGAAGGGGGCGAAAGTTGCCCTCGTCACCACCAGGGGCTTCGAAGACGCCATCGAGATCGGACGCCAGGCCCGCCCCAAGCTGTACGATTTTTTCTTTGATCGCATTGAACCGCTGGTCTCGTCCGGCATGCGTTTCGGCGTCACTGAGCGCACTGCCAGCACCGGAGAAATTCTTCAACCGCCCGCTGATGTCCCTGCGCTCGTCCGCTCCGTCGCTGCGAATCGTCCCGAAGCCATCGCCGTCTGCTTTTTGTTCTCTTTCGCAAATCCAAGGAACGAGAACGTCATCGCCGCTGCTCTCGAAGAACTCGCCTTGCCGCTCTCCATCTCCCACCAGATTCTCCCGGAATTCCGCGAGTACGAGCGCATGAGCACGGCTGTGGTCAATGCCTACTTACAGCCCGTAATGACAAATTACTTGCGCAACCTTGAGCGCCGTGCCCGGGAGACTGGCAAACAGCGCCCACGCATCTTCGTGATGCAATCCACCGGAGGCATCACCTCGCTCAGCACCGCCGCGCGCGAGCCGGTGCGGACCGTGCTTTCCGGGCCCGCTGGCGGTGTCGTGGGGGCCGCCCGGATGGCCCGCCGCAGCGGCTTTGCTCGTGTCATCACCTTTGATATGGGCGGTACTTCCACCGACGTTGCCCTGGTGGACGGCGACATCGCTGCGGGCAGTCAATCCGAAATCGCCGGTCTTCCCGTTGGCGTGCCCATGCTCGACATCCACACCGTGGGTGCGGGCGGAGGCTCGCTCGCCCGCTTCGATGCTGCCGGCGCCCTGCGTGTCGGCCCTGAATCCGCCGGCTCCGATCCCGGCCCCATCTGTTACGGACGCGGCACCGAGCCAACCGTCACCGACGCCAACCTGCTTCTCGGTCGCTTGCAGCCACATCGTTTTCTGGGCGGAGATTTCACCCTCGACCTCGATCGCACGCGGAAGATTGTTCGTGAATGGTTAAAGAAGCAAGAGTCCGATCTCTCGCTCGAACGCTTCGCCGCTGGGGTGATTCGGGTTGTGAACGCAACCATGGAAAAAGCCATCCGCGTAGTCTCGATTGAACGTGGATACGACACCCGCGACTTCGCTCTCGTCGCCTTCGGAGGCGCGGGAGGCCTGCACGCCTGCGAACTAGCCCAGGGCCTTGGCATCCCTCGCGTCATCATTCCTGCTCTTCCAGGAGCCCTATCCGCGTTTGGAATTCTGGTCAGCGACGTGGTGAAAGACTACTCGCGCACCGTGCTTCTGCGTATTCAGGACAAGCTACCCATCGCCCACCTCGAAAAGGAGTTTGCTGTCCTCAGCGCGCGTGCCAAAAAAGATCTCAAGCAGGAAGAATGGTCTGGCGCAATTCGCCTGCAGCGCACCGCGGACGTCCGCTACCGCGGCCAGGGCTATGAACTGAACGTCCCCTACACTCCACGTCTGCCCCAACATTTCCGCGACCAGCACATGAGACGCTATGGATATGGTTATCCCGGGCGCGAACTCGAGATCGTCACCCTGCGCCTGCGCGCCACCATGAACTCCCAATCGCCGATTGGCAAAATTGACCTGCAGAGAAGGGCCGAGCCCGTACAAACAGCCCCGGTTTACTTTGAGGGCAAGAGCACCAAAGCCGCCATCTACGACCGCTCTTCCTTAGAACCGGCAAGAAAGTACCGAGGTCCCGCAGTCATCACGGAATACAGCGCAACTACGGTGGTCCCCAAAGGAATGAAATTCACGCTCGACCGCACCGGCAATTTGCACGTGACGGTCCACTAGTCTCTAACTTTCGCCTACGGATCAATCCGCGGCTCCACGTAATATCCCTTCCGCGAGCGAACTTTCAACCTGGAGTTCCTGGGAAAGATTGTCAGTGTGTGAAAACCCGATGCCGACGCCGGCCGGAAGACCAGCACATAATGCGCCCGCAACTCGGCCTGCATCGCATGGTAGATCAATTCGGGCTTGTCGAAGCTGCGCAGAAAGAACGCATGACCGCCCGTCCGCTCCGCCAGTTGCCGTAGCACCCGGTCTCCCGCGTACACATAGCGGTGACTGTGCGCCGTGATTGTATAAATCGCGGTGTCCGCCTGCTGCGCTGCTGCGATCACGTCCTCCAGGTTATGTTCGCTCCAGTTGTCCTCGCCGTCGCTGAACAGAATCATGATCCGCCGCACCGGACCTGCGCTCCGCTCATTCAAAGAAGCCATCTCGCCGTACATCGCGTCGTAAAGCGCCGTCTGTCCCCCTGCTTTCAACCCCTGGAATCCCACCTGGCTGATCTCCGCAACCGAATGTGCCCTCCCCGCAAAGCTGCTGATTCTGGCCTCGTCCAGCCCCGGACGCACAATGCTCCGCAACAAGTCCCGCGCCATCTGCGTTTCATCGCCAACGCGACGGCTCATGGAATCGCTGGCATCCAGCAGAATGGTCAGGCGAAGCGGAACGTTCTCGTAGCCATAAAATGACGTAATCTGCGAGATCACATGCCCGTCGTTGACCACTCGAACTTCGTCGCGAGTCAACCCGCTCACCGGCCCGCCCCGCGCGTCCTGCACGGAAAACGTGACTCGCGCCTCTTCCACCTGCTTGCGAACCGTGAACAGCCCTGTAGGATCGGCGGCATAGCAGGGCACGGTTAAGACAAACGCGAGGGGGGCAAAGCGGCTCAGCATAGGGGACGACCCCGGGTTTGGCCGGACAAAAGGGGCCTACTCTACCGATCGGCGCCAAACCCGTGTTTCCTGAGCGCACTTGGATGCATTCACGTGACGAAAGTTTTCCGCCCCTCCTCCCCCGCACAACCCATGCATCGAGTCCGGCTTTCCGGTTACTAGCTAACAGGTACTCGGTACTCTCCAGCTACAATGTTCCTGTGAAGCCCAGCATCTTTGTCGTCGAGGACGACCCCGACATTTCGCGCCTCGTGCGCCATCACCTGGAAACCGCCGGTTACGCGGTCAAAGTCTTCCCCACCGGCGTTGCCGTGGTTGCCGACGCCGAGCGCCAGCGCCCCGCTCTGTTCCTGCTCGACATCATGGTTCCCGGCAAAGACGGCCTCGAACTCTGTCGTCAGATCCGACAGACCCAGTCTCTGGCTTCGATTCCCGTCATCTTCCTTACCGCCAGGAGCGGCGAGGCGGATCGCATTCTTGGTCTGGAACTCGGCGCTGACGACTACATCCCCAAGCCCTTTAGTCCGCGCGAACTGGTGGCCCGCGTCAAAGCGGTTCTGCGCCGCTTTGAGCGCCCACTTCCTCAGTCTCCGATCCGCGCCGGCGAAATCGAAATCGATCCCGGCGCCATGACCATCGTAGTTCGCGGCAATCTCATCACCACAACAGCCACCGAATTCCGTTTGCTCGATCACTTCGCCCGTCATGTTGGCCGCGTTTTCACCCGCGACCAGCTGCTCGACTCCGTCTGGCGCGACACCGCCTATGTCACTCCGCGCTCGGTCGACGTCTACGTCCGCCGCATCCGCGAGAAAATCGAAACCGATCCCGAGAACCCGCGCTACCTGAAAACTGTCCGCGGCGCAGGATATCGTTTTGAGGTTCCCAAGTGAGAAACCGGATATTCCTCAAGCTGCTCGCGATCTTCGCAGTCGTGATCACAGCGGGAACCCTCACCTACACCTTCTCGGTCGGTGACGCCTGGGAAAATTCGTTGCGAAACGAGATTCAGCGAAATCTGGTCCAGAAGACTCGCCTGTTCGCCAACCGCGTCAACATTGACCCCCGTCACAACTTGCCAGACATCGCTTCCCAGGAGGCCCAGGCCGCAGGCGCTCGTGCCACCATCATCGATGCCGATGGCAAAGTACTTGCCGATTCCGAAGCCGATGCCTCCTCCATGGAAAATCATTCCCGCCGTCCCGAGTTCGCCGCCGCACTCAAAGGAGAGATCGGCGTCGACGTTCGTCGCAGCCATACCCTTGGGATCCCTTTTCTTTACGTTGCCGCACCGATCTCCGGTGGTGCCGTTCGCTTCGCTTACCCGCTCCAGGACATCCAGGCCGCTCGCGACCGCGCCCGCTACACCCTGTGGCCCGGCGCCATCATCTCCGCGATTGTTGCCCTGGCTCTCGCTGCCTTCGCCGCTCAATCCACCTCGCGGCGCTTGCAAAGGATTGTCAGGTTCGCCCAGCAGATCGCGTCAGGAGACCTTCAGGCCCGCATCGCCGAGACTTCCGGTGACGAAGTCGGACAGGTCGCGGCCGCGCTCGACAAAACCGCTCGCCAGCTGGAGGAAAGTTTCCGCGCCGTGCAGAACAGTCAGCGGCAGCTTGAGACCTTGCTGAACAGCATGCAGGACGCCGTTATCGCGGTTGGCCCGGATCAGCGCGTGCAATGGGCCAACCAGATGATGAACAGACTCGCCGGGCAGGGAACCCGCCTCCAGGCGCCCGTGGTCGAAACGGTTCGTGATCCCGACTTCCTCCGGGCTCTCCAGGCGGCCAGCGACCACCGCCAGGTCGCTACCGCGCGTGCTGGTTCCATCAGCGTCGGTCGTAGCTACGATGTCACTGCTGCCCCCCTCCCCGGTGGCGGCGCCGTTGCCGTGCTCCGCGACTTGACCGAGCGCGAGCGTATCGAGAAAACTCGCCGCGATTTCATCGCCAACGTCTCGCACGAGCTTCGCACTCCGCTCACTTCCATCCAGGGCTACACCGAAACCCTGCTGGACAGTGCGCCTGAAACCAATCATTCGCGCGATTTCCTCGAAATCATCAGAAAGAACGCGGCGCGTATGTCTCGTCTCACCGAGGACTTGCTCACTCTCGCCCGGGTTGAGTCAGGCGAGCAGCGCTTCGATATCCAGCCGGTTACCTCAAAGGAACTATTGGAAGAGGCGGTGCAGAGTTTTCACGATGTAGCCCGCGCCCATAACATGGACCTCCAGGTGGAAGACACTGCCAACGCCACCGTGATCGCCGACCGCGAAGCTGTCCACCAGATCTTTACCAACCTCATTGACAACGCCTTGAAGTACGCTGCTTCCGGCAATCGCATCATTCTCGGGGCCCGTCCCTCGGAAGCCGGCGTGGAATTCTTCGTTCGCGACTTTGGCCCCGGCATTCCCTCCGAACACCTCCCGCGTCTCTTCGAGCGCTTTTACCGCGTGGACAAAGCCCGTTCCCGGGAGTCCGGAGGCACCGGTCTGGGTCTGGCCATTGCCAAGCACATCGTGCTCGCGCATGGTGGCGCCATTGCGGCCGAGAGCGAATTGAACCATGGTTCCCGGTTTATCTTCACCTTGCCGGCGATTCATCCCCGCGAAAATTAGACCAAGTTTTCACGCCGTTTTAACCTCATTGCAACCTTCACCCGCTATCCTTGCCTCGTGGCCGCCAGTCCAACACCTCGGGAAATCGCTGTCCGGCGGAATCCACCAGGTCGCGGGAGAAGTGCGCCTATGAGTACAGCCAGCGTCAAGGGTCCAGTTCCCGAATGGTCTTACTCGCACTTGGTCCAGCGCACCATTGAGGCCTGCCGCGTCGCCACCGAAGCCGCATCTGCGGCTGCCGAAGGCATTGCCATCGGCTCCTCTCCTCTGCTCAATACCATTCGCGCGCGCGAGAAAGAACTGGACAACCTCGATCAGGAAATCGATGCTGGGGTGACCGCCAGCATCACCTCCGTCACCGCGCCCGAAGCCCGCGAACTGCTGGCCTGCATGAAATTCATGATCGGCCTGGAACGCATCGGCGATCTCCTGCTCAGCTTTGCCAGCAGCGCCCAGGCCGCCGCCGGTCGCCTCGAGCCTCAGGACACTCGCGACCTGACACACATGGCAACCGTCCTCGAAAAGATGCTGACCGACATCGGCGATGCCTTTTCCACCCGCGACGTCCGCAAAGCCATTGATGTCCTTCGCGCCGATGCCGAGATGGACCGCTTGCGCAATCTAATTTTCCTGCGTCACATCGAAAATCCCGAGAACGTGCAGCGCCAGGCCAGCCTTCAGGTCATCTTCATGACTCAGTCCCTCGAACGTGCCGGGGACCACGCCAAGAACCTCGCCGAAGAAGTCTGTCACTTTGTAAGCGGACATACCGTTCGCCACGTCATGATGACTTACGACAAGCCCATCGAGCAGATGTTCCTCGATTGGCTCCGAAACCGCTAAATCGCGCGCTCCACCGTAAGAGAGCGCCAGGAAAGATGGAAGGAACCCCGCCTCTGCGCATCGTGAAAATGCCTACAGCAAACCCTGTAAGGCCGGCGGTGACCTTCCTTTAATCCAAAACTAAGGCGAAAATTTGTCGCGTTTGCTGCCCAAAAACTCCCGAGCGAGTTCCTCCCTAAGGTTGCAACTGCAATCGGGTCAATCCCATCCTGCTGGCAGCAAGCGTGCTATGAGTAACCTGTCTCGCGCCCCGTCGCGACTTTTCGGAGGAATACATGAATAAGACCTTCAGTCTTCTCGCCACAATCGCCCTGGCAGCTGTGCTGCTCCCGATCGCTTTTGCCCAGCAGGGCCAGACCGCCCAGCCCAGCACGGATCAGACCGCTCAGCCCAGTTCAACCCAGCCCAGCACCGACCAATCCACTCCCAGCACGGATCAGGTCCAGCCCGCGACTCAGGCGCCTTCTCAGGCTCCCGCAACCACCGCCGCTCCGGCCGCGACCCAGAGCACGTTTACCGGAACGGTGGTAAAGGCTGGCGGCAAATATGTGCTTAAGAATGACACCATGACTTACCAGCTCGACGACCAGGTCAAAGCCGGCCAGTTTGAAGGCAAGACCGTCACCGTGAGCGGCGACTTGGACAAGTCCACCAGCATCATCCACGTCAGCGACATCATGTCCCCGGATCAGAAATAACCACTTTCCATCGCGACTGTTCTCCATTGCCCCCGGCCTCCCGCACGAGGCCGGGTTTTTTTGCGGCCTGCGACACCCCTCCCCGTGACCTCCATCACTGCTTTCTGAGACACGCACCCTCATCGTTATAAGTGGATGACCAGCTTCATTTCAGCGCCGCAACTGGCTGCCCATAACTCGTTCGCTAGCCCATTCTTCGGGCTTTTTGCGAGAAGTGCCGCTTCGTATGTCCCGGTCTATGTCATTTCCGCATGGGTTCTCCTCGCCCTTGCCGCGGTGGCCCTGTGGATCTTCCAGCACAAGAAACGCGCCCTCGACCTGCGTCTCGAGCAAGCCCACGAACTCGCGAAACAACGTGCAGAGGAGCGCGACCTCGCCCAGCAGGAACTCTTTCGCCGGCTCTACGAAGAACAGGAACTCAATAAGGAAAAACTACAGTTCCAGTCCCAACTCTCCGAGTACGAGAAATACGCCGCCCTCGCCCGCCTCGCTCTGGGAGCGGCTCACGAAGTCAACAACCCTTTGCTCGGCATCCTTTCTCACCTCGAGCTTGAACTGCGCGAGGCGCATGATCCCGAGCAGCGCGCCGAAATCGAACAATGTATCGCGGGAGCCAAACGAATTTCGGGGACCCTGCGCGGGCTGGTGAACTACGCACGCCCAGGACCGCTGGTGCTCAGCAGGCTCGGCCTGCACCGCCTTATCGCCGACACGCTCAGCTTTCTCGAAGGCCAGCCCATGCTGCGCGGCAAGAGAGTCGAGAATCTCGTGCCCTTGGATCTCCCTCAGATTCGCGCCGACGCCAGCCAACTCTCCCAGGTCTTCATGAACCTTCTGCTGAATGCAGCCGAAGCCACGCCCGAAGGCGGGCGCATCACCATCGAGGCCAGCAGGCTCACTTACCAGGAGAGCGTGGAAATCCGCGTCAGCGACACCGGTTGCGGTATCCCTCCCGACGTCCTCCCCCATGTGTTTGATCCCTTCTTTACCACCAAGAAGGGAAAGGGTACCGGCCTCGGTCTCAGCATCAGCCAGGCCTATTTGCGCAGCCATGATGGCGATATCCGTGCCGACAGCGTTGTCGGCCATGGCACCACGATTACTCTCACTCTGCCCATTCGCGAGGAACTCGCCGATCAGGTCGCGAAGGCGGAATCAGGAATGGTGGTTTAGCTATGCCCTACTCCGTGCTGGTCGTTGATGACGAGGAACTCACCCTTCGGACCATCTCGCGCGGTTTGCGCCAGGAGGGCTTCGAGGTCCTGACCGCCTCCTCCGGGGAAGACGCGCTCCGCGTTTTTCAGGAAGAGAAGCCCGACTTCACCTTGCTCGATATCGTGCTTCCCGGCCTGGACGGCGTCGAAGTTCTCCGCCGTATTCGTCAGGCCAATGCCGCCGCGATCGTCGTCATGATGAGTGCCTATCATCTCGTCGACAGGGCCGTCGAAGCCATGAAAGCCGGTGCTTACGACTACATGGTCAAGCCCTTTCACCTCGATGACATGATCGCCACCCTGCGCCGCGCCAGCGAGATGCTCTCCCTCCGCCTGCGCGTTCGCGACACCGTCGAGTCCGCCAAGGGGCGTTACGATTTCGGCAAAGTTGTCACCCAGAATGCCGCCGCCATTGCGATGTTGGAAATTGCCCGCAAGGCCGCCGAATCCGATCACACCACCATTCTCATTCAAGGCGAGAGCGGCACCGGAAAGGGCGTGCTCGCCAAGGCGATTCACTACGCCAGCCCGCGTTCGAACATGCCGTTGCTCGAACTGAATTGCGCCTCGCTCCCTGAAACTCTTCTCGAAAGCGAACTCTTCGGCTACGAACCTGGGGCCTTCACCGATGCGCGTCGCCGCAAGGAAGGCCTACTCGAACGCGCCAATGGTGGCACATTGTTTCTGGACGAGATCGGAAACATGTCGCTCAGCGTGCAAGCCAAGCTGCTGCGCGTCCTTGAGGATGGCGCCTTCAACCGCCTCGGTGGTACTCACATCATCAAAGTGGACGTGCGTCTCATCGCCGCCACCAATGTCCATCTCAAAGATGCCGTCGCCCACGGCCACTTCCGCGAGGATCTTTACTATCGCCTCAACGTCGTGCCCCTATACATCCCGCCCTTACGCGAGCGTAAGGAAGACATCGTGCCCATCGCTCTCGAACTCATGCAGCACTTCAATCGCGAACTCAACAAGAAGTTCACCGGATTTACTCCGGCCGCCGCCGAACTCCTCCAGCAATATCCCTGGCCCGGGAATATTCGCGAACTCAAAAACGTCGTCGAGCGCACCATGATCCTGTCTCCCGAAGGGGATATCGACGCTGCATCCCTGCCTGAAGAAATCCGGGATCACGTTTCTGAATTCCGGGCGGAAGCGCTCTCTCCCGCCGACATCTCCCCAACCGGGCACCAGTTCCTCAGCCTGCGCGCTCTCGAAGATCACTACATCGAGCAAGTCCTTGCCGCGACCGGTAACAACAAGACGCAGGCCTGCCGCATCCTCGGCATCCATCCCACCTCGCTCATGCGCCGCATGAAAAAAGAAAATAGATAAGGCTGACGTGAGCGTTCCCGAAGTTTAACCTTCGGCAGCGAAGGTTTTCGGGAAGGGCACGAGTTCCACTCGTGCCGTACGAGCATCGCAACGACCGCGGCTTCAGCCGCTGAGGTACGCTCGTCCAATCTGGAACCGCCACACCTTTACATTCCTTGACGAACTCTTTACCCAACTTTGCGACGCGCTATGTTTAGATTCCTTCGCTGACTCCAGATCAGCCGCCGCTCCTGACTCCTTCCACCTGGAGCGCACTCATTCATTCGCCATTTTGGAGGAAACGTGTCTCTGAAACTTGCCCTTGCACTTGTCTGCACTCTCGCCATGCTCGGATGCGGTGGCGGAAGCGATCATGCCCAGCTTCGGATCATGCAAGCCTCTCCTAACTTATCCACGGTCAACGTTCTTGTTGACAGTAAAACTGTCTCCAGCAATATCGCATTCTCGCAGACTACCGGATACCTCTCCGTGGCCTCCGGTTCCCGTCACCTGCAGGTGGAAGTCAGCGGCACGTCGACGCCCATCCTTGATCAGACTCTTACTTTCAGCAGCGGGACCAGCACCACCTACCTCGCTGCCAACTATGCTTCCTCCATCACCGGCGTGCAGTACACCGACGACAACTCCGCTCCCGACCCCGGAAAATTTCGCGTCCGTATCATCAACGCCTCCCCTGGGCTCGGCAACGCCGATATCTATATCGTGCCCTCCGGCACGAATCTCTCGACGGTTACGCCTAATTTCAGCAGCCTCGCTTTTCTCGCTTCCTCCACTTATCTCAGCGTCAACGCCGGCGCCTATGAGGTCTTTTTTACTCTTCCCGGCAGCAAGTTCGCTTACATCGACAGCGGTCCCATCACCTTTAGCGCAGGCCAGGTTCGGACCGTAGTCAGTCTCGACGGTGCCAGCGGTGGTTTCACCTCAGTTACACTGCGCGATTTGAACTGATTCAGGGGTTCTTCTCGAGCAGCGGCCCGGCGTGTAAATTTGTCCTTGTTTCTCCCAGCTCTATCCGGGTACATCGGTAATCTTGCAAACGTAAGTTGCTGAAAAATATGCTGCTCTTTACGGAAACTTGCGTGCATCACCAGCACTGGGAGAAATCATGACCAAACCCTTCTGGGCCACCTTCATTCTCGCGACTGCCCTCGCCTTCACCACACCGGCACTCATGGCGGATCACGGAAATCACAAGCAGCACGGCAATAAGCATCACGCCGAAGACGATGATCACGGATGGGAACGTCGCGACGGCTACGAGTATCGTGCCTACGGCGACCATGACGATCGGCCCCCGGGTTGGAGCCGCGGTAAGAAAACGGGTTGGGGTGATTGCGGCCTGCCTCCGGGCCAAGCCAAGAAATATGGCTGCCGGAAATATATTTACGAAGGCCGTCCTCACTATTACTACAAAGACGACGCCGGCCGCATCGTCATCCGGCGCCCCATCATTGACATTCATGGTGGCGTCGAAGTCCGCTAAAACTTTGTGAAGGAGCTGCCACCGCCCCTGTGCAGACCGGCTCAGGGTAATGGTCTCAGTTGCAAGCAGTTGTTGATCGCATGCGGAGTTGCAGGACAATGCGCGGGCAACAGCTGATCGCCGATAACAAGCATTGCGGCACCTCACCGGTACCTGGATCTGGCTGGCGCCTTAATGCGGAATGGTCTGTGGCGGTCGATGGCGTATAGAAGAGTGGAACTCTGTTATGGCGCGATGAACGTCCCAAATCGTTTCGGTCTGTGCCAGGCAGCTGAGGTAAAGATTGCGTCGAGCCACAGCCGGCAGATCGAACATCCAGAGTAAATTCATAAGCGGGTTGATAAAAAGCGTGCTGTCATGAGTGCGCGGTCCGCGGTGATAATCGCCGAAGTGCCCTTCAATCGCGGAGGCGATGCTGGCGTTTACGATACTGGGCTGCCGCAATACCCCGCATTCGGCCGCTTCTACGGCTCGCAGATACAACTCGACCTCAGGCATGGTCTTCAGCAGGGCGGTGACACCGAGCAAGGCATCTTCTCTGATCAATGCCGAGACGTTCTCCAGCCAATTAGCATGGCAGACACCATGGAAGGTGTCGATTCCGAAGCCGACACACGCAACGAGACGCGTTGGCAGCTCGAGAGCAGCGACCGCTGCCAGGCTCGTCATGTCTTCAGCGGGTGTGCCGAGTTGCTGCTCGTCGCCCCGCAACAAGATGTCCGTGCCTCCGTCCACGAGCACGATCGCATCCAGTCGCAGCGATTCCACGAGTTGTGTATACGCTTCTCTCACCGGAACCACTCCCAACTTCGCGATCGCGTAAACATCCACCTCATTTCCCGGGCTGGATAGAAATTGGGAGAGCCCCCTTTCGGGGAAATAAACGTCAGCACCAGTCGTAGTTGGTTGTACTACGTACAGAGCTCGGCCTAACTTCTCGGCGTTTGTTGCTTCCAGCAGAGTGAATGACAGATTGCTCAGAAAGGCTTTCTTTCCCAAGCGGCGAAGCCGCTCATAGATGGCAACTCCTGCATACACATCGAAGCCACCACCAGCTCCAGACACCAGGATGCGTTCGCAGTGTTCAACATTGGACGGCAGACGGAGTTCGTTCATCATGATCGAAGCCGGCTTCAAACCAGCCGCCTTCTGTAGGATTATTGCATTCCATCTCGCGGGGTGACGGGGAGGCCGACCCCCCTACCGATTTCCTTTGTGGAACTTAGTGTCCTTGGTGGTTGATGTTTTTTACCCCGTGCCCTCTGTGGTTGCTAGTTGTTGCTCAACCCCCTTTGCTGAGCACCTGCCGATTTTCCTTTGTGGAACTTAGTGTCCTTGGTGGTTGAATGTTTTTACCCCGTGCCCTCGGTACCCTCTGTAGTTGAAGTTGCTCAAAGCGATGGCTGGTCCTCTCTGGCCCTTTCCCTGTTTTCCCGGCGTATACTGACCATCTACTCACATGGCAGACACACGAGAAAGCACCCGCTTCGACTTGGCGCCACTGGGCCTTTTCATCGCCCTCGGCCTGATTATCGGGGGATGGATCCTGGGCTCGCAGATCAAGGCCACGCGCCTCAGTGACCGCTACGTCACCGTCAAAGGACTGGTGGAGCGCAAGGTGAAATCCGATCTTGCGATTTGGCCGCTCACTTATAAAGAGGCCGGAGACGACCTGGCCACGCTCTACTCGAAGACCGAAGCGGACAAGAAAACCGTGCTGGATTTTCTGGCCGGACAGCGCATCCAGGCGCCAGAGATCGAACTGGGCGTGGTGCGCGTCGTGGACACGCAAGCCCAGGAGTATGGCGGCGGCAATCGCGCGCCGCATCGCTACATTGTCGAGCAGAGGATCACGGTGCGGACCGGGCGCGTCGATCAAGTCGCGGCCGCGGCCCAGAAAACCATGCTGCTGCTCCAGAAAGGGATCGCATTGAGCGGCGATCCCGGCCAGGGATTGGCCTATAAGTTCACCAGCCTCAACTCGATCAAGCCTGACATGATTACCGAAGCCACAAAGAATGCGCGCGCCGCAGCCGATCGTTTCGCCTCCGATTCAGGAAGCAAGGTCGGATCGATCCGGCAAGCCAACCAGGGAGTGTTTTCGATTCTGCCGGATGATCAGGGCGGCGACGGAGGCGAGGGCGGATACGGCGGCGCCGACAGCAGCATCATGAAGAACGTGCGGGTGGTTACGTCGGTGGACTACTATTTGGAAAAATAGATTTAATCTGTTGGTTCGCTTTGAGATTGCATTTTTTCCCTGAACAATCAATTTGCCGATCGACGTTCCTCGCCGGTTTTCCCCCGCTTTTCCGAAACTTTCCACAAAAAGGACCTTTCCTCCACAGCTTCTGCACAACACACACCCGTTTTTTTCTTGCGATGCCAATCGCCATGTTGCAAAGTGCTCCCAGTGCATGCGTGAGATGTCTTGAGGCCCTGCTGGAGAGTGAAGCAGAGCTGGTGGAACCCGAAGGTTCTCGAGGGTGAATCGACGGGGAGGGGCGTTGCGGCCTGATTCTAAGCCGGCGCAAATTCATTCACCGCGGGCTCTCAACGGTTCAACGCTTCGGCGGTGACCAGGCAAACATCCACACAGCAAACACGGCCCCGATGGCTGGTCGGGGCCGTGTATTATTTTTGGGCATTCCATCACCAATTTCTGGGCATTCCATCACAATCAAAGCTCGGATTCCTTCTACTGCCCTTCTTGATATTCGCTTTTTATTTGCCTATACTGCACGTGGGGAGCCGAAAAGATTTGTTTTGGGAGGGGTTTTCCTACGCGCTTACTTGGCATTCACAAGAGGAAGCTGGGTAAGATGCGATTCGCTTCCGACAAATTTCCTCCCAGACGGGCACTTGTATCTTGGCGACCAGCGAATATAGTTTGACGCACAGTCTTCCGGCGAATGTGGAAGCCGAGCGCGCGATCCTGGGCGCGATCCTGCTGGACAACCTCGCATTCAATGAAGCCGCCGAGCATTTGCAGGCGGAAGATTTCTCTCTGGACTCGCACCGGCGGATCTACACCCGCATGGTCGAGTTGATGGACTCGTCCCGGCCGATCGATCTGATCACACTGATCGAGGAATTGGACCGTCACAAAGAGCTGCAGGCGATCGGCGACGTGGGATACATCTCGGGGCTGATCGATGGAGTCCCGGACCGTCCCAGCATCGAGCACTACATCAAGATCGTCCGCGACAAGTCGCTGTTGCGAGGATTGATCCATACCGCAAATACTGCGATCGCACGCGCCTCCGACCAGACCGACCTTGCTGAAGACATACTCAATGACACCGAAGCCGCGATCCTGGGATTGTCGGAAAAGCGCATTGGGCGCGGCTTTATGGGGATCCAGGAGATCATCAAGGAGTCGTTTGGATCGGTGGATGCCCTGCTACAGCGAGGGCAGCGCATTACCGGCCTGGCGACGCACTACACCGACCTGGATGACATGACGAGCGGATTCCAGCCCTCGGACCTGATCATCATTGCGGCCCGGCCTTCGATGGGAAAGACGTCGTTCGCAATGAACATCGCGGAGAATGTCGCGATTGACGATCAGAAGGTAGTGGGAGTGTTCTCGCTGGAGATGTCGCGCGAGGCGTTGCTGTTGCGCATGTTGTGCTCACGGGCGCGGGTGGATGCGCACAAAATGCGCACGGGGTCGTTGTGGCGCGAGGACATGCACAAAGTGACGAGGGCGATGGAAGAGCTGGCGCACGCTCCCATTTTTATTGACGACACGCCGGGGATTGCGTTGAGCGAGATGCGGGCGAAGGCGCGAAGGCTACAACAGTCGCAAGGGTCGCTGTCGCTGATCGTGGTCGATTACCTGCAGTTGATGTCGGGAGGCGGGCGGCGCTATGAGAACCGGACGCAGGAGGTGTCGGCGATTTCGCGGGGATTGAAGGGGATTGCGAAGGAGATGAAGGTGCCGGTGGTGGCGCTGTCGCAGTTAAGCCGGGCGCCGGAGAGCCGCGGCGCGGGAGATCATCGTCCGCAGCTGGCGGACTTGCGAGAGTCGGGATCGATCGAGCAGGATGCGGACGTGGTGGCGTTTATTTTCCGGGAAGAGGTTTACAAGCCGGATGAGCCGGAGCTGGATGGGATTGCGGAGTTGATCATCCGGAAACAGCGAAACGGGCCGACGGGCACGGTGAAGATGGCGTTTATCAAGAGTTCAACCCGGTTCGAATCGCTGCTCCACGGCGGGGGGCCGGAGGAATAAGCGCTGTGGAAAAGGTTGTGGAACCGTGGGCAGAGTCGAAATCGGGTACGGAACGGGGCTGGCGATCGGTTCCTGACCGCTGTTGCTTCGAAGGTTAAATAGAACAGTCGAAAGCAATTAGAGCTGAGTTGCTGGTTGCTCTTCTGGTTAATGAAATGTTCATGAAATTATGCAACCAAAGGGATTTGCACAAATAGGCTACCAGGGGTGGCCCCTCAGCGGGGACGATCTGGGACGTTCATCGCGCGATAGCAGGAGGAAAACCGGGGACAGACGGAAGGTTCCCCAAATTGTCGCCGAATGGAAACGGCCGAACGTCTCGTCTGTCCCTAGGGTCCGAACGTCCCGTCTGCCCCTAGGTTTCCCATTGGTGAACGTCCCGTCTGTCCCCGGGTTTTCCCCCCTTGCCTCCCCCAAACCATCCTCAGCGTTCGTTAGCTTCTCAGGCCGAGTTCAATTCACGCCTTAGGCGAATCTAAGGAGAGTACATGAACACACTGCGCACACTTCTCCTCCTAGTTGTGTCATCGGGAACGCTTTTCACCGCAACGTCTTGTTCCGCCGCAGGCGTTCAGGTTCTTTACATCATCGAGAATCGCACCCTGGTGACCTACGACGTTGACTTCAGAACAGGTACTGCGACTCGCGTTGGCTCCACTCCGGTCGGCGTATCCCCGATCCAAATGTTCTCGTCTCCAAATACCCGATTCTTGTATCTTGCGGGCTCGACCGCCGCAGGTGAAACCTTCATCTTTGCCTACCCAACGGACGCCAGAGGCGTACCAGCGCCACGGCCTGCTCAAAGATTTCTGGCAAACCAGTTGTCGCAGTTCGTGGTCCATCCGAGCGGCAAGTATGGGTACGCTCTTTTTTCTTATCTCGACTCCAATGGTGAGTTCAACTCCAGTGTCGAACTCTTCAAAATGAGCTCGACTAACGGCTTCATGGTCAACACGCACAAAGTCCAAGCGACGTACGGCCCAAGTTTTTATCTGCAGGAATCGCTCTTCGGTACGACAAAGGATGGACGAAAGCTCTACGACGGGTCCAGTGTGAATTTCCATAGCGCCAATGGAACCGCTTATTCGTTTCGACTGGTCGATCCCGCTACGGGTGATCTTGGAACTGACACAGGTTTCATTGCAGGAGTGGGTTACGCAGATTCCTACTATCGAATCGACTTCTCCGATGATCTCATCGTAGATTATTTCAATGCAGGGTACAGTGGAGGACCAATTTCTCTCGATGTGTATCCGAATTCTATCAATCCGATGACGCCCCTGATTGACTGCACAGTTTCGATGCTAACAGTGTGCGGAGACGAGATCGCTGGCGTCAAATTGGATCCCTCCGCTCAAAACATCTTTATATCTGACCTCTCGCTTGACCAGACTACGGTTGCGCACATCGACCTGGTCAATTCACAGCTCACCGCTAGCGCAACGGTTGCGGGAACTCCTCGTACGTATTTCAACCCTGACGGCTCTATTTTCTTCGCCGCGTCGGACTATCGAATCGATATCTATCGATTACAGTCGACGACGGGCACATTGGTGTTAGGACCATCAATTCCTTTAGCGCCTGGCTCCTTTGTGTTTGCCTCCGAGCGACGCTGATCGGCATCGGACCCTGCACTCGCACAGCGGTGCCAAAGGCCACGGGCAGCGATTGATAGAGGGAGAGGTATTCTTGGAAGGAAAGAAAATTTCGGATTTACGGGAACTCGATACAGAGATCGAACGAATTAAAGGCACCTTTATCAGATCGAAATACGCGTCGTTGCTTTTTAGGGGCCATGCGAATTCAAACTGGGAACTGAGTACAACCTTGGAGAGGGCTAACTGCAAGGGGATGTTCCTGTCTGAATATTACGTTCGCATGACGAGGGTTCTTCCCTCAGTGGAGACGTTTACTGGAGTTAATTGGAACGTACCAGACTACTCTGACAGGATGCGAGAATCATTTCTCGAATACGAAGAATTCGATCGGTTCCCGTCTGCTTCCATATACCGCTATATGGTTTATCTTCGGCATTATGGCTTTCCTTCGCCACTATTAGATTGGTCTCGGTCTCTCTATGTTGCGGTGTTTTTTGCCTTCCGAGAGCCACGACCGGAAGCCGGCTACAGATCAGTTTACGTCTTTTGCGAAATGCCGGAGGGCTATAAGACCGGTGCCTCTGATCGACCGCGAATTCGAGGAATTGGGCCGTACACTCGCGGTGATGCGAGACATTTTCGCCAGCAGTCTGACTATACGATGTGCGGAAATTTCGATTCGGAGAAGGGCTGGCACTTTCACCCTCACGAAGATGTGCTCTCGAAGAGACGTACCGCCGAAGACTTCCTCTGGAAGTTCGATCTACCTTCCAGTAAGCGTACGGATATCCTCCGTCGACTGAATGACTTCAATCTCAATGCCTTCTCGTTGTTTGATTCCCAAGAGTCCCTATTGGAAACGATGTGGCTGAAAGAGCACGTTCTTAGGTTGCCACGGCTTTGACGTAGCGGCTTTAATTTGTTCCGGTACTTCGTTGGTCGGTTCTTTGTAGTTCGCAGTGTTGGCAGATAAGGGGGTGACGCGTGAGTGAGCGGGAAAGAAGTCAAAATGACGTGCCTGATGTTCCGAAGCTGGATTTGATTGGAGCATTGTGCGAGATGTGGTCAGGTGTGAGTTATGCCGCTTATCATCTGGCGTTTGTGCGTCTTTATCTGCAAACTGCTGCCCTACAAACCGAGCCGGGTGAATTGAGAAAGCAAGAGCAAAGTTCACGAGATAAGACGCAAGTTGATGTATTGATCTGCCGCGCTCACCTGGCCGCTTTCTTTTGGCAACTCGATCACTTTTTTGAGTTGCTGAGGACTGCGATAAGTCGTGGCCAGAAGGAGCAACCTGAAGAAAAATACTTTTGGATCTACGAAAAAAAGTTGGAGGAACTCGAGCAAACTGCAACCCGACGCGAAATCAACGCATATCGCAATAAGGGCCACGAAATCACCGCGATTATAGGGTGCTCATGGAAGGAAGGAACCAAGGAATTTCACCATCATTTTTTGCCTACGATCGAGGGTTATGAGCCCAAGGAGGCCATCGATCTGACCACCCAACTGCACAGCTATTTTGAATTCGTTGCTAACGTGTGGCTTTCATTTGCACCGAGTGACCTAAAAGAGAAGTTTCCCCGAAATTTTGAATTCCCTGTGACCGTTCCGTATTCCTTTTTAGGCGAGCTCCCTTCTGAACTCAAGAGTTCTGCGCAATTGATTGTTTCGATAGAAGCTAATGATCAAAACAGCGCAAGAAGCAACAAGGTAGGCGACCGCGAGCAATCGGCGGTTTGAAAGGTTTTTGTGGGACCGCTTTTTGCAGAGGAGAATAGAAGGCAAAGATGCGCGATGTCATAAGGGTAACGGGTTTCCTATTCCGACTGGCGGTGCTTCCGCTTGTCGCTGTCTTCTCACTGAAAGTGTTGATTCTAGCTGGGGCTTGGACACTCCAGAGTTTACCCGAACCGATTTACGCAGTAACCGCTGGCCTCGTAGTTTTGGGAGTGGTGGTATCTGCCATATGGGAGGCGGTTATATCCACCAGGAGCGCGGTGACATCTCGGAGTAGCACTCCAGCGTCAGGCCAAGCCACGGCTTATTGCAACGCGTGTGGGAAACTAAACTGGGCAAATTCGGAGACCTGTCATTATTGTGATGCCGGCATGACTGCTGCCGTAGGGCGGCGCTACTGAAACCATTTCCTCTCGTTGCAATCCTTACCCGTGATGCTCTTCTTCCAGATAGGAAACTAATTTGTCCCGGTGAGTCGATTCCAGTGACCTGCCCCCTGCTTTCGCTCACGTAAGAATACGACAAGTTTCGGTTTGATCGGTCCCCTTATTCTGTAACACTCCCAGAGTTAGTTTCCGACGGTTTGTGAGCCTGGCAAATCGCCCTTGCAAGCGATTTGGCAGGCGAACTCACTCGGCGTTCGTTCTCCCAGAG
>Ga0070741_10005066_pt1 | contig 29823 bp, 25 predicted proteins | sample Coa_R1_4_FD_66440 | JGI IMG/M metagenome (GOLD analysis project Ga0070741, IMG submission 66440) | Surface soil microbial communities from Centralia Pennsylvania, which are recovering from an underground coalmine fire - Coalmine... | ecosystem: Environmental > Terrestrial > Soil > Unclassified ... | reverse complement strand
TAGAGTCAAGCGGGGAGGAGAATTGCGTACGATTTGCATCGTAGGGAATATTGCGTCAGGCAAGACCACGTTGACGAGCCTTCTAGGTAGCGCGATTCCAAACAGCATCGCAATCCCTGAAATTTTTGAGGAGAATCCGTTTCTTCCGCTGTATGTTCAAGACCCACTGCGCTGGGCATTTATGAATGCAGTGCGGTATATGTACGACTATGCAAGGGTATTTCAAGAGTTAACTGCGGGGCATGAATCCGCGCGTGCGTTTATAGATGCTGGGGTTGCGACAAACCGCTGTGTGTACGGACGCTATTTGTTGGGAGAAGGCCTAATGACTCCCAACGAGCATGACTTGTACGTGATTCTTGCCGACTTGATTGAAAAACAGTTTGCGTATCCAAAACCTGATGCGTTTATCTTTGTGCACGCATCGCCCGAAACCTGCTTTCGACGTATGCACGAGCGAAAATGGGAGTACCAGACGCAGAATATTTCGCTGGAGTATTTGATCGGGCTGCGAAAATATTTCAGGGCATTTGAGGAATCAGTAAAAGGAAAGCAAATTCCTGTTTTAGACCTAGACAGCGAAAAGATTGATTTCAAGTCGGATGAAGGGAGGCGCGAAGCGATAGTGAGGGTGAGGGAGTTTTTTGAGAGTTGAGGGATGAGGTATTCGCACGCCTCTTTCCCAGCTCGATTCATCGAGTTTTTTACCTGTTTCGCTCGCGAACTTTGTTCGTTGTGCAAAGCACGATGAATTCGATTCGATGGCGTTGCTGGATTAGCTTGTGGAATGTGGAGTGAAATTACGTACGCAGTTAACAAGGTCGCGGACGCGCGCGAGTTCGACAGGATTTTCGACGCGGGCTTCCACCTTGAGAAAAGTACCGACAAGTACGCCATCCACATACGGTAAAAAATCGTTCACGTTTTCTGCGGTGACGCCGCTGCCAATAAGAATTGGCGCATCGGGCGCACCCTGCCGCGCGGCAACTACATCGCCTACATCGGTGGCGTAGCCAGTCGCTTTGCCGCTGATGATGAGGGCATCCACCCCGCCGCGTTCCCACGTGTCGAGCGCAACCCAGCGCATCTCCATGGGTGCCAGCGGCTCGGCATGTTTCGTCAAGCAATCAGTAAAAATTAGAATATTGGAACCGAGCATTTTGCGATAGCGCGCAATTTCGGCGGCGCGCCCTTCGATAATGCCCTGGTCCGCGAGCATCGCCCACGAGACGATGTTGATGCGGACGAATTGCGCGGCGCACGCGGTAGCAATTGCCAAGGCGCTTATACCATCATTCCGCAGGACGTTAACGCCGAGCGGCAGTTTGGTGTTTTGTCGTAAGGTAGTCACGACGCGCGTCATGCTGGCGACGGTTTCGGGCGGGACGCGGTCTTTGAAAAAGGGGGCGTCGAAAAAATTTTCAATCATAATCCCATCCACCGCGCCTTGTTCGAGCGTGTTTGCATCGGCGAGTGCTTTGTCAATCACGGCGTTGAGATTGCCCTCATAGCGCGGCGCGCCGGGCAGCGCGCCGAGATGCACCATGCCGATGACGATTTTTTTCTTACCAAAGAGCGCATCAAAGGGCTCACGACTAGGCATGGGTGTCTATTCTCTCCAAATTTCCGGTGTAGTTGACGACATAAATTTCTTTGTCATCCAGAATTTCGTTCTCAATCTTTAAGGGATTGGAATTGGAGAGAGCTTTGCCAATCCAGCTCTTGGCTTTGGCGGGGGCGACGGCACAAGTTTCATATTCCGAATCCAATTGACGCCACACAGCGCGCAGACCGGATGACGCATAGCCATCGTCGTTCGTCAGGAGGACGAGAGGTTTTATCGAATTCAACTCGTGATGCGCTCTTTAAACAATTTGAGAACGCCTGCTTCATCCACATCGGTGCAAATCGTGGTTTCCACGCCGTCATACCATTTCCCTACGCGATCTACAATGATTTGTCCTGCGCCATAACCTTCGGTGTTGACGCGCACGCGGCGGCGAATGCTGGTAAAGAGGTCGGGGCGGAGGAGATAGGCGATAGCAGAAGGGTCATGCGTGTGAAGCGCGCCGTCGTTTTGATATTCGCCTGCGTGAAACGCCTGATAGTGCGGAATGATGCGCGAAATCAATTGGGCGTACGGTGTTTGGGAAGCGGCGATTTCAGCGAGATACGCGGGCGTCATCACAACTTGGGTCGTCACATCCAGCCCAACCATCACCACATCCCAGCCTGCGCCAAAGACGAGCGCCGCCGCTTCGGGGTCATTATGAATGTTCGCTTCGGCGACGGGTGAGACATTGCCGGGCGTGAACGCTGTTCCGCCCATCAAGACCACGCGCTTGGTCGCTTTGACAATGCGCGGTTCGAGCTTGAGCGCCATGGCAATATTGGTCAAAGGTCCAATTGGGACGAGGGTGATTTGTCCCGGATGCGACATGACCGCTTCGACGATGAATTGCGCGGCGCGGGTATGAGCAGCTTCGCTTTCGGGTTCGCCCGCGAGACCCGCATCGCCCAACCCGTCTTCGCCATGCACAAAGGTCGGCGGCTCGCCATATTCGCGTATGAGGGGCGCGCTTGCGCCGCGCGCCACAGGAATGTCTTCGCGCCCGGCGAGTTCGAGCAGGCGGAGCGCGTTGCGCGTGGTAATGTCCACGTAATGATTGCCAAAGATGGTTGTCAGCGCGAGCACTTCGAGCTCGGGTGATTTGAGGGCGAATAAAATCGCCATGCTGTCGTCAATGCCGGGATCGGTATCTATGAGGATGGATTCAGGCATGTTGGATTAGGCAGTACTGTATATTTTTTTCGAGGCGACGTTTTTTTCTTGAGTCGTCAAGCGTTGCGCGAGACGCGTGTTGCGCCGCGCGATTTTGTTATTGCGGACTGCCATTGCTATCGCTTTCTTGCTGCCAATCAGAACGACGAGCTCGCGGGCGCGCGTGACCGCAGTATATAACAGATTGCGCTGCAAAAGCAGGTAATGCTGTGTCAGCAGGGGAATGACGACCGCCCGATATTCGCTGCCTTGCGATTTGTGGACGCTCATTGCAAAGGCGTGCACAACCTCGTCCATATCGCTGAACTCATAATCAATCTGCGTTCCATCGAAATCAATTGTGATGCTTTGCTCTTCAAAATCAATGCTGGTGATGCGCCCCAAATCGCCGTTGAAAATTTGTTTGTCGTAATTATTGCGTGTTTGCAATACCTTGTCGCCGACGCGAAAGATGCGCGAACCGTGCCTCAATTCGCGTTTGCCTTGCGCGGCGGGATTGAGGACATTTTGCAACGCGAGATTTAATTCCGCCACGCCAACCTGTCCGCGATGCATCGGGGACAAGACTTGAACATCATTGACCGGATCGAAGCGAAATCGCTGCGGAATGCGTTTGGTGACGACTTCAAGGACGCGCGCAGCCGCTTTTTCGGGATCATCCTCGCTGAACAAAAAGAAATCGCGGGCAGTCGGTGTAAAGAGCGGCATTTCGCCTTGATTGATACGATGCGCGTTCGTGACGATGAGCGAAGATTCACCCTGGCGGAAAATCACATCCAGCGCGACGGTGGGAATGATGTTGGACGCGAGCATGTCTTTCAGAACATTGCCCGCGCCGACGGAGGGCAGTTGGTCGGGGTCGCCGACAAAGAGAACATGGCTCGTGAGGTCAATCGCCTTCAGCAGCGAATTCATCAAGAGCAAGTCAATCATCGAGGTTTCGTCAACGATGATAAGGTCGGCGTCGAGCGGGTTGTCGCGGTCACGCAGAAACTTTTTGCTCTCGAATGGTTTGAATTCCAGAAGGCGGTGCAATGTTTGCGCCTGTTCGCCTGTTGCTTCGCTCAAGCGTTTGGCGGCGCGGCCAGTCGGCGCGGCGAGCTTGAACGTTTTGTGTTTTACTTTGAGCATCTGGATGATGCCGCGCACAGTGGTCGTTTTGCCCGTACCGGGCCCGCCAGTGAGAATCGAAACTTTTTCGGTGAGCGCAGTCTTGACGGCGGCTTGCTGCTTGGGCGTCAGCTGAATCGTTTGGCGTGTGGTAAGCCAGTCGTATGCCTTGTTCCAATCTATGGAACGAAATTCGGAGAGCCGTGAGCTCCGATTGCTTTGGAGCTGATTGAGCCGCGCGGCAGTATTTTTTTCAGCGACGTAAAACGGGGTGAGATACACCGCATCATCCTCGACCATGACCTGTTCAATGAGGGCAAGGCGGTCAATCGCGGTGTTGATTTGAGCATCCTGCACCCCCAACGCCTCGCGCGCTTCGTTAATTAAAATATCGCGCGGAGCAAACACGTGTCCATCATCGGTGAATTTGGCGAGGACGTATTCGACGCCCGCTTCAATACGCGCGGGGTCGTCTTCATTCATACCAAGTGCACGGGCAATCTTGTCGGCGGTGAGAAAGCCGATGCCATAAATATCGCGGGCGAGGCGATACGGTTCGGTGCGAAGCACGTTGAGCGACGCATCGCCGTATTGCTTGTAAATTTTCACGGCGAGGGAAGTGCTGACCCCGTGACTGGACAGAAACATCATCACTTCTTTGATTTGTTTCTGTTCTGCCCAGCCGCGCTGAATAATCTCAACGCGTTTTGCGCCGACGCCGTTGACATCATTCAAGCGCGCAATGTCGCTTTCAATCACATCGAGCGTGTCGAGTCCAAAGTGATCCACGATGCGTTTGGCGGTGACGGGTCCAATGCCTTTGATGAGACCAGAGCCGAGATATTTGCGGATGCCTTCAATCGTCGCAGGGAGTTGAACCGTGAATTTGCGGATTTCAAACTGGCGTCCGTGCGTGGGATGATTGGTCCAGATACCTTCGAGCGCGAGCGATTCGCCGACGCTCGCGCCCATCAAATTGCCGACAATGGTGACGGTATATGTTTTTCCTTCGGGGACAAAACGGGCGACGGTGTAACCGTTTTCTTCATTATAAAACGTGATGCGTTCAATAACGCCGCGTAATTTTTGGAGAGTAATCGTTGGTGCGTTCAAGTCTCTATCTACAATCTAGGGTCATTTGTCACGGAACGGGACGAGAGACCTTGGAAATTTTGTAGTCCAAGTATAAATCAAGTGGCAGCAGGGGCAAAGAAGTTTTGTCCAGCCAAAATAGAATAGGATTGAGTATAATGAGAAACAGATGCGGCAGAAAAGTGCGTTGGCTAAGTCACAGTTCGAATTGCCAAGTCGGTTTTCGGATGACTTTTAGAGTCCTACATCGTGGGTGAAACATTCGATTACCTGAAAGTGTTCGCGGGGCTTCCGTTCGCAATGCGGCGGTTTCTCCAGCGTCCCTTGACGTTGGACGATGCCAAGCGGGTCGTCTGCGAGCGGATACAACGGCGCGAGCAAAATTTTCTGCGGAGTGTCGAAAAGAATATCTATGAGTATCCGCGCAGTCCATATCTCGCGCTGTTGCAACTGGCTGGTTGTGAGTTGGGTGATGTGCGCGCATTGGTAAAGGACAGAGGTGTAGAGGGAACATTGCGCGTACTGCGAGAAGCAGGCGTATATATCACCTTTGAGGAATTCAAGGGGCGCAAGCCGCTCGTCCGCAACGGCAAAACGATTTCAATTCAGCCCCGCGATTTTGACAATCCTTTTGCGCCGCGACATTTCATGGTCGAGTCGGGTGGCTCAACGGGATCGGGAACGAATGTCGGCGCAAATTTAGATTACCTCGCGGAAAATGCCGCGCACTTGATTTTGCTGCTCGACACGCATCAAGTGCGCGGCATTCCTACTGCTGTAGGAGTGCCAATCCTGCCCGGTGGAGGAATTAGTTTTATTTTGCAACGTTCGTATCTCCGCGAGGCAACGCAGCGATGGTATTCCCTCATCGGTTGGCGCGATACCAAGCGCTGGCTCAAATATGACCTCGCCACGCTATATATTCTCTTTTGGTCGAATGTGTTTGGGGGAGGCGTACCCATGCCGACGACGATCCAGCCGACGGAAGCGGACAAGATTGCGCGGTGGATGTATGAAATGCTCCAACGCGAAGGACGCTGCTTATTGTTCACGAGCGCGAGTCTCGCCCTACGAACTTGTATTGCGGCGGAGCAAGCGGGGCTGGATTTGACGGGCGCAACGGTGCGCGTGGGCGGCGAGCCGGTGACAGCCGCAAAAGTGGCGGCGATGGAGCGCGTAGGGGTTCGCGTATTTTCGGGCTATGGAATGGTCGAAGCGGGCGGAATTGGATTGGGCTGCGCGCAACCATTGGGCGCGGACGATGTGCATTTATCCTCCGATACCTTCGCCTTGATTACACATCCGCATCGTGTGGAAAGCATCGGTATGACAGTCCCAGCGTTCAATTTGACGACGCTCATGGATACGGCACCGAAGGTCATGTTGAATTTTCAAAGCGATGATTACGGCATTGTCGAAGAACGACGATGCGGCTGTCCATTAGAAGCATACGGGTTCACAACGCATTTACGCGAGATTCGCAGTTACAGCAAAATGCTCGGCGAAGCGGTGACGCTAATCGGGAATGAAATGTTGCGAATTTTAGAAGATGTGCTGCCCGCGCGTTTTGGCGGGACGCCGCTCGATTATCAATTGCTCGAAGCAGAAGACGAACAGGGCTTGACGCGTTTGTACTTGGTGATTCACCCGCGTATCGAGATTGCGGATGAACAGCAGGTGATTGATGCGATGTTGGATGGAATGCGCGCCTCTTCGCCGACGGCGGACGCGGCGCGCGCCATGTGGCAGCACGCGCAGACCATCCGCATCAAACGCGCGGAACCGCAAATCACCGCGCGCGGAAAATTTTCGCCTTTACGCAAGGAATGAAAAATTGCCTAACCGCGAATCTTTGTCACGTGGTGCGTGATGACGAATCTACGCGAATTTTTAGATAAACGGAGGCGAATCATGTCGAAGCTTTCACTCATCCTCGTACTCGTCAGCTTGATTCTGATGGGCTGTGCAGGGTCTTTATCTATATCTACCGCACAACCCGCCTCCACACCAATGCCGCAACCCACTGCAACTGCCACGACGCAAGCAGTAAGGAAATCAGGCATGATTCGATATGGCGACCTTTCCAATATAGATGTGCGCGATGTGCCGACGCTCATGGCATTGGATGATTTAAAAGCGCAGGGATATACGGTCGAAATCAATTATCTCGCCGAAAGCCCGCTGCTGGTGGATGGCCTGTCGCGCGGCGACCTGGATATTGCGGCGTTGAACAATCAAACGATGTGGACGGGCATCAGCAAGGGCGTGGATGCGCGCACAATTGCTGAATCCATTGGACCAACTGCCGTCGTCGTAGCAAAGCAGGAGCTCAAGACCTGCGCTGACTTGGACGGCAAGAATCTCGGCGTGCCGACAGCGACTACCTTGACCACCAAGCTCGTGAATATTTATATTCAGCAAAATTGTCCGAATGCGAAACCACAAATCGTCGTCGTGGGTGCAAATGATGCGCGGAATGCGGGGCTAGAAAATGGGCAATTGGACGCGGCGCTGGTGCAGAGCGAAGCACTCCTGAAGCTCGAACGGGATATGCCAGGGAAATTTCACACCTTGATTTCTCTGCCCAAAGAGTTTCCGCAGGTCAAGATAGATGGTTTTCAGGTGCGTTCCAAGTGGGCACAGGAAAATCCCGAAATGGTAAAGGACTTTTTACGGGCGCTGCTCAAAGCCAATCGGCAGGTGAGTGAGAATCCTGATCTGGCAGTGCAGGAAGCAGTCAAACGGGTCAAGATTGACGCGCCGACGGCAAAACAAATCTATGAAAGCTACAAGGCGCTGGATGTGTGGGACCCGAATGGAGGAATTACAAAAGAGAAAATTCAGTCCACGATAGATTTTCTATCAAAGCAGAATAATCTACCTGCAGGGTTGACAGTAGATGGGGTAGCGGATTTGACGTATTTGAATGCGGTACTGGATGAGCTGGGGAGAAAGTAGTAAGAATCAAAAACCTTCGAGGTCTCCAAGACCTCGAAGGTTTGGCAGGGCCTAAGTTGGCAACGTAAACCAAATTCGCGTGCCCTTGCCAATTTCGCTTTGTGCAAAAATATCCCCGCTATGCGCTTGAATCAGACTTTTGGCGATAGCAAGCCCCAATCCCGTTCCGCGTGAATCACGCGCTTTGTAAAATCGCTCAAAGATGTGCGGCAGCTCTTCGGCGGGAATGCCGCGCCCGGTATCCTGTACAGCAATAACCACATTTTTAGTATTATCCACCGTTGCCGTGATTTGAATTTGTCCGTCGCGCTCGGTAAAGCGCAACGCATTCGCCACTAGATTTTCTAAAACCTGACGGATTCGCGCCGGGTCCACGTCCACGTTCGGGAGGGAAGGCGCGCTATCCGTGGTGAGGGTGATGCCTGCTGCGGCCGCTTGCGCGCCGAACGAGGCAGCCGTTTCCGCGCAAAGAATAGCAAGGTCGGTGGATTCTTTTTGCAAGTGTAGCGCGCCCGCTTCGGCAAGGGCGAGCGTACGCAGGTCTTCAATTAAACGCGCGAGCTGACGCGTTTCATCGAGGACGGGTTCGAGATGCGCGGCGTCGAGCGGATAAACGCCGTCGAGCATTCCTTCGAGATTGCCCTGAATGACGGTCAGCGGAGTGCGTAATTCGTGCGATACGTCCGCGAGCAGGCGGCGACGTTCAGCATCATTCGCTTGCAAGCGCGAGGTCATTTCATTGAATGAGCGCGCCAGCGTGCGAACCTCGCGCGGCCCCCGTTCCTCGACGCGAATTTTATAATCACCCCCTGCGACGCGCTGCGCGGCGTCAATCACATCGCCGACTGGCTCGGCGGCGCTGCGGAAAGACCGCAAGGTGAAAATCAGGACAAGCACACCGATGATAAACGCGCCCAAGCCCAGAGGTCGCAAGATAAAGGAGATATGATCGGGTACGTTAATTCCGCCGAGCGCGAGCGCAATTGTCCAGAACAGAAACGTGAACGCGCCGCACGCAAGCATGAAAAGAATGAAAAAAATCCCGAACCGCCAAAAGATGCGACGGCGCATGGGATTCCATCCATACGCTCCTTCGGCGCGGTCGGGCGGAAAAGGCGCATCTGGATTCCACCAGGGCGGGCGACGATAGCGCCAATGTTCACGCGGCGGAGGCATCTTATTTATTCACCTTGTGCAGCAGTTGTCATTTCGAACCGACCGAGATTTCTCGCAATCTCTCGACTGCGCTACGCTCCGCTCGAGACGGCTCGAAATGACAGGAAATTTCCACTTGTTCAGTCCTCATCGCTGAACTTGTAACCAACGCCATAGACGGTTAGAATGTAGCGCGGCTGGCGGGGATCAGGTTCGATTTTGCGGCGCAAATTTTTGATGTGCGCGTCAATCGCCCGTTCGTACGATTCAAAGGCGACGCCGCGTACCGTATCCAGCAGCTGCGCCCGAGTAAAAATTCTGCCGGGCTGACGCGCCAGCGCAGCGAGCAATTGAAATTCGGTCGGCGTCACATCAATTGGACGCTCGCCGACCTTGACCTTCATGCGAGGCTCATCCAGCGTCACATCTCCGACGCGGATGAATGCGCCGCCGGTATTTGCCTGTTCAACGCGGCGCAAAACGGCACGAACGCGAGCGACGAGCTCTTTCGGGCTGAACGGTTTGACGATGTAATCATCCGCGCCGAGCTCCAGACCAACCAGTTTATCCGATTCTTCACTGCGCGCGGTGAGCATGATGATCGGCAGGTTGGAATCTTTGCGAAGCGTGCGCGTCACGTCCAGTCCATCCATGCCGGGCAAGCCAAGGTCGAGGACGACGAGATCGGGTTTATTGGACCGCACGGCGGCGAGCGCGGTTTTACCATCGGAAGCGGTCAAGACTTGAAAGCCCGCGTGCTCCAGATAGTCACGTGCGATTTGGGTAATCTTTGGCTCATCGTCCACGACCAGAATTGTTTTCATTTCTCCCCAATGCTGCTAAGGATGATTGGCTTGGCTGGCAGCGTCAACTGTTGCACATTTTTGAAATTGGCGTGAATTAGCTGGGTATTTAATTCTTCTGCGACTCGTTGAATATCATCCAATGTCTTTGCCCACACCGGCTGTACGGTCACGCCAAGTCGCCCGTTGTCTTTCAACACGCGGCGGATTTCATCCAGACCTTGTGCGGGAGCTGCCCAAAACGGCAGTGAGTTCACTGCCAGTACTTTATCAAACGAATTTGGTGGAAAGGGCAGCTCTGTCGCCGGAGCATGCTGCAATTCTACGCGACCTGTGCGAATCGCTAACGCATTGCGCCGCGCCGCTTGTCGCACCATTGTCTCGGAGGCATCCACTCCCGCGACGCGGCCCTTTGTCACCATCTTGTGCATTTCGGCAATCGCCCAGCCGGGTCCAAAACCGATTTCGAGAACGCGGTCCGTCGGCTTCAATTCGAGCAGGGAAATTGCCCAGCGGTTGCGCCCGCGATTTTCAAGCGCCATAATCGCACCCGCAAGGCGTCCGGGGATGCCCTGCGGGTGCGCGAACTGGGAATTGAACGAGCGCATGGTTCAGGAACCAGAGGGCGCGCTCGGCGCAGTCGGCGGCGGTGTTGTTGATTCCGACTCGTGCAGTCTGCGGTGCAAATCCTTCAATTGTGGCGGAATATCACCCTGTGAGGGGTCCCAACCGAAACGCCCATAGCCCCAGGGCCCTCGCCCCCAACCGCGACCCCAGCGTGGACCCCAAAACAGAAAGCGAAAGAGTCCAAAGATGAGGAAGATGAACAGCAGCGGCACAAGACAGCCGAGAAACCCAAAGCCGAACCCGAACGGTCGGTAAAATCCAAACCCGTACGGTCGAACCAACGGCGCGATTTGCCCGTTTTGCAGCGCCGTCTGCGCGATTCCCATATTGTAGCCGTACCAACCGACGCCGGCAACCAAGAGAATCAGCAGCAACGCCAGTACGATGCCCAAGAAAATTCTACCGGAATTCATAGGTCCTCCTGTATCAAACTCGCTTCAAAACGCCTCCTCTTAGGGGCGGATTTGAAATCGAGTCAGAAAAGTAGCAAAATGCGCTATTTTTGAAGAAAAACGAGCGGAACCGCGCACAGAGATTGCTCGTCTTTCTTCGGGTTTGCAGCGCATCTTAATTTGTGCACATCATGCCGCCAAGTTGTGAAGGAATTTTGAAGCCGTCGAGGAGAGATTCCGTTGAGTTAGCAATTTTGGACTAGCTAGAGGACATGACCTTTTCCCCATTCAACTAGGAATATGGGAAAGGTATTATTACGAGCGCCTGACAAAACTGCGACGGTGAATTGGACTAGAGGTAACTCGACAATTTGCAAGTCGCCCGAGGTTTTGTTCGTCGCTCATCCGGGGGGATGAAATGAGGATTTCTTCAAGTTATGAACGTCAAGAAAATTGCGGCAGCACTGTGCGGTGTAAGCCTCGCTGCGGCACTTTCCTTAACCAATGCCAGCGCCAGTCAACAGAAACCTAATGCAGACCACGCGCTCCTGAATCAGGCACCCGCGAATGTCTTTGTCGTAACGAGCACAGCGGATTCAGGAAACAATCTCAACGCAGCACCCGGTACGCTGCGTCGAGCAATTTTGAACGCGAACAGCTCGCCGGGGCACGATGAAATTGATTTCAATATTCCCGGCAGCGGACTCAAGACAATCACCGTCGTCAACTATTTGCCCGACATTACCGATAATGCCGGTGTGACGATTAATGGGAAATCCAGTGACGACCAAATCGAAATTAACGCCTCGAACGTAAACAATCATCACGCCTTGCAAATCACCAGTGATAACAATGTCATCAAGGGTTTGATTATCAATGGTGCGCAGGGCGGTGGTGCCGGAATCGCGCTGGTGAATGGCGCGAGCAACAATATCATCATCGGGAATCGCATCGGCACCAATGCCGGCGGCACTAGCGCCAAAGGCAACCATTCCGGGATCTATATCACCAACAATTCAAATAACAATACCATCGGCGGCACGAACGGCGTGTCGCCCGGCGGGCCCTGTACCGGCGACTGCAATCTTCTTTCCGGCAATCGCAATCATGGAATTGTGATTAACCAATCGTCGGGCAATCGCATCATCGGCAATTTCGTTGGGTTGAATGCCAGCGGTAATGGTGTAATTCCAAACGGCGACGACGGTATCCTCCTTGGCAACTCGCCGAACAATACGATTGGCGGCGGCAGCGCCGAGGAGCGCAATGTCATCTCTGGCAATGCCACCATCAATCTCGAGCTGGGCGAATCCGGCTCGCATCACAATCTCGTGCAAGGCAACTATATCGGCACCAACAGCGCGGGCAACGCCGTCGTCAACAACCCGGGCACGGGCGTAGAGTTGGACAATAGCGCGAACGACAATGTAATTGACGGCAATGTGATCTCGGGGCACAAAAGTTTCGGGGTGCTCGTGTTCAAGAGTGCCGTCCGCGCGCGCATTACAAACAATCGTGTGGGGATTGCGGCGAACAGTGATGCCAATCTCGGAAATCAGTGGCAGGGCATCGAAGTTCAAACCGGTGGCAATACGATCTCCAACAATCGCGTCGCGTTCAATGCGCAGAACGGGGTGCATGTCAAGAGCGGCACAGGCAACGCCGTACGCAAGAACTCCATCTTTGGCAATGGCGTTTTTGGCATCAACCTCGGCGCGGACGCATTCACCGAAAACGATCCGGGCGATGGCGACGCCGGCGCGAACAACTTGCAGAATTTCCCCACCATCGGATTCGCCACGCACGATGGGACGACATTAACTGTCGCAGGCGGGCTGAACTCTCGTCCCAATATCACCTATACGCTCGATTTCTTTTACAACCCGTCTTGTGATGTCACGTTCGGGCATCCTGTCGGCGAAGGCAGGCAGTATCTCGGCTCGACGACGATGACAACCAATGGCAGTGGAAGTGGAGCCTGGCAAATCTCGTTCACCAGCGTCCCCACCAGCGGTGTCATCACGGGTACGGCGACGGATAGTAACAACAACACATCGGAATTCTCGTACTGCGAAAATATCATTTCGTCCGTACCGCCGCCACCGCCTCCAGCCCTTCCTGCCGCGCCGCAGCTCATATCCCCAGTGAACGGGGAGAGCGTGTCTAAAAACCCGCCAACCTTAGTCTGGAAGGCAGCGGCACGGGCAGACTACTATGAGGTAATCATTCGGGTTGGCAGTTCGACAGGTCCTCTTGCTTATAGGAAACCGCGTGTAACGGGCACAACATTCACACCACCCAAGCTGCCCGGCGGCAAGATATACTCCTGGAGAATCAAAGCTCATAACGAGGCGGGTTTCACAGGTTCAAAATGGTTCCATACGTTCCTCCCCAAGTGACGAATCAAGAAGGGCGGGTCAGACGACCCGCCCTTTGTTTTTGAGCATCCGTTCAAACAAGGCTTCGTATTCATCCGTCACGGCGTCCCATGTAAAATGACGATGGACATGCTCCTGCGCGCGACAGCGATATTCCTCCGCCTGCCCGGGATGGTCAATCAATTCTTGAAGCACCTCGCGCAAATGCGCGTCGCCGCTTTCGCCGCGATATGTTAGCCCCGCGTCTTGAATCGTCTCTAAATTTTCGCGCGTGTCGTTGACGACGACCGCGTTGCCAAATGCCATCGCTTCGAGCAGGGCGGGGTGAGTGCCTCCGACTTCGGACGTTTCGATGAATGCATACGCGTTCGACGACAGTTCCCGGTAGCCATCGCCAAACAAATAGCCCGTAAAAATCACGTTCGGACTGGCAGCGGCTTTAAGCTGACGAATATAGTCATCCGCGTACGGCGCGTCGCCAATGATGACACAACGCATATCGGTTTTGAGTTGATTAAACGCATTGATGAGATGATGCGCGCAATTTTCTGGCACCAACCGCCCCACGTACAGCAAATACTGCCTGGGTTTCAAGCCATACTGTTCTAAATATTCTCCGGGTGGTAAAGGAACCACATCCGAACCGTACGCGATATACGTCGTCTCGGCGCGAAAACGCGTGCGATAGTATTCTTGCACCCACCGCGAATCGGTCACGACGGCATTGGGCAATTTGGTGGCGAGCCATTCCGCGAATTGAATATATTTTTTGGCGAGAGGGGGCCACTTGCGGCGTTTCCAATCCAAGCCATCCACGTTGAGCGCCACGCGCTGCCCGCCCAAACGCGGCACAAACGAGAGGGGACTGTTGCCCGCGATGAACATCAAGACCACATCATACTGTTGTGTCAGCGCGTGGCAGCAAGCAATCGTGGCGTGGGTGATCGTATCAAGGTACTTGTTGCGGATGGTCGGAAGACGCACCAGATGCATTCCCCGATAGTACGGCTGACTGTAATGGACGTGATGCGTACGGCAGTACACGGAAACGGAATGACCTCGTTCGACCAAGCGCGCGCCCAGTTCTTCCGCGCACGTCTCAAAGCCGCCATAATTGGCGGGGACGCCGCGCGTGCCTAACAACGCGATTTTCACTGGGTTTCCACCCGCGGGGATAGGACGTTCAAAGCAGATACAAAAAAACGCTGTGGAGAGCGGCAAGCGCGGAGGAAATCAAGACAAGGATTCATACAGTCTACCAAGTACTCAATTCTATAAAACGGTTGCCTTTGTCTACCAAAAGACCTAGTTAGGCAAGAACAGTCCGGGTAGCCGCGCGTTTTCGCGCAATGGCAGAATAATAGACGGCGAGCGTTTGTTGCGCTGTGCGCTCCCAAGAAAAAAGTTGCGCGCGCGCCACGCCGCGCCTGCCGAGCTCGCCGCGATAGGCGGTATCGGTCGTGACTCGCACAAGCGCGTCGGCAATGTCTTGTACGCTGCGCGGGTTGATGAGATGCGCGGCGTCGCCCGCAATTTCAGGCAAGCAAGAAACGTTGGATGTGATGACAGGAGTACCGCACGCCATTGCCTCTAAAACGGGCAGACCAAATCCTTCATATAGGGAAGGATAAGCGAGCACGTCCGCTGCATTATACAATAAGGGCAGATCAGTGGCGGGCACATACCCCGTCAGTATGACTTGGTCCGGCATCCCGCGCGCGGCTTGAAGAATCGGCGCGGCGCGCCATAACCGCTGACCGACGATGACCAATTTGTGAGGCAAGGCAGCGTGCTGCTTGGCGAGCGCAAACGCGCGCATCAAACGTTCCAGATTTTTGCGCGGCTGTAAATTTCCGACGGCCAGGATAAAGCGGTCGCCTGTGTTATAGCGCGCGCGAACAGCGTTCAGGGCGGCCGGGTCCGAGATGGGGTGAAACTGTGCGCCCGCCGCGTAATGCGTTACAGTGATTTTATCGGGCGGCAGGCGGTAAGTATTGACTAAATCGCGTTTGGCGCTTTCCGTATCGGTGATAATGTGCTGCGCGGCGTAGGCAGAGCGGGGCACACTGACGCGCAGAAAGGCGCGCAGGCGGCGCGAGAAAAATTGGGGAAAATGTTCAAATGAAATGTCGTGGATGGTGACGACAAGGGCGCAGGCGGGTGGCACATGGAGCGGCGCGTTGTACGAAAGATGCAAAACGTCTAAGCAATCCTGCGCGGCGCGGCGCGACAATTCCCACACCAAGCGGCGCGCCCCCGAACGCGTCGCATACGGCACAACGCGCACCTGTGCGGCATTTGTGATTTCGGGCGAAAGCGCGTGCGGATTTTCGACATAGACAAAAAAGGTGTCGCCTGGATCCCGTACCGCGAGCGCGCGGACGAGTTCGAGGACATAGGTTTCGTTCCCCGTTTCATTGTGCCCAAGCATGTGCGCGTCAATTCCAATGTTCATCGAGACGGTTCCACCGCTGGTAGAGATATTGTCCCACGCAAGGGGTCTCTTGGCAATTGCTTTGCGCCCGCCAGCAGGACGGCAAAATACCACCACACAAATCCGAACCACAACATGGTGGTGAGCTGATAGGTGACGAACAAACAGACCAAACCGATGCCCAGCGCAAGCACCAGGCTCCGCAACGCGCTCGGTGGGGCAGAACGCCACGCAGAAAAAATCGTCCACGCAAACCACGCCAGCCACGCGACGAGAATAGCCAAACCAAAAATGCCCGTGTCATGCAGCGCCATCAAAAAGACATTGCTGATCCAATCAGGCGTATGAGCGGTCGTAGTGTGATGCTGACCAAAAGAATTTGCGCCGTTGCCGAAAAGCGGGCGCTGCACAATTTCGTCCCACGCCGCGCGATAGCCCACAATCCGCGAGTTCAGCGTTTGTTCCTCGAACAAGCGCCGAACCGTCGTCGGACCGCTTTCCGGGCCCGTCGCCGGAGAAATTGCCGTATCGCCGGGGCCGAGAACATGGGGCATTCCATCGGCAATCCACTTGGCGCACACCTCGCGGTCGGCAAGTCCCGGTGCGGTGGGGAGCTGCATTAAATCCTTCGACAGTTCCAGACTTGGCACAGAAACGATCACGAGAACGAGCGCGGCAGCAGTCGCCCATTTCAGTTTTTCCATAAACGACATACCGCCGACGAAAAACAGAATCATAAGGATGCCAAGCGCGAGTGCGCCGATGGACGCGCGGCTGGCATTCAACGCGAGCGCGACGAGCATGATAGCGATGGCAATGCCCAATGTCTTGCGCCATGCGGCGAATTCTTTGGACACGAACAAAGTAGCGGCAATGAGGATGATGGTGGCGAGCGAGCTGCCAAAGACGTTTGGCTCCCAGAGCGTGCCGTACATCGTTAGCGAAAAATTGCAAACAACGCCATGCGGCCCGCGTACGCCGATTGGATATTGATCTACGCCGAGATTCATTCCGAGCGGATACAAAAACCACGCGAAGATTCCAAACAAAGCTTCCGCGACCCCAAAGAGCAACAAGAGCTTGGTGGCAAAGCGCAAGGCAGTCGCGGGATTGGTCGCGCGGATGAGCCAGCGCGTAACAAAGTACACGACGACTGCCGCGACCATGCGCGCCCAATACTGAACGCTATCCAGTTGGTCTGTAGGAAACAGTAATGAGGAAACGAGCGCAATAAAAAGATAGGCAGCGAGCGCGAGATCGCTCCATTGAAACGCGATTTGCGCGCGTTTTTGATAAAGCAGCCAAAGGAGAATTCCAAAGGCAATCAGCGTGGCGAAATGTTCGAGCTGCGGGCGGAGCGGAACGAACTCGACGCGATAGCGATTGAGCACGACGCTAATCACAAGGAGCAGCAGGGCGATGCCTGCTGCGCCCGTCGTTTGTATATCGCGTCGGACCGAGGATATGGCGTTCATTCGTTTTGCCAATCCAACACGATTGGATTTCGCAATGGATTAGCCCAGTATATCAAGATAGAGTGCCAGTGTTTCACGCGCCGCGCGTGCCCATGAAAATTGTTGGGCGTGTTTCCGGCCGCGCTGCTGTAGTTCATTCACAAATGTCGCATTGGAAAGGACACGCCCGATGCCCGCCGCGAGCGCGTCCGGGCTGTCGTTTTCGGTCAACAGCGCCGCATTCGCCAATACTTCGGGCAAGGGCGGAGTGGGCGCAGCAATCACGGGCACACCACAGGCCATCGCTTCGAGGGGCGGCATTCCAAACCCTTCCAAACGTGACGCATACACAAACGCACGCGCCGCAGAATAAATGATTGGTAAATCGGACTGCGGAACGAATCCCAGCTCGCGCACCGCGTCAGCGAGTCCAAATTCGTTTATGGTGCGTCGAATGACTGCCGAGTCGCTACCGCGCGGACCGACGAGGACGAGCGCGAGGTTCGGAAAATCGGCGCGAGTCTTGGCGAGCGCGGCGACCAACGCCGGAATATTTTTGCGCGGTTCTTGCGCGCCGACGAACAAAAGATAATCGGTAGAGAGCGCGTAGCGCGCCCGCACCGCCGAGATTGTATCCGCATCCGTCGTTGGGCGAAATTCGGGGCTGACGCCGGGATACACGACGCGGATACGTTCGGGCGAAATTGTATAGGCATCCGCAATCTCGCGGCGTGAGCATTCAGAAAGCGTGACGAGCGCTGCCGCATGGCGAATCGTAGGTGGAATCAAAAAGCGGGCATAGGTGCGCCATTTCCAATCGAAATCGCTTGGAAATTTGAGGTACGTCGTATCGAGGACATTGACAATCATGGGGCAGGGCGGGCGCAAAGGTCCCAAATACGCGGAGGCGTGTAAGAGGTCGGCGCGCTGTATTCGCGCAAGGCGCGGCAGTTGGGTTTGCTGCCACCAGATATTTTGAACGCCCGTAAACAGATTGCCCGTTTTTTCGGGCGGCATCTTGGAAAAGGCGCTGACTTTTTGTACGCGCAAGTTATCAACGGCGGCGAGCGCCTCAAACAGTTTTTGCGCGTAAATGCGCGTGCCGGTCAAACTTTTAGCCGCAAAGGTCATGTCCCAGAGCACGCGCGGGGCAAGTGATTCTTTAGAGTGGGACATGGCGAAGAGATTCAGGGATTTCCGACGCGCTCGTACACCGCACGCGTGAGCTCGGCGGTGCGCGCCCACGTGAATTCTTGGGCGCGGCGTTCGCCCGCTTCGCTCAACTTGATCCGGAGGCGTTCGTCGTCCAGAATTCGGCGGAGCGCGTTGGCAATAGCAGTGGCGTCTTTGGGGTCAATGAGCAGCGCCGCGTCGCCTGCAACTTCGGGCAAACTGGAAACGTTGGAGGTAACGACCGGCGCACCAGCGCGCATTGCTTCTAAAATGGGTAAGCCAAATCCTTCATACAGCGATGGAAATACAAATGCGTCACAATGCGCGTACAGCGCGTCGAGGTCCGCGCGGGAGATGTGCGTGAGGCGGATGATGCGCAGCGCAGCACGTGTGGATATCTCGAGCGCAGGCATATCATCCCAATGCGCGGCCCCGACCAGAACGAGGCGATGGCGAAAGGCAGGATTGCGACAAAGCGTGCCAAACGCGCGCAAAACTGTTTGTTGATTTTTTTGCGGCTCGTTTCCACCGACATGCAAGAAAAACGGCCCACTGCGAATCAAGGTACGCAGCTCTTGGGATATTTCGTGGGTTGTATCGAGCGGCGGCGGCGCTTCAGGCGTCACGGTGATTTTTGCGCGCGGAGCAATGCGATATTGCGCCAAATCGCGTGCGGTGTGCTCCGAGACGGCGAGAAGATGCGCGGCGCGACGGCAGGCGTTTAATTGAAATTCGTAAAAGCGGCGATAGCGCGCGTGTTTTAAAAAAACATTTCCCATCCGCAACGGCATCAGGTCATGCACTGTGACGATAATAGGAACAGGCTGCCAATAGGAAACGCCCGGATGGGACGGATTGAACGGAATGCTGACAACATGCAATAGGTCAAGCTGTAATGCGCGCGCCCGAAACGGCAGGACGAGCTGATGCGAAACAAGCGGCTGCGCGCGTCCCAATGGTAGCGCGGCAAGCGGGACGACGGAAAAATTCGCTGGAAGCGCAAAGGGGAGCGAACCCGAACGATCTCCACCCGCGCGCAGCAAAACATATTCGTTCGTCGTATCATTTTCTGCCAGCGCCGCAACCAGATTTTCGGCGTACGTTCCGATGCCGCGCGTGCGGTTGCCATAGCTCAACGGCGAGAGGTCAATTCCAATGCGCATCAGGACGTAAGAAGATAACGAACGAGTTTGTTACTACCCCACGCCCCCGTGCCCAAACCCATCGGCGATACAAATACACCGCTCTTGCCCCGCTCAACTCGATTCACACAAGTCTAGGAACCGCGAATCTGCGCGAATCTGCACGAATTATTTTGAAATTTAGAGAAGATTCGTCGTCACACGTAGTGTGACACAGATTCGCGGTTCCTTACATGTTCGCTCCTGAAATTCACTATTGTTCGGATTTTTCGATTTTGCCCCACGTGTCGCGCAAGGAGACGGTGCGATTGAAAACAAGCTGTCCAGTCTTGGAATCGGGATCGGTGCAAAAGTAGCCGACACGTTCAAACTGGTAATACTCGCCCGCTTTGGTGTTTGCCAGCGATGGCTCAACAACCGCATTGTTGACGACTTGCAGCGAATTCGGATTCATATCGTCCAGCCAATTTTCTGCTTCGTCGGGTTTGGGCGTGGTAAACAATTGCTCGTAGAGACGAACCTCCGCCGGAATCGCGTGCTGCGCCGAGACCCAATGAATCGTCCCTTTGATTTTGCGGTCAGTGGGATTGCTGGTGCGTGTAGCAGGGTCATACGTGCAGCGCAGTTCGACAATCTCGCCCGTTTTTTCATCGCGCACCACGCCGACGCACTTGATGATATAGCTCCAACGCAGGCGCACTTCGGCACCGGGCGAAAGGCGAAAATATTTTTTCGGCGGGTCTTCGCGGAAATCATCGCGGTCAATCCAGATTTCGCGCGAAAACGGAATTTTGCGTGTGCCCATCGTCGGGTCTTCAGGATTGTTAACCGCTTCGAGTTCTTCGACCTGTCCTTCAGGATAATTTTCGATGACGACTTTCAGCGGCTGCAACACCGCCATCGCGCGCGGAGCGCGCTGGTTCAAGTCTTCGCGGAGGCAATGTTCGAGCAGCGCCACATCAATCAGGTTTTGATTTTTGGCGACGCCGATGCGGTCACAAAAGTCGCGGATAGATTCGGGCGTATAGCCGCGCCGACGAATGCCGGAAATGGTCGGCATACGCGGGTCGTCCCAGCCTGCGACGACTTTATTTTCAACCAAGAGACGGAGCTTGCGCTTGCTCAAAACGGTATGGCTCAAGTTCAGTCGCGCAAATTCGATTTGCTGCGGATGATAAATACCAAGTTCATCCAGAAACCAATCATACAGCGGGCGATGGTCTTCGTACTCCATCGTACAGAGCGAGTGGGTGATGCCTTCAATCGAATCAGATTGCCCGTGCGCCCAATCGTACAATGGATAGATGCACCATTTGTCGCCCGTGCGATGATGCGGCGTGCGGCGAATGCGATACATGACGGGGTCGCGCAAATTCAGGTTCGGCGATGCCATATCAATTTTCGCGCGTAACGTGCGGCTGCCATCCTCAAATTCTCCGGCGCGCATTCGAGCAAAGAGATCGAGATTTTCTTCGATGGAACGATTGCGGTACGGCGATTCGCGCCCCGGTTCGGTCAGCGTGCCGCGATATTCGCGAATCTGCTCAAGGTTGAGGTCGTCCACGTACGCTTTGCCTTTTTGGATGAGCTCGACCGCCCATTGATAGAGCTGTTCAAAATAATCCGACGCATAAAACAGATTATTGTCCCAATCAAAGCCCAACCATTTGACATCGTACAAAATGGATTCGACGTACTCGACTTCTTCTTTGGTCGGGTTGGTGTCGTCAAAGCGAAGATTGCAGTGTCCCCCAAATTCTTGCGCCAAGCCAAAATCAAGACAAATGGCTTTGGCATGACCAATATGCAAATAGCCATTAGGTTCAGGTGGAAAGCGCGTAACAACGCGCCCACCAAACCTGCCGCTTGCAATATCTTCGGCGACGATAGTGCGAATAAAATCAGTCGGATGAGTAGTTTCAAGAGTGGTAGCCATGAATGAATGACCGCAGATCGTTGACGGCTGACGGACGACGGTGGACGGACAACGGACGACGAAAGCGCATCTGTTCCAAGCCGTCATCCGCTTATCCGCCGCGACGTTCTTTGTCGCACAATCCGCTGTCAGCAATCCTCCGTCGTCACACCGGCGTGCCTGCGCTAAGACTTTCTAGTTTCGTTAATGCTTGTTGAATGCGGGACATGGTTTTTTCACGCCCCAGAATTTTGAGTGTTCCGATGAGTGGCGGCGTAACGGTTTTCCCCGTGACGGCAACACGAAGGACGCCAAAGAATTGCGCGGGCTTTAAACCCAAGCGTTCCGCTTCGGCGCGCAGTGCGTGTTCCATCGCCGCTTCATCAGCGAACGAGTCAAGGGATGATAGCGTTTCGCTTGCCATACGCAGCGCGTTCAAAGAATCGGCGGGCGTCATTTTTTGACCGACCAATAGCTTTGGGTCATAGTCAAGCGTATCTTGGAAAAAGAAATCGGCTTGCGCGACAATTTCATCGAGTCGTTTGATGCGCTCTTGTACTAACGGCGCGACCTGCCGCAATATTGCGCGGTCTGCCTCAATGCCTGCGCGTGTGAGAAACGGCATGAGGCGGTCCGTTAGCGTGTCAATGTCGAGCTCGCGGATGTAATGCCCGTTCATCCAATCGAGCTTGGTGTGGTCAAAGACGGCGGGCGAATGTCCAATATGATCGAGCGTAAAGAGCTCGATGAGCTGTTCGCGGGAAAACAATTCACTCTTGTCGTCATACGACCAGCCGAGTAATGCCATGAAATTGATTAACGCTTCGGGCAAGTAGCCCTCATTTCGAAATTGATCCACGCTCGTCGCGCCATGCCGCTTGCTCAATTTTTTCTTGTCGGGCCCTAACACATTCGGGACGTGACCAAATTGCGGCGGCTCCCAACCGAACGCTTGGTAGAGCAAGATATGTTTGGGAAACGACGGAATCCATTCATCGGCACGCATGACGTGCGTGATTTCCATGAGATGGTCGTCCACGACGACTGCCATGTGATACGTCGGAAAGCCATCGGACTTTATCAATACTTGGTCGTCCACATCTTTATTACTGATGGTAATGTCGCCGTGAATGAAATCGTGCAGCGTCGTCGAACCTTCTAACGGAACGGCGAGACGAACAACATGGGATAGCCCCTTCGCTTCGCGTTCGGCGCGCTGCGCGGGGGTGAGCCAACGACAGCGGCGATCATACCGTGTCGGCTCACCGCGCGCAATTTGTTCCTTCCGCATCTGTTCCAGTTCATCGGGCGTGCAATAGCAATAGTACGCCGCGCCTTTGGCAACTAATTCTTCCGCGTGCTTTTGATAAATGGCGAGACGTTCAGATTGGCGATAGGGTCCGTATGCGCCGCCAATGTCAGGTCCTTCATCCCAATCCATGCCGAGAAAGCGCAGGGATTCCATGATGAGTTCGAGACCATTTTCGACTTCACGCGCCTGGTCGGTATCTTCAACGCGCAGAATGAACGCGCCCTTACAATGCCGCGCCCACAGCCAATTGAACAGCGCAGTGCGTAAATTTCCAATATGCGGCGCGCCAGTCGGAGACGGCGCGTAGCGAACGCGAACAAAAGGCATGGATTTATGATTTATGATTTAGCCTCCAAACACAACAAAGGTCAATTTCCCTTTTTCAATAGTGACGGTTCTGGAATAAACGAGTCCGCCGATGTAGGCGCGCAGGATATAGCTGCCAGCGGGTAAATCGGGATACGCCCAATTTTCGGCCAAGACATCATCCGAATTGACGTGTGGCGATGTATCGAGCGAATACGTTTCCGCATAGCCGATATACGTTCCATCCACATCATTAGCATAGATTGAAATAGTTGCGCTGCGAACGGGATTGCCTTGCTTGTCCTGCAAACGACCGGCTAACGCGCCCGTGCCGGGCAATGGATACATCCAGAGAATCGAATTGCGTGTGGAGCCATAGCTATTGACGCCGAGTCGTGTTTCGACGTGGACATGCGGCCCAAGAGCGATGCCTGCCTGACCAATTTCGCCAAGCGGTTCACCAACGGTAACATGCTGTCCCGGTTTCACATAGACGCGGCGCTCGTGCCCATACGCGACGTACACCGATTTCCCATTATATTGTTGGTCGAGCTTGAGAATAATTACGTTTCCGTAATAGTCGGGCGTACGTCCGCAAAGTTCATTCCCGCCTGCTCCGCACTGCGGCAAAAGATCCGGCCCGGCGACGACGATGGTTCCATCTGCCACCGCGATGACCTGTGTACCCGCCGGATTGACAAATTCTTCCCCATGATGCACTTCGAGGTCGCCGCGCCGTGTGCTGCCATATAGATAGAACGGGTCAGGACTGATACTGTTCGCGGCGGGCGGTACCGGACGCCCAAACAAGAAATGTTCGACAACCGGGTACGGCGTTTCGGTCGGTGCGACGGTTGCCATCGGCGTCGGCGTAAACGTCGGCGTCGGTGTCAACGTCGGGCGACGCGTGGCAGTCGGCGGGCGCGTTTCGGTCGCTTCGAGCTCTCCAATCAGCGTCGGTGTACGCGTTACCAAGTCGGGCAGAGCAAAAGCAGAAACGAGTTGCTCCGGTTCACGCAAAATCGCGTACCCAAAGACAATGAGCAGCGTGGCAATAAACGCAACAATGGCGACGACGATGGGGCCACGTGTGGATGGTTGTTTCCGATGGATGTACAAGGGAATTCACAAAACGGGTAAAGCTATCGCACATTGTACCCGCGCACTAGGAAAAAACAAAACCCGTTCGCGTCAGGATAGGGCGAACGGGTTCAGTTCGGGCGATGATAGCACTCGAACCTGCGAGCAAGAACGTCGCTAACAATTGTCTGCCGGTCAAGTCATAATTTTTGTTGCATCGGCGGAACGCGCGAGCGAATTGCCCACGCAATCATGCTGCCCGCGGCGACGGTAACGCCAAGCGCGGCCGCGCCCAACACCCAATAATTCACGTGGGCGGGACGCCGAACCTGCATTGCGCGCTGCGCGGCTTGCTGTTGCCCGGCAAGTTGTAAATTCGCGCGCAAGTATTCCCGGAAAGTATCCGAGGGATGAATCGGCGTGAGAACCCGCTGAACGTTCGAGGCGATAGCTTCTTCCCAAGGTTTGTCTTGCATAAAGTGCCTCTTCGACGGCATGTAACAAAGCCGAATCAAGGAGTAGGCTCATGCCTACCAATTACGAATTATAATGCTCCCCCAATTGCCATACAGAGGACAGCTAGGGCAGCGAAAATGGCAGTCCAAAGCCCGGCGCTTTTCATTCGCGTTTGCAGCGCCGTCATCTGTGTTCGCTGTTCCGGTGTCGGCGCTTTGCCTCCGCGACCGATCTCCGCGCCTAACGCAGTAAGTTGGCCGGCTGCACGACCTACGACCGCACCTCCAATAAACCCAGCGATTAACCCGAAAATGCCACCTATGGCAAAGGTCCAGTCTGCAGCAGTCTGGAGACCCCTATAGCGGAGAAACCACAATGTCCAACCGGCGAGCAAGGTCAGCGCCGCCGCCGTCGTAATATAGATTGGATAACGCCGCACGTTCACCATATAACTCATAAATTTGCCGGCATCAGGTCCAAGTGCCTCCAGCGATGGTTCGACAAAGAACACGAACAGCCACGCGCCACCAACCCACGCAATGCCAGCAAAGATATGAATGATACGAAGGATAATGGTCACGATTTCCATTTTTACTCCCATTCGAGAATGCCGCGTTTTTCCATTTCTTCGCGGAGAGATAATAACGTGCGATGATACAGCGATTTGATCGCCCCCTCACTGCGTCCGAGAATCTTGCCGATCTCCAAGTTCGATAGACCATCTACAAACTTCAATAAGAGTAAATGTTGACGATCCGCAGGCAAGGCGCGAATCGCTTCGAGCAGCTTGCTTTCGGCTTCGGCGCGTTCTGCCTGCGCGTGCGGTGCGCCTTCCGGCATGGGCGTCTGCGCCCATAAATCGAGCGGGAGTTCGGGATGCCGCGTGCGGTCGCGATGCCAATTAGCGACGAGATTGTGTGCAATGCGATAGAGCCACGCAATAAACGGCGCGCCCGTTTGATTGAATTCGGGAAGATGAGCGAGCGCGCGATAAAAGACCCGCGCGGTCAGGTCTTCCGCATCGCGCGCATCTCCCGTGCGGTAATAGACATACGCATAAATGCGGTCGAGATAACGTTCATACAATTGTGAAAAGGCGGTGGGGTCAATTTTTGCGCGCTCAATCAATTCAGCTTCCATAGCATCGGCAGCGGCGAGGCTCTCGTTCTCCTGCCCATTCGGATTTTCTTGGGACTCTGGCGTTGCCCTATTCATACATAACACCGCGTGAGGTGAAGGGTTGCGTCTCTCTCCAATTTATCTCTTTATACAAATTATATCACCGCGTCGGGCGATTTAAATCACTTTAACACAAATGCCAAGTCGCCCTGTGGCGACTGGAACGCGATTTAGCTACAAAACCTTCGAGGTCGGCGATCCAAAGGATCGCATGAGACCCTCGAAGGTTTCATTTCAATCCCGATAAAAAGCAAGTCCGACAGCATCGGGTCCACTGTGCACGGCGATGGTGGGGCCGATTTCGCTAACATATAGTTCAGCGACATTAAAACGGGCGCGAATTTCGTTTTCCAATTGCTGTGCCGCTTCGGGCGCGCGGGCATGAAGCACAGCGACATGCAGCGCGCCGCTGCCTTGACGCGGCCCGGCTGTCGCAGGCGGATGACTCATCAGGTCAAGCAGGCGCGCAATGCCCGCTTTGTGACTGCGGACGCGTTCGAGCGGCTCAATGCGTGCATGAGCGATTTCTAAAATCGGTTTGACGTGAAACATTGCGCCGAGCCATGCCTGCGCTTTGCCGATGCGTCCGCCGCGCTTTAAATATTCGAGTGTATCGAGCAGGAAAACCAATGTGAGCTTGTCATCGAGCGCGGTCATCGCTTGAGCGACCTCCGCGCGTGTGCCGCCCGCCTGCGCGACGCGTGCGCCGACGATGCATTGAAACCCCTGCGCCATCGAAACCCATTTGCCGTCAATGATTGTAATCGGGAGCGGCGCGCCGTGTTCTTGCTCGAGCTGCGCCTGTGCGTTGACGGCGGAAGAATAGGTGGCACTTAGACCCGACGGCAGACAGACGCAAACCACTTCTTCGCCCGCGTCGAGAATGGGTTTCCAGACATGGATGAAATCGGCAGGCGCGGGCGCAGAGGTGGTGGGATGGACTTTTTCGTGCGTCAGCATATGAAAGAACTGCTCATTCGACAAGTCAATTTCGTCCCGATAGGAGCGCGGGCCGAACAAGACCTGAAGCGGCACCGTGCTGATATTTAACGCGCGGCGAATTTCTGGATGGAGGTGTGCGCCAGAATCGGTGACAACGCGAACCATACTTTACTCGATTCGGACTGTAGAGACGCTACGCCGTAACGTCTCTACACGATTGATTCCACACGCATAAGACGCGCCCAATGAAGCACAACGCGCAGCCAAATCAGCGCGAGTACGACGAGGAGGAGAAGAAACAAGAGAACGAGGATAGCCAGCACACCTGTCATCAAGGCGAGCGAGCGATTTGCGTCGGTAAAAACAGAGACACCGCCGAGCATGAACGCGCCCGCATTCCAGAAGCCATGCAGGGCGGTTGCGGCAAGCAGCCAGAGTGGTAAGCGAATGAATTTCTTTTCTGCCAGCGCCTCGTACCAGCCGCGCGTGGCGGTAGCGGTGCAGAGCATGTGCATGAGTGAAGTGCCTGCGCGCAAAAACATCGCGCCTGCCCACAAGCCCGTCAAGCTGCTCGGATTGCCGAGACTGCCCTGCGCGTTCAGCATATTTTCGGAAAAGGCAAAGCCTGCCCCTGCCGCCAGTCCCCACAGCAGCGCCGTCCCACGTGAGGGCGCAGAGAGGGACCGGACGCGGCGCGCAATCAAAATCGCAGGCCCCGCAGATTTGAGAGTTTCTTCAAGCAGGGGAATGATAAAAACAAAAAGCGCCAGCAACACGCTGCCGCCAATCAAAACAATGACAGGTTCTTGCGAAAGCAATTGCATAATGCGCTGCGGATCGCCCTGCGCGGAGCGAATTGCAGCGGTGAGCGCATTCACGCGCGTCATGCCCAACAAAAGAACAATGGCGAGAAGCGCCAAAATGGAGACTACCGCACCAATAATAATTTCAAAAATAAATGAAAGCGCAATCGTCACCAGACCGCCCCACGCAAATTGCGCTAGCACGGAACGCCAGGACACCGCTTCCAGCCGTCGCGCCGCAAACGACAAGACAGCCAGTGGAACGAGGAGCGATGCGATTACATGCCACGCCGGGAATAGATACGCAGCGCCGACATTCAGCGCGAGGATGGCTTGACCCACAAGGAGGACGAACAGAAAAAGGGCGACGAACCAATAAAAGCGCGGCAGGCGAAATGGAGCGGTGAGCTGATTGCGAAGCAGCCCGCGTCCCATGACGACGAGCAGCGCGCCATAACCTAACGCGATGGCAAAAAAGGATAAAAGTGCGGTATTCGATTCGAGCGCGGTGGGCGAGTTGGCAAAGGGGGCGATGAGAAACGCCGCAAAGGAGCAGAGACTGACGAAAAGGAGCAATACCCCGACGCCGATAGACAGAATCGCCAGCGAATGATAAGGCGGGGAGGGCGCGGGAGAAACGGTGGACGATTCGGAAAGGGTCAAGGCATATCACGCACGACGCGGTGCTTGCGCCGCCTTTTCAAATTTCCGTAATTGTTCTTGAAAATCAGCGCGCTCGGAATTTTTTGTCACAAGCGCGCGTTCAATTTCCGCCGCCTGCGCCGCGTCGCCGCGTTGATAATACACTTCGGCGAGCGTATCCGCGATATTTTCATCTTTCGGCTTGAGCTTGGCAGCGCGCCGCGCGTATTTCAATGCCGCATCCAAGCCAAAGGCGTTCTGGGCGAGCGTCCACGCGAGGACATTGAGCAAATCCGCGTCGGTTGAATGTTTGCGCGCGAGCCGTTCTGCATTTGCCACAAATTCGCGGTGGGTGCGTTGCGCGCGGGCGTACTTTTTCGCGCGCAGCAGCGCCTTGATACGATTCCCCTCAAGGAATGGATAAAATTCGCGTTCCCATACCTCGTAAAGACGACGCAATTCCGCAATGGGCGCAGTGTGGTCATCCACACGCAAATCAATATAGTTATCGCCGATGCCGTTGATGTCGCTTTTTTCGCGCGCCACGCGCAGCGCGGCTGCCTGTTGACCTGACGTGTCATCACGCATATTGTTGCGGATACGCGGGGTGCGTGATGACACGTCACCGCGTTTATCGCCGCCCGCGCGCTGTCCCGCTTCAAGCGCCGCAATTAGACGCGCGCCGAGTTTGCCTGGCGTTTTGTGAAAAGCCGCGAGCATCGCGGTCACCACGCGTTCCCCCGCGAGGAGATTGCCTTGCACCGCAACATTTTGTTCGGCAATGCCTCCCGCCCACGCGGGACATTCATCGCCTGTATAGTTCGCGGCGCGCCCTTGCGCGTCAATCACGGCGAGTTGTCGCTGCGCTGCCCCCTTGTCACGCGAAATGAGCGTTTGAATGACCGCCTTGGGGTCTTGCCCGCGACGAAGGAGCGCCAGCCCGCGCGGCCCGAACGATATATTGACGTGGGACTGGGTTGCAACTGCGCCAACGCTTGCCTGCACCCACGGCACCATCGCACCGACCGCAAACGCTTTGGATTCGACCGCCGCGCCCCATTCTTGCGCGTTCGGGTCATAGGCAATGATGGAAAACGTGGAAACGAGGTATTCGGAGGGATACATGAGGGGGATTATACCACGCACGCGAAGACCCGAAGGGTTTTGGACGCGGGCGCGATACTTGTCGCGTACGCCATGTACTCAACCTCCGTGATTCGTGACGCGTATGTAGCGCTGTTCTTTAGCGCAAAAACCCGTCGGGTCTTTTATGGCACAGCAAAGCCGCTTGCGCCAAAGACACCACGCAAAATTGTTTCACGTTCTTCAGGCGTTGCCCAACGCGGCTGCGCGTAATATTCGAGCATTGTGGTGAGCAGTTCCGTTTGCAAGAGCTTGCCTTTGTAAATCAGGTGACGCGGAATGAGACCTTGCCGCACTTCGTCGTTGTACATCTGGTCGAACCACAGATTGCCAAGACCGTACAGAATCATTTTGCCGTCGTTACCCGGAAATTCAATCGCGGCAGGATGATGATTCTGTACTCCCGTCACAACATCCGCGCCTTGGTCAATCGTGCGGCGAAAGAGCTCCGTATTGTACGCGTCGGGCTGGTACTTGTACACTTCGTCCGCTTGAAATTCGACCAAGACCAAATCCGCTTGCTTGCGCGCCGTGTCAATGTCTTG
>Ga0070741_10005064_pt1 | contig 29828 bp, 31 predicted proteins | sample Coa_R1_4_FD_66440 | JGI IMG/M metagenome (GOLD analysis project Ga0070741, IMG submission 66440) | Surface soil microbial communities from Centralia Pennsylvania, which are recovering from an underground coalmine fire - Coalmine... | ecosystem: Environmental > Terrestrial > Soil > Unclassified ... | reverse complement strand
ACGTGCTCGAGCCGGCGGGATGGCAGGCTGTCGATCAGCCGGGCGAGGCGCCGGACGTCGCCCGCCCGGGTCCCCCCGCCGCTACTGGTGCGCCGAGACGTAGTCGACGGCCTGCCCGACAGTCTGGATCTTCTGCGCGTCCTCGTCCGAGATCTTGATCCCGAACTGGTCCTCGAGCTCCATGATCAGCTCGACGAGGTCGAGCGAGTCGGCGTCGAGATCTTCCTGGAAGGACGCCTCCTCCGTGACCTCGTTCTCGTCGACGCCCAGTTGCTCGACCAGGACCTCCTTGACTCGCTCGAAGACTTCCTCGCGCGAAGCTGCCATGTCACCTCTCTTGCACGTTGGATTCCGAGGGCGCGCGGATGCTAACACGGTCGTCCGCAGGCTCCTCGGCCATTCGCTGGCCGAGCTTCGCGACGACGCCGTGCTCGACCCCGCGCGCCGCGAGGCGGATGGCGCTCGTGATCGCTGCGGGCGAGGAGTTGCCGTGCGCGATGACGGCGACCCCGCGCAGACCGAGGAGGTAGGCGCCTCCGTAGGTGTCCGGGTCGAGGTGCGCGCGCAGCCTGCGGGCGGCGGGGCGAACGAGCAGGCCGCCGAGCTTGCCGCCCGGCGTGGCGGCGATCTCGCTCCGCAGCCAGTCGAGGGTCGTCCTGATCGTGCCCTCGAGCAGCTTCAGGCAGACGTTGCCTGTGAACCCGTCGCAGACGACGACGTCGGCCGCGTGCGCGAGCAGCCAGCGGCTCTCGACGTTGCCCGCGAAGGGGAGGCTGCTCGCAGCGAGGAGCTCGTGCGCCTGGAGGGTCAGCTGGTTTCCCTTCTCGGGCTCCTCGCCGATCGACAGGAGGCGGATGCAGGGCCGACGGACGTCGAGGATCTCCTCGGCGAAGATCGAGCCCATGACCGCAAACTGGAGGAGGTGCTCCGGGCGGCAATCCGCGTTCGCGCCCGCGTCGACGAGCACGGACGGCCCCTTCGGCGTCGGCACCATGACTGCGATCGCCGGCCTCAGCACCCCGGGCAGCCGGCGCATGTAGACGAGGCAGGAGGCGAGCATCGCGCCCGTGTTCCCGGCCGAGACGACGGCCTCCGCCCACCCCTCGTGCACCGCCCGGCACGCGGCGACGAGCGAGCTGTCCGGCTTCCCGCGCACGGCGTCGGCGGGCTTCTCGTGCATCTCGATCGCCTGCGTCGTGGTGACGAGCTCGAGCCCGGCGCTGTCGAGCCCGGCGGGTCCGAACAGCACCGGCTCGACCGTCTCCGAGCGTGCGGCGAGCGCGCCCGCGACGACCGCCTCGGGACCGCGGTCTCCCCCGAGCGCGTCGACCGCGACCCGTATGGCGCCCGCCATGGGTCGGAAGTCTACGAGCGTGGCGAGACGCTACGGGATCGGGGCCCGGAGCGGCTCGACCTCACGCCCGCGGTACGTCTTGCAGTTCGGGCACATCTCGTGCGACCGCTTCGGCTGACGGCAGTTGGGGCAGACGCTCAGGCGCGGCGCCCGGATGCCGTGCTGCGCGCGACGCTTGTCGCGGCGCGCCTTCGACGTCTTTCGCTTCGGAACGGCCATGCGGCTGCGGAGTATAGCCGGCAGGCCCGCCTGGACTCCGCGCGAGGCCGTGATCCCCAGCTCATGGCCGAGGAAGCCGTCGATGACCGCGAGCTGGTCGCGGCCGACGATGTCGAGATGGGATGGCGAGCAACGGTCACCCGTCGCCATCTCGCTATCGAGGCTACAAGCGATCCTTGAGCTCGGCCAGGGCAGCCCAGCGAGAGTCGGTCTCCTCGCTCTCGTGCTCGTGCGGCTCGCGGTTCAGGTCGGCGCCGCACACCGGGCACAGCCCGGCGCAGTCGGGCCGGCAGAGGATCTTGTCGGGGAGAGCGAGCACGAGCCCGTCGCGGGCCCACGAGGAGAGATCGAGCCGGCCGTCGATGACGTACGGCGTGGTCAGCTCCTCGGCGCGGCCCGGGCGTTCCGCCTGGTACTCGCGGAGGCGAAGATCCTCGTCGAGGACGGCGTCGCCGAGGCAGCGGAAGCACGGTCCGTGCAACCGCACGTGGAAGCGGAGCCCGAACACCGTTCCGGTCGAGGCACGGGTGACCGAGAGGGCGGCTGCGACCCTTTCGGGGACCGCGATGTAGCGCTGCCCGCCGAGCTCGATCGGGGCGATCTCGACCTCCTGCTCGTCGGTGAGCGACTCCCCCGACCTCAGCCGGTAGCTTCTGAGCTGCACGAACGTCATGCCGACGAGCCTAGCAACCACTTGGGCCATCTCCCGCGGGCCGGAAACCGGCGCCGGTTGCGCGACCGGCTCCCGTCTCGGCGGCGTGAACGAGGAATACGACCGCGGGAAGACACGTTCAAAGTCGCAATGCGATCACTGACGGACATCCGAGCCGAGATCGAGCAGCTGACCGAGCGACGCGCGCGGCTTCTGCAGGCGCTCAGCGAGCGGCACGATCCGACTCTAGCCGCCGAGCACGCCAGCCTCGAGCGGGAGATCGCGCGGCTGTGGGAAGAGCACCGGATCGAGCGAGCGCGTGTGCGCTTCGGCGAGCGCGACGAGATCATCCAGCGTGCCCGCCACGAAGAGCGGCTCGAGCGCGCCGCGTAGGAACGCCCCGCCGACGCAGGGGTGCTCCCTCCTCCAACGCCCCGGGCCGGCCCGTCTAAGATGGGTCGGCCCGGGGCGTTAGCTCAGCTGGGAGAGCGCCGGCTTTGCAAGCCGGAGGTCACCGGTTCGATCCCGGTACGCTCCATCTATCGAGGAGGCTTACGGCGGCCGCCTCGGGCTCAAGCTGGAGCCAGATCCGGATTCGGGAGCATGTAATCGCGGACGAAGGCGACGAGGTCTTGGTAGGAGCCGATGAAGGTGCGTAGCGTGCGCACGGTGGGGCCAAAGGTGTCGAACTCGTCGATCGAGATCCCGTCCGGGTCGTAGGCGCGGCGGAAGTCGGCGAACAGGCGGTAGAGCTCGTCGACGATCGCCTCGGGGACCGGGCGGTCGAAGCGGGGGACGACCTCGAGGCGGGACTCGTTGAACAGCCGTTGCCAGGCGTGCGGCATCGTCAGCACGATGTCGCCGCCGACCAGCTCGGTCCAGTGCAGGTGGTGGCGGTACGCGGCGGCGAGCAGCCGCGCCCGGTAGCCGCGCTCCTTGAAGAGCGGGTAGGCCCGCTTCAGGCAAGCGATCCCGGCCCAGTGCGGATACCCGGGGTCGATCAGGACGCCGTCCCGCTTGACGAGCACCTCGATCCAGTCGTCGAGGCGGCCGACCATCATCGTCACCACCGGCGACATCGTCGAGACGTCCTCGCCGGCCTGCTCGCGGCGGGCGAGACCGCGCTCGATCGCCTCCCCGGCGGCGAGCGCCTGCGGGACGGTGAAGCAGACGGTCACGTTCACGTTCACCCCGGCCGCGGTCGCCTCCTCGGCCGCCCGGATCCCCGCTTTCGTCCCCGGCACCTTCACCTGCATGTTCGGCGCCAGCGCGGCGAACCGGATCGCCTGCTCGGTGATTCGCGCCGCGTCCCGGTACAGCTTCGGGTTCGTCTGGATCGAGAGCCTGCCCTTTCGTCCACCTTCGCGCTCGAACACCGGCAGCAGCACCTCCGCTCCGCGGACGGAGATCTCCTCGAACAGCTCCATGGCAATCTCGTCCTCGGTCCAGGTCGGATTCCCGTCGATCAGCTCCGCGATCCGGTCCTGCCACAGATGCAGCTCCTTGCGCAGCACCTCGCCGACGATCGTCGGATTCGAGGTCGCCCCGGTCGCCCCCCGCGCGACCGCGTACTCCAGCTCCTGTACCGACGACGAGTCGTTCCAGTAGTCGGTCGCCGTCGTCGCGGCCATCCGCTGCAACGGAGACGCGATCACCTCCGACCCCACTGCCATCGCTCCTCCTCTCGGAAGACTCTCGGCCATCTCCGCTCTCGTCACCGGACGAGCGGGACACGCGGATCGGGTTGCAGGTCGGCCCAGGCGGCACGAGTCCAGTGCAGGGCGGGGTCGTCGGCCGCGGCCATCGAGCGCCGCTCGCCCGCGAGCGCGTTCAAGTAGTAGAGGTCGTAGCCGTGCGCGGCGGCGGTCGTGTGGTAGCCGAACGGCACCAGCATCACGTCCCCGTCCCGGACCGTGACCGTCTCGTCGACCCCGTGCCGGGGGCTGTACAACCGCTGCAGCGCGAACGCCTCCGGCTTCGCGGTGCGGTAGTAGTAGGTCTCCTCGAGCACGACCTCGCCGGGTGGGTCGTCCTCGTCGTGCTTGTGCGGCGGGTAGCTCGACCAGTTCCCGGCCGGGGTGAACACCTCGACGACGAGGAGGCGCTCGGCCGGGAACTCCGGCTTGACGATGTGGTTGATCTGCCGGGTCGCGTTGCCTGCGCCCCGAACCTCGACCTCGACCTGCTCGGGAACGACGAGCACCGGCTCACGCCGGCGGTCGCACAGCGCGCCGCAGATCGCCACCTCGGCGTCCCCCTCGACCCGGTAGGCGGTCTCCCGTGGCAGGTACAGCGCCCACGGCATCCCGTCGAAGACGGACGCGCGGCCGCCGAGCTCCCACCGCTCCCCCTCGGCCTCGACGGCGCAGCGGCCGCCGAGGACGACGAGCGCCACCTCCTCGTCGCCACTGCCGGCCGAGAACGAGCCTCGGCGGACGCCGAAGGAGAGGAACCGCCAGCCCGCCGACTGCGGCGTCACCTGCTCCCACTCGCCCGCCCGCCAGAGGTGGCTCGGCGCCGTCACAGGTGTGTCCGCTCCGCCGCCCGCGCCCGCTCGTACTGCGCACGGGCCGCCTGGACCGCCGGCACCCGCGACACCTCGGAGACGGCGACGTCCCACCAGCTCTCGTAGCCGGGCACGCTCTCGTAGCGGTCGACCTCGACCGCGATCACCACCGTTCGCTCGACCTGCTTGGCCTCCTGCAGAGCGGCTCGCAGCTGCTCGACGGTTCGAACCGAGATCACGTGCGCACCCAGCGAGGCCGCGTTCGCCGCGAGGTCGACGGGCAGCACGGGCGGCGGAGCGGCGTCCGAGTCGAGCCCGAGCGTGCCGTCCTGCCGGTAGCGGTACTGGGTGCCGAACCCGTCCGTACCGAGCGAGCGCGAGAGGCCGCCGATCGAGTTGAACCCGTGGTTGTCGACGAGCACGACCGTCAGCTTCAGCCGTTCCTGGATCGAGGTGACGAGCTCCCCCGAGAGCATCAGGTAGGAGCCGTCGCCGACGAGCACGTAGACCTCCCGGTCGGGCGCTGCCAGCTTCACCCCCAACCCGCCGGCGATCTCGTAGCCCATGCACGAGTAGCCGTACTCGACGTGGTACTGCTTCGCGTCGCGTGCCCGCCAGAGCTTGTGCAGGTCGCCGGGCATCGACCCGGCCGCGCAGACGACGACGTCGGTCGCGGCGCTGAACGCGTTCACGGCGCCGATGACCTCGGCCTGCGAGGGCAGCGGCCCGTGACCGAGGCGGTACAGCCTCTCCACTTCGGCGTCCCACTCGCGGTTCAGGCGCTCCGCCTCCGCGCGGTAGGCGTCGTCGACCGACCAGGTCTCGAGCTGGTCGGCCAGCGCCTCGAGGGTCGCCCTCGCGTCGCCGACCAGCTGCAGCCCGGCATGCTTGGCGGCGTCGAAGTCGCACACGTTCACGTTCACGAACGAGACGTCCGGGTTCCGGAAGAGCGTCTTCGAGGCGGTCGTGAAGTCCGACCAGCGCGTCCCGAGCCCGACGACGAGATCCGCCTGCGCTGCCAGGCGGTTCGCCGCGAACGTCCCGGTCACGCCGATCGCACCAAGCGCCGACGGATGGTCGTACGGCAACGAGCCCTTCCCCGCCTGCGTCTCGGCGACCGGGATTCCCGTCGCGTCGCACAGGCGCCTGAGCGCCTCCGTCGCCTCCGAGTAGATCGTCCCGCCGCCGGCGACGATCAGCGGCCGCCGGCTCGCTCGGATCCGACCCGCCGCCTCCCGCAGCAGGGCAGGGTCGGGAAGCGTCCGCGGGATCCGCCACACCCGCCGGTCGAGGAAGGCGGTCGGGCAGTCGAATGCCTCCGCCTGCACGTCTTGGGGAAACGCGAGCGTCACCGCCCCGGTCTCCGCCTGGTTCACCAGCACGCGCATCGCCTGGAGCGCCGCCGGCACCACCTGCTCCGGCCGCCAGATCCGGTCGAAGTACCGCGACACCGGCCGGAAGCAGTCGTTCACCGACACGTCCCCTGCCCACGGCGTCTCGAGCTGCTGCAGCACCGGATCCGGGCGTCGCGACGCGAACACGTCCCCGGGCAGCAGGAGCACCGGCAGCCGGTTCACCGTCGCCAGCGCCGCCCCGGTGACCATGTTCGTCGCCCCGGGCCCGATCGACGTCGTGCAGACCAGCGTTCCCAGCCGGTTGCGCATCCGGGCGTAGCCGGCCGCCGTATGCACCATCGCCTGCTCGTTCCGCGCCTGGTAGTAGGTCAGCAGCTCCGGGCTCTCGAAGAGCGCCTCCCCGATCCCGGCGACGTTGCCGTGTCCGAAGATCCCGAAGCACCCGCCGAAGAAGCGGTGCTCGACTCCGTCCCGCTCGACGTGCTGCGCGGCCAGGAAGCGCATCAGCGCCTGGGCGGCGGTCAGGCGAACCGTCTGGTTGCCCGGCCGGGCGCGCCGCGAGCCGACCGTGTCCGGGACCGTGTGCGCGGTCATCGCAGCCGTCAGTCTACGGGTGAGACGGGTGCTGCGCCACCATGCGGACGGAGTGTCCATTTTGTGGACGAACCGATAGGGTCCGCGCTCGTGGAAGAGGTCGGCGTCGGAATCGTCGGCTACGGCACGATGGGCCGCGCGCACGCCCACGGCTACGAGCTCGCTCCGCGCGTGCGCGAGCTGCCGGTGATCCCGCGTGTCCGTGCGATCAGCGGCCGGAGCGCGCACGCGCTCGCCGCCGCCGCCCGGCGTTACGGCGTGCCCGAGTGGACGGTGGACTGGCGGGAGCTTCTGGCGCGCGACGACGTGCAGCTCGTCGACGTCTGCACGCCGCCCGGGACGCACTCCGAGATCGTGCGGGCCGCGGTCGAGCTGGGGAAGGCGGTGCTGTGCGAGAAGCCGCTGGCTGCGGATTACGCGTCCGCGAAGGCGGCGGCGGACGCGGCGCGCGCCGCCGGCGTTCCGAACGCCGTCGGCTTCAACTACCGGCGGCTGCCGGCGCTCTCGCTGCTGAAGCGGATGGTGGACGAGGGAGCGGTGGGCAAGGTGCTGCTCTGGCGGGCATCGTGGCTGTCCGACGAGTTTCTCGACCCGGACATCCCGTTCGACTGGCGCTTCGAGCGCTCGATGGGCGCGAGCACGATCGCCGACCTGGGGGCGCACCTCGTCGACCTCGCGCTGTGGATCGTCGGCGGCATCGACGAGGTGGCCGCCCAGTCGGAGACGTTCACGCGCGAGCGGAGCGGGCGGACGGTCGACGTCGACGAGGCGTCCTCCTGCCTCGTCCGCTTCGCGAACGGCGCCCGTGGCACCTTCGAGATGACGCGCGTCTGCGCGCGCCGTCCGTGCGACTTCTCACTCGAGATCAACGGGACGCGGGGGACGCTGCGATTCGACTACGCGCGCCTGAACGAGCTCTGGTACGGCGACGCGAGAGAGGACGCCCTCCTCTACGGGCTCAGGCGGATCCGCGCCGAGCACCCGGCGCACCCGTACGCAGGCGACTGGTGGCCGATCGGCCAGGGGGTCGGCTACGGCACGAGCTTCGTGAACCAGGCGGCCGACCTGCTCGAGCGGTGGCCACGCGGCCCGTGGGAGCCGGATCTCGTGCACGGCGCGCGCGTGCAGGCGGTCTGCGAGGCGATGGAGCGCGCGGCGGCGCAGCGCCGCTGGGTGCGGGTCGACGAGGTGACTGGATGACGAGCGTCCGCGCCGCCGTGATGACGGCCCCCGGGGAGGTCGAGGTCCAGCGCTTCCCGGTGCCGGAGCCGGAGCGGGGCGCGGTGGTGATGCGAGTCCGGCTGTCGGGCATCTGCGGGACCGACAAGCACACCTACCGTGGCGAGACGATCCAGTACGCCGGCACGCCGCACGAGCGGCGGCTCGAGTTTCCGCTGATCTGCGGGCACGAGAACGTCGGCGTCGTCGAGGCGCTGGGCGGCGAGGTGCTCGCCTGGGACGGCACGCCGCTCCGTCCGGGCGATCGGATCGTCCCGGGCGCGAACGTGCCGTGCGGAGCCTGCTGGTACTGCGTGAGCGGTCAGCCCTACTACCTGTGCGAGCATCTGGAGGACTACGGCAACTCGCTGAACGCCCGGCGTCCGCCGTCGCTGTTCGGCGGCTGGGCGGAGCTCATGTACCTCCTGCCGGGAACGCCGATCTTCCGCGTTCCCGACGAGCTGCCGGACGAGCTGGCGGTGCTCACCGAGGTGATGGCCGTGACGCACGGCGTCGAGGCCGCTCGACGGGTGGGAGGCTGCTCCTTCGGCGAAAGCGTCGTCGTCTACGGCGTCGGGCCGCTCGGGCTCTGCCACCTGATCAAGTCACGGCTGCTGGGTTGCGGGAGGCTCGTCGCCATCGACCTCCTCGCCTCGCGGCTCGAGACGGCGGCCGTCCTCGGTGCGACGCTCACGCTGGACGCGTCCCTGCTCGACGACGGGGAGCTCGTCGCACGCGTCCGCGAGCACACGCGGCGGGGCGCCGATGTGGTGCACGACTGCTCCGGCACGCCGCGCACGTTCGGGAACGCGCTGCGGATGGCGCGCGCGGGCGGCGTCGTCGTCGAGTCCGGGGCCTTCGTCGACCTCGGCCCGGTCGAGGTGAACCCGAACCGGGACATCTGCGCACCGAACGTCAGCGTGCTCGGGATCGGCGGCGAGACCGCGGCCGCGTACGCCGGGTCGCTCGAGCTGCTGACGCGCAACCGTGACCGGCTGCCCCTCGACCGCATCGTCACCCACCGGATGCGGCTCGAGGACGCGGCCACGGCGCTCGAGCTCGCCCAGCGGGAGGGCGCGATGAAGGTCGTGCTCGACCCGACGCTCCGGGCGGAACGTCGCTACACCGCGTTGTGACCGAGAGCAGCCGAGATCTCACGCGCGCCCTGGACGACGAGCTCGACGAAGGTCTCGCGCTCCTCTCCCAGGACGAGCGACTTGAGGCCGCCGATCGAAAGGGCGGCGCGGACCTTGCCCGTGTAGTCGAAGATCGGAGCGCCGAGCGAGGCGATCCCGAGCGTGACGTCCTCGTCGCTGACGGCGTAGCCGCGGCGGAGCGTCTCATCGAGCTCGCGGAGCACCGCGTCGCGCGTCACCGGCGTACGCTCCGTGAGCATGGACAGCTGGCCCGACAGCAGGTACTCGTCCCAGACCTCCCTCGGCTCCCAGGCGAGCAACGCCCTCGGCCCAGCGCCGACGTGGAGGGGCAGCGAGCCGCCCAGGCGCAGGGCCAGCGACTGCACCCGCAGCCCCTCGAGCCGCTCGATGCAGACGGCCTGCCAGCCGCTGCGCACGAGCAGGAAGACGGTCTCTCCCACCCGCGCGTGAACACGCTCCATGACCGGCAGTGCCGCCTGCCGCTCGTCGAGCCGCTCGACGACTGCCGCGCCGAGCCGCCACAGCCTCCAGCCGAGGTGGTAGGAGCCCGGCTGCGAGCCGGGCTCGACGAGGTCGAGCGCCTCGAGACTGCGGAGCAAACGGTACGTCGTCGTGCGGGGCTCGCCGAGCAGCTCGGCCAGCCGCCGGGGAGTCGCCTCGCGCGCGTCGGCGAGCTGCTCGAGCAGGTGGACGGCCTTCGCGAGCGCGCGGATCGGGTTGTCCCGAACCTGCGCCTTCAATGCCTCTCTCCGCTCCGCCTCCAGCGTCGACCTCCTGTTCGCATCCTAGACAGTGTGTCCGCATGATGGTACGTTCGGGCTGGACGTGGCGGCAACGTCTCCAGGACACGTGAGCACGACGGGAACGGCGCCATCCACTCTCGCCTCCGCCGCGCCAGGCATCGAACTCCGCGGCGTCGTCAAACGCTACGGCACGCAGGTCGCCCTGCGCGGGATCGACCTCGAGATCCGCGACGGCGAGTTCTTCTGCCTGCTCGGGCCCTCCGGTTGCGGCAAGACCACGACGCTGAACCTGATCGGCGGCTTCGTGCCCGTGACGGAGGGCGAGATCTGGATCCGGGGCCAGCGCATCCACAGGCTGCCCCCGCACAAGCGGCCCGTGAACACCGTCTTCCAGTCGTACGCGCTCTTCCCGCACATGAACGTGCGCGAGAACGTCCGCTTCGGCCTGAAGATGGACCGTGTGCCGCGGTCGGAGTCGACACCGCGGGTCGAGGAGGCGCTCAGGCTCGTCGGGCTCGAGGAGTACGGCGACCGGATGCCGGCGCAGCTCTCGGGCGGACAGCAGCAGCGCGTCGCCGTGGCCCGCGCGCTCGTCAAGCGGCCGGCGGTGCTGCTGCTCGACGAGCCGCTCGGAGCGCTCGACCTCAAGCTCCGGCAGCGGTTGCAGATCGAGCTCGCGCAGATCCATCGAGACGTGGGGACGACGTTCGTCTACGTGACCCACGACCAGGAGGAGGCGATGTCGATGGCGGACCGCATCGCCGTGATGAGCGACGGCCGCATCGAGCAGCTCGGCGAGCCGGAGGAGATCTACCGCCTCCCCGCCACCCGGTTCGTCGCCGACTTCATCGGTGACTCGAACTTCTTCGACGCCACGATCGAGGGCTCCGTCGCGCAGCTCTCGGACGGGTCGCGCGTGCCGTGCCGCGGTGGCAGCGGTCGTGCCACCGTGATGGTGCGGCCGGAGTCGATCCGGTTCCGCCCCGGCGAGGCGTCGGTGCCCGGGAGGGTCGTGCAGACCTCGTTTCTCGGAAAGCACGTGCGGGTCGCAGTTGCGACGCGCGCCTCGGAGGCGCCGGTCGTCGCCGCGCTGCACGACACGTCGGAGCTGCCGGCCGTGGGCGACGAGGTGGAGCTCACCTGGAGCGCCGACGACGGCGTCGTGCTGGAGCCGGCGTGACGGTCAGAGCGGCCGAAGCCCCCCGGCGGGCGCGCACCCCGCGGCTCGCCGGCGTCGTCGACTACCTCGGCTTCGGCCCGGCGGTCCTCCTGTTCGGCCTGTTCTTCCTCGTGCCGCTCGGGATCATCGTCTGCTACTCGTTCTGGGAGACGATCGACTACTCGGTCGTCCACCACTGGACGCTCGACAACTACCGCTACTTCTTCAGCGTCACCGCCTACGTCAGCACGATGCTGGCGACGATCTGGGTCTCGGTCGCCGCGACCGCGCTCGCGATCGGGCTCGCCTTCCCGTTCGCCTACTGGCTGTCGCGCTACGTTCCGCGCCGGCTGCGGACGCCGCTGCTCGTGCTGGTGATCGTCCCCTTCTGGTCGAGCTACCTGCTTCGCGTCTACTCGTGGCTGACCATCCTCGGCCAGAAGGGCGTGATCAACCGCTTCCTGCAATGGGCCGGCATCACGCACCACCCGCTCGGCGTCCTCCTCTACGACCGGCCGGCGGTGATCCTCGTGCTCGTCTACCTCTACTTTCCGTTCGGCGCGCTCACGCTCTACTCGTCGATCGAGCGCTTCGACTGGAACCAGCTCCGGGCGGCGATGGACCTCGGCGCGTCGCCGCTGCAGGCGATCTTCCGCATCCTGGTGCCGCAGATCCGACCGGGGATCATCACCGCGATCATCTTCGTGTTCATCCCGATCCTCGGCGAGTACCTGACGCCGCAGATCGTCGGTGGGACCGGGGGCGTGATGATCGGCAACCTGATCGTGAACTTCTTCCAGGCGGCCGAGTACACGCGCGGCGCCGCGGTCTCGCTGCTGATCGCCGCGTTCATCGTCGTGCTGCTGCTCGTCTTCCGGAGGTCGCTGTCGTCGAAGGAGGCCTATGGCGCATGACGTCGAGGTGCTCTCGGCGCGGGCGCGGGTGGCGCGCGCGCTGCTGAGCACGTACGCGCTCCTGATCTACGTCTTCCTGTTCGCGCCGATCGTGCTGCTCGTGCTGTTCAGCTTCAACGCGAACCGCTACGGCACGTTTCCGATCACCGGCTGGACGCTCGCGTGGTACCGGCAGGCCTTCAGCGACTACCAGGTGCACGACGCCGTGTCGACGACGTTGAAGATCGGCTTCCAGGTGACGCTCCTCTCGACGGTCGCCGGGACGGCGGCGGCCTTCCCGCTCGTCCGCTCGCGCCTTCCCTTCCGGGAGGGTATCCGGATCGTCTTCATCCTCCCGATCATGATCCCCGGCCTGCTGATCGGCGTCTCGCTGCTCGTGCTGTTCACGAGCACCTTCCACTGGACGCTGTCGCCCGAGACGGCGGTGATCGGCCAGTCGGTGTACACGACGCCGTTCGTGATCCTGCTGGTCGCCGCGCGCCTGCAAGGGTTCGACGCGGCGCTGGAGCGCGCGGCCGCCGACCTCGGCGCGAACACCTTCCAGCGCCTGCGGCGCGTCGTCCTGCCGCTGATCCTGCCCGCCATCCTCGCGGGCGCTCTGTTCGCGTTCACGCTCTCGCTCGACGAGTTCATCATCACGTTCTTCCTCATCGGGGGGCACAACACCCTGCCGATCTTCATCTACACGCAGGTCAAGTTCGGGATTACGCCGGAGGTCAACGCCGTCGCGTCGATGCTGCTCGGAGCGTCGCTCCTGCTGCTCGGCTTCGCGTTCGCGCTGCCGCAGATCGTGCGCCGTACGCGTCGGCTCGCGCTCGGGAGGACGACATGACCATCCGCATCGCGACCGCGCCCGTCTCGTGGGGCATCTGGGAGCAGACGATCGACCGTCCGGATCTGATTCCGGCGGAGACGTTCCTGCACACGATCGTCGAGCTGGGCTACACGGCGACCGAGACCGGCCCGCCCGGCTACTTCGCGCCGGACGCGGCCTCGGCCGTGGAGCGTGCCGAACGGCACGGCGTCGAGCTGATCGCCACGTTCCTGCCCCTCCGACTCGACGACGGCGCGGGCTTCGCGCAGGACCTGGGCGCGCTCGACCGGACTGTCGAGGTCCTCGAGGCGGCCGGCGGCGGCGTCGTGCTGCTGTCCGACATGGAGACCCCGGAGCGCTCGCGGGCCGCGGGCAGCGAGGAGCGCCGTCGGGCCACCGGGTGGGACAGCGAGACGGTCGATCGAGCCGCCGAGCGCCTCCAGCGGGCCGCCGACATCGTGCGCGGGCGAGGCCTGGACGTCGCGCTGCACCCGCACGCGGCGACGCACGTCGAGTCGGAGGAGGAGACGGAGCAGATGCTGTCCCGTACCGACGTCGGCCTCTGCATCGACACCGGCCACACGATCGTCGGCGGCGGCGACCCGGTCGAGCTCGCCCGCAGGCACGCGTCCCGCCTGCGGCACGTGCACCTCAAAGACGTGGACGGCGGCGTGCTCGCGCGGCTGCAGCGCGGCGAGGTGAACATGGACGAGGCGTGGCCGCTCGGCATCTTCTGCGAGTTCGGCCGCGGCGTCGTCCCCATCCGCGAGTTCCTCGCCGTGCCCGAGGTGCGGTCGCTCGACGGCTTCGGCGTGATCGAACAGGATCGCGTCGCGGTCACCGTCGACGACATGCCCGCCGTCCGCGCCGCGGACGAGCGCAACCGCCGCTACGTGGAGGCGGCGCTCGCGTGATCGGCGCAGTCGTCGCCGGCCGCGGCGACCGCCGGCTCCCGCTCGGCCCGGGCGTCCGGCTCGTCCGGTGAGCTTCCGGCTCGCCCTGGTCGGGGCCGGGCGGATGGGCGCGACCCACGCGCGCGCGCTCGCATCCTCGCGCGAAGTCGAGATCGCATGCGTCGTCGACCCTTCCGACGCGGCCGCCGCGCAGGTGGACGCGCCGCGCGCCACGCTCGACGAGCTGCCGGACGTCGACGGCGCGCTCGTCGCCGTCCCGACGCGCCTGCACGCCGAGGTGGTGACGCGACTCGCAGAGCGCGGGCTGCCCGTCCTGTGCGAGAAGCCCTGCGGGCTGACCGTCGAGGAGGCACGCCGGATCGCCGCGCTCGGCATCCGGCTGCAGGTCGCCTACTGGCGGCGCTTCGTGCCCGCGCTGCGCGACTTGCGGGAGCGCGTGCTGGGCGGCCGGCTCGGGCGCATCACCTTCGTCGGATGTGCGCAGCTCGACGAGCTACCGCCTCCGTCCGCGTTCCGCGACCCGCGCTCGAGCGGCGGAATCGTCGTCGACATGGGTGTGCACGAGCTCGACCAGCTGCGCTGGCTCACGGGCCAGGAGGTGGCGGAGGTGACCGGCGTCGCCGGCAGCGTCGGCTGGGACGCGCCGGTGGAGGGCGACCCGGAGCTGGTGTCGCTGGCCGTCCGCACGGACGGCGGAGTCACGGCGGCGATCGTGCTCGCGCGCCGCCATCCGCCGGGCGAGACTTGCCGCGTCGAGGTCGTCGGGCTCGAGGGAGCGGAACGGCTCGACTTCGTCTCCCCGCCCACCTGCGCCGAGACCGTGGCGGCGGCGCTGCGGGCGCAGGCGGCGGACTTCGCCAGGGGAGGCGCCGAGGGGGCGACGGTCGAGGACGCCGTCGCGGCTCTCGAGGCTGCGCAGCGGGCGAAAGCGGCGCTCGGGCTCCCCTGAGCCTTCCTGCGCGCCAGCCTCACGCGCTCGCGTCGCCCGCGCTGCGCCTGCGCTCCGCGGCGAGAAACATGTCGGTCAGGAGCTCGGTGTCGATCCGCGCCTGCTCGGGCGGCGTCAGGCACGTCGCCCCGTCCACGCAGCAGTCGTGGAAGTGCACGAGCTCGCGCCGGAACGCCTCCTCGAAGGAGCGGTAGCGCCGCACGGCGTTGGCGTAGTCGTCCGCGTCCTGCCGCTCGTACAGCGTCGGGCTCATCCTCAGCCACGGGGACGGGAAGGTCAGCGACCGCACGGACGTGTCGAAGAAGAGCTGGATCGACTCGCGGTACTCGCGCGTCTCGAGCAGCTGGATCCACGCGCTGTCCCACCGGGCACCGTTCGCGAGGACGCAGTAGCCTGCGACCGAGCGGCCGCCATTCCACCAGGCCCCGTCGACGACGCGGGCGGGCAACGGCTCGCCCATCCGCTCGAGGAAGCCGTTGACGACGTTCACGTGGTGGACGAGCGAGCCGAGGTAGCCGTCCGAGAACGCGAAGCAGGCCTCCGGGTCGCCGCGACCGACCGCCTGCTCGACCTGCTCGCTCTCGACGCGCCGCGTCTCCTCGATCGACGCGGCCGGGACGTCCGTCCCGCGGACGACATCGCCCGGCAGGAAGTACGGCACCCATTCGGGATCGTTCACGACGACGCTCACGTAGCGCAGCCGCTCGGCCGACTCCGGCATCTCCTCGAGCGCCCGCCTGAAGGCCGGATCGTGCCGCTTCATGTAGCCGACCTGCACCACGCGACCCGCTCGGTCGCGAGCTGCGACGATCCGGTCGACGTCGGCGAGCGTGATCGCGAGCGGCTTCTCGCAGAAGACGTGCAGGCCTGCCTCGAGCGCCCCGAGCACGACCTCGACGTGTGTCGCCGCGGGTGAGGCCACCAGCACCGCGTCGAGCGCGGTCTTCTCCAGCAGGCTGCGCCAGTCGGGGAAGCGCCCGGCGATCGCGAAGCGGGCGCAGACGGCCTCCCGCACCGTCGCGGAGGGCTCTGCCAGGGCGACGACGGCGAAGCGGTCCCGCAGCTCGTTCAGGTGGGGCAGGTGCATCGCCTGGGCGATCATCCCGCCGCCGACGACGCCGATCCTCACAGTCTCGGTCCGGCTGCTGGACACGTTGTCCGCATCATGGTACGTTCGCCGCGACTCGCGCAAGTCGGATGGGACGCAGGCAGGGCCCGTCAACTCCGAAGGAGGAGATATGGAGAAGCTTGAACGTCCGATCACACGCCGGGGTTTCCTCGCGGCGGGTGCGGTCGGCGCCGCGGGGGTCGCCGCCACGGGTTGGCTCGGCGCGGCGGAGCGGGCGCTGGGCGCGACAAAGGTTCAGGTCGGCGGCGTGACGCTCAACTGGCTGACGTGGTCGGATCACTACTTCTCGAGCCAGATCCAGAAGGTCAAGGGAAAGACCGGCATCGGTGCGAGAGTCCAGCTCATCAGCGACGACTCCGACGCCTACATCAAGGTCAAGCGCGGCGGCGGAGCGTGGGACATCTCGTCCGAGGACGCGCTCTGGGTGCCGAAGTTCTACAAGGAAGGGCTGATCGTGCCGTTCGACATCAAGTCGTTCCCGGTGGCGAAGCAGCTGTACCCGGTCGCGCTCGACGTCCCGTTCTGGAAGGCAGGCTCCAACCAGATGGGCTATCCGTTCGGTTGGTCGAGCCTGCAGATCTACTACAACCCGAAGTACGTCAAGACCAAGCCGGACTCGTACCACGCGCTTCTCGACGCGAAGTACCGGAAGAAGATCGTGCTCGAGAACCAGCCGACCGACCTGATGGCGATGAGCGGCCTCGCCACCGGGGCGAAGCACCCGTACAACATGACGAGCGCGGAGATCTCCCGGGCGAAGGCGTTCCTCAAGCAGCTGAAGCCGAACATCCTCAAGCTCGTCTCGCAGAACACCGAGGTGGTGCGCGCTCTCACCGACGAGTCGGCGTGGCTGACGATCGAGAACCTCGGCACTGACGCGCGCGTGAAGGACGCGAAGGGCCCGCTGATCAAGGCTGCCGACCCGAAAGAAGGCCTGTACGGCTGGATGGACGCGGAGATGCTGCTGAAAGAGTCGCGCAACCAGAACTCCTTCGAGAAGTTCATCAACGCGATGGAACAGGCGCCCTGGATCGCGAAGAACTTCCTCACGAACGGTCGCCCCCTCTTCAACGAGAAGGCATACAAGATCCTCGTCAACACAGGCCACAAGGAGCGGGCGGACCGCTTCTTCTACAACGACCCGGAGCGTCCGCTGAAGATGACGCTGAAGGGGCCGTCGGGGAACGCGCAGGCGTACATCGACGCCTTCAACGAGGTGATGGCCTAGAGCGCGGCCTGGACGACGTGGCGGAGGAGGACGCCGGCCCGCTTTCCGCCGAGCGCGGAGGTCGGCTCGTCGAGGGCGGCGCGGGGCACCAGAGCGCCTTGCGCGTTCGGCTACAGCGCGAGCCCGTCCCAGTACGCCTTGCCGCGCCGCGCCGCCTCGACGCACGCGGCCCGGTCGGGATAGACGTAGTCGGTGAACTCGATCTCCATGCTCACGGGGCCTGCGAAGCCGGACGCCTTGAGGTCGCGGAGGAGCGAGGCGAGGTCGAGCTCGCCCTCGCCGAGCGGCGGGAAGTCGAGGACGCCCTTGCCGCCGCGCTTGTCCTTCAGGTGGACGTGCCCGATGCGGTCGAGGGCGTTCCCGATGTCGTCCTCGGGGCGGATGCCGGCGTAGTAGACGACGTTTCCGGGGTCGTAGTTGATCTGGATCCAGTCGTGCCCGATGCGGTCGAGGAGCGCCGCTCCCGCCTCGGCCGTCGGCATCAGGTTCGAGTCCGTCTCGATGCACAGCCTGATACCGGCTGCCTCCGCCTCGTCGGCGAGCGAGCGCGCGTTGCGCTCGAACGCCGCCACCTCCTCCGCCGTCGCGGCGTCGCCCGTGAACGTGTTCAGGACGAGGATGCGAAGCTCGCGGCCGGCGGCGAGCACCCGGCGCAGCCGCCGAAGCCCCTCCTCGGTGTGCAGCTGCGCGTGCCCGCTCATGCTCACGCAGCGAAGGCCGTGTCGGTCGAGCAGCCGGCGCGCGTCGGCGATCTCGGCAGGGCCGAGCCGATCCGGGTCGAGGTGCTCGAGGAATCCCTTCACCGCCCCGATCTCCACGTTCTCGAACCCCGCCTCGGCCAGGCCGCTCAGCGCCTCCTCGAGCGAGTACGGCTTGAAGCAGATCGACGATCCGGTCTGGATCCAGGTCAGGCGATCGTCCTCTCCGGCGGGAGCTCAAGGCCCCACACCTCACGGTGGAAGTCGACGAAGCCGGGCGGATAGTCCCACGTGTCGACGCCGCAGACGAGCACGGCAGGACGTCCCTCGCGGAGCGCCGCTCGAGCGCGGCCGAGCGCCGCGTCGAGGTCGTCCGGCGAATCGACGCGCGCCGCGAAGGCTCCGCACGCCTCGGCGACCGTGGCCAGGTCCGGCTGAGCCTCGAAGTCGACGGCGAGGTAGCGCTCGCCGGTCGCGCGCGCGATCCACTTGACCCAGTGCAGGCTGGCGTTGTCGATCACGACCCAGAGCACGGGCGCGCCGTGCTGGACGGCCGTCGGGATCTCCTTCATGAACATCTGGAAGGCGCCGTCGCCGGTGACGCAGACGACGTCTGCCTCCGGGCGGGCGAGCTTCGCGCCGATCGCTCCCGCGACGCCGAGCCCCATCGCCGTCTGCTCGGCCGGCGCGACGCAGCCGCGGTGCGCCGTCACCTTCACGTACGGGCAGTAGTACGACCACAGATCCTGGCCGCCGTTCTCGTTGGCGAGCACGAAGCCCTCCGGGAAGGCCCGGTTCAGCGCGTGCACGACCTGCTTGGTCTTGAGCTCGCCGCCGTCGGGCGCGCACTCCGCGACGACGCGCTCCTCGAACTCGCCCCGGAAGGCGGCGAGACGTGCCGTCCAGGGCCGGCCGGCGACCGGCGGCACCGCTGCCGCGAGCTGCCCGAGGACGAGCCGTGCGTCGCCCACGATCGCGACGTCCGCTACAGCCACGCGCTCGATCTCACCCGGGTCAACGTCGACCTGGACGACGCGCGCCCGCGGCGGGAGATAGCGACCGAGCCCCGTCTGGAACTCCTCCAGGCGCGTGCCGACGTACAGGACCGCGTCGGCTTCGTCGACCGGTCGGGCGCTCGACTCGGTGCGGTAGAGGCCGACGAGCCCGAACGCCAGCCGGTGCTCCTCCGAGATCGAGCCCCGCCCGCTCGGCGTCGTCACGACCGGCGCGTCGAGCCGCTCGGCCAGGGCGACGAGCGCCGCCTCAGCCCCCGCGAGGCCGACACCGCCCCCCGCCCACACGACGGGCCGCTCGGCCGCGGCGAGGAGGGCGGCAGCGCGTGCCACGGCCTCGGGGTCGCCCGCCGCTCGCAGGCCGGCGAGCGGCCGCCGGTACGCGGGGATCTCCGCCGCCATCCCTGCCACGTCGGCCGGGATCTCGACGAACACAGGGCCGGGGCGGCCGCTCCGCGCGAGCGCGAAGGCCCGCGCGATCGTCCATGCCGTCCGTTCCGGAAGGTCGACCCGCACGGCCCACTTCGTGATCGGACGGACCATCTCGAGCGACGGCGTGTCCTGGAAGCCGCCCATGCCCTCGTCGCGCCGGCTGGCCGCGGAGACGACGCAGACGAGCGGCGCACAGGCAAAGAACGCCTCGAGGAGCCCGGGGACGAGGTTCGCGACGCCGGGTCCCGGGCTCGCGTGGACGACGCCCACGCGGCCGGACACCCGGCTGTACGCCATGGCCATGAACACGGCCGACGTCTCCATGCGCACGAGGACGGGCCGGACGGCGCTGCCGTACAGGTCGTTGTAGAGCAGCTGCGGGTTTCCCGGCAGCCCGAACACCACCTCGACCTGCTCTGCCTCGAGCGCCTCCACCACCACCTGCCACGGCCTACGCAACACCGCACCACTCCACGACGCAGGCGGCAAGCGAGCGTGCCGCCGCCAGCACCTCGCCCACGTCCACGCTCTCGTCCCGGCAGTGCGCGACGCGGAGGTCGCCGGGACCGAAGACGACGCTCGGAATCCCCGCCGCCTCGTAGAACGAGGCATCGGAGGCGGCGCCGAAGGCGACCGGGTGCTGCGGGCTGGGCGGCGGGATCTCCACGCCCGCGACGTCCGCGTGGGCGCGCACCATCGTCTGGACGAGCGGGTGCTGCCACGGCGTCGCCGCCGCAGGCCAGTTGTTGATCCACTCGAAACGGGGCGGGTGCTCGCGCAGCCACGAGTCGAGGCGACAGGCCGTCAGGACGTGCTCCTCGACCTCTGCGCGGACGGCGTCGGCGGGCTCGTCGGGCGGGTACCACAGCGAGTAGGCGATCTCCGCGCGGCTCGGGAAGTAGAAGGGGACGTCGAGGCCGGGATCGGCGCGGAAGACACCCGGGAGCAGGGAGAAGAAGCCGGGCATGAAGGAGGGATGGCTCTTCGTCAGGCCCCACTGCAGCTCGAGGTCCTGCAGCGCGAGCACGATCCGGAGCGCCTTCTCGAGCGCGTTCACGCCGATCGCGTCGCCCGGGCCGCCGGGGCGGATGGCGAGCGCCCGGTTCCCGCAGTGGGTCGCCTTGCCATCGACGTGGATCCGGAAGTACCAGTTGCCGGCGGCGACCGGCGAGACGGTGAGCGGCTGCGGGATCGACGTCGGCTCGGTCACGATCGCGGCGTCCGCGCCGAAGCCCGCCTCGAGCACCGCGGTCGTGCCGAGCTCGTGCTGCATCGTCTCCTCCCCGATGACGGAGTGGAGCAGGAGGTCGCCGGCCAGCTCGACCCCTTCGTCCGCGAGCGCTTGCGCCACGAGCCACATCGCAGTGTCGGAGCCTTTCATGTCCGTCGCCCCGAGTCCCACCACCCGGCCGTCGCGGAGCTGCGCATTCCACGGGCTGCCGTTCGTCCACCGCTCGGACTCGACCGGCGGCACGGTGTCGACGTGGCCGTTCAGCGCCAGCGAGCGGCCGCCGCCCTGTCCCCGGCGGACGCCGACGAGGTTCTTCCGCTCGGGATCGACGGCGACCCAGTGCGTCTCGAGCCCGGCCTGCTCGTAGCGCTCGCGTAGGATCTCGTTCGCCCTCGTCTCGCCGCCGATCACGTCCTCGCGCACGACTCCGGCGAAGGCGGGGTTGACGCTGTTCGTCCGCACGAGCTCGAGCAGCAGCCCGACCGCGTCGTCTCGCAGCGCGTCGATCCGCGCGAGCAACGGATCGAGCGCCGCGCTCGTCACACGGTCTCCGGGCGCCCGCTCGCGAGGGAGCGGACGGCGGCGAGCGAGACGCGGAGCGCAAGCGTCGCCTGCTCGGGGGTTCCCTGGTCGGGCGGCCGTCCGCGCTCGAGGCAGTCGACGAACGCCGCGATCTCCGGGCCCCAGGGGTCAGCGCTCTCGACGGGCACGGTCACGGCCTCCTCACCCGCCCGGTGCAGCCGGAGCCCGCGTGCCGACGACGAGGCGCCGATGTTGCCCTCGCCCTCGACGGGCGCAGCCGAGAACGCGTACTCCGCGACCCCGTCCTCCCCGAGGACGCGGATCAGGCTCGAGAAGGGATACGAGCTCGGTATGCGCATGCTCCCCTCGGCCAGCCCGGACGCCCCCTCGTACTCGACGAGCGCCTGCACGTGACCCGGGGCGGGCTCGGTCGCGTGCACCGCGACCGGCGCGCCGAGCAGCCAGTTCATCTGGTCGAAGTCGTGGACGAGCAGGTCGACGGCCGTGCCGCCGGACCGGGAGCGGTCGGCCATCCACTCGTTCCAGTCGGCAGGAGGAGACAGCCGGAACGTGGACACGGCGCGCAGGGCGCCGAGCTCGCCGGCCGCGGCGCGGCGCCGCAGCTCGACGTACTCCGGCCAGAAGCGAAGCACCATGCCGACCATCAGGATCCTGCCGCTCGCCTGCGCCGCCGACCCGATCGCCTCGGCGTCCGCGAGCGTGAGCGCGATCGGCTTCTCCAGGAAGACGTGCTTGGACGCAGCCAGCGCACGCTCGGCGCTCTCGCGGTGCAGCGGGGTCGGCAGACAGATGTCGACGGCGTCCACCTCGGGGTCGCGAATCGCCGTGTCGAGATCGGAGGTGAGCTCGGCGCCGACGCTCTCGGCGACGCGGCGCGCCCTGTCCGACGTGTGCGAGGCGACCCACTTGACCCGAGCGCGCTCGCCGAGCGCCCGGTAGCCCGCGGCGTGGGCCGAGGCCATGAAGCCGCCGCCGAGGATCGCGACGGTGACCGTCAACGCGCCTCCACGCCGTCGCCGTGCGCCCGGTCGTCGCGGCGCGCGTCGAGCTCAGCGTGCGGCATCGCCCGGTGTCCGCCGGTACCCGTGCTCCAGCCGGTCGTGCACGTCCTCCATGTCGCGGAGAAGGTTCACGACGGCCTCGGCCGCCCAGGAGAGGAACTGCTCGCCCTTCTCGGCGGTCGCTTCGCTCGGCGATCCCCAGACGCCGCCGCCTGCCTCGAGCAGCGTCCAGAAGGAGCCCGGCGTGGACTGGAAGAGCGGATCGAGCAGCGCGAACGGGTTCGTGCGCAGCTCGCCCAGATCGGGAGTGAAGTCGCGCACGCGCTCCATGTCGCACAGCCCCGGGTCGATGGCCAGCACGGCGGACGTCTCGCCGACGTTCGCGTGCAGCCCGGCCGTCCCAGACAGGTACTCCGCCGCCCGTTCCGGCGGCAGCGCCTGCCAGTAGGGGAAGGGGAGGACCCGCGTCCCTTCGGGCAGCGAGTCGAAGAACTGCGCCACGGCGTACGACATCGCCCACGAGTTCACGTAGTGGCCGTTCAGGAGAACGATGCGCGAGAAGCCGGCCTGGGCGAGCGAGGTGCACACGTCCCGGAGCAGCGAGACGAACGTGTCGAGCCGGACATGGACGACGCCGTGCGCACCGCGGTGGTCGTGAGCGAGCCCGAATGGCACCGGCGGGCCGACCAGGGCGTCCAGCTCCGAGGCTGCACGCTTCGCGACCTCGATGGGGATGTAGACGTCGGTCCACAGCGGCCCGTGATCCCCGTGATCCTCCGTCGATCCGACGGGGACGATCACCCAGCGACCGCCTCGCTCCAGGTACTCGCGGACCTGGAGGTTCGTCATCTCCGGCATGTACAGCGAACGGGCCATCGCCTTACGAGAGCCCGAGCGCGGTCAGATGCTCGTGCGAGCGGCGCATCGCGTCGTCGACCTCCTCGAGCGGCGGCCACGGCTCGCCCTGGAACTCGAGCTCCACGGAGTACGGCCCGCGATAGCCCGCCCGCCCGAGGATGGCGAGCACCTCGGCGAAGTCGACGACGCCGTCCCCGAGCGCCGGGAAGTTCCAGTTCCCCCTGCCGCCCGCCGTGTCCTTCAGGTGGACGTGCGCGAGGTACGGCGCGATCTTCGGCAAGTCGTCGACCGCCCGCATGCCGCCGTAGAACTCGACGTTCCCCGTGTCGTAGTTGACCTTGATCGACTCTCGCCCGACTCGCTCGAGCAGCGGGATGGTGACGTCGCTCGAGGCCATGATGTCGCCGTGGATCTCCAGGGCGACGACGACGCCGGCCGACTCGGCGGCGTCGGCGAGCCGGCCGACGTTGCCGAGGAACGCGGCCTCGTTCTCGTCGGCCGACTGATGACCCCCGACGGCCGTGTTCACGATCGGAAGACCGTAGTCGGCCGCCCAGCGCACCGCCCTGATCCCGTGCTCGAGCCCGTCCCTCGTCGTCAGGTCAGAGTGCGCGCTGAGGCTGACGGCTTCGAGCCCGTAGGCCTCGAGCGCGCGCCGCACCTCGGCGGGCGGGGTACCCAGGTCGACGTGCTCCGTCCACCCGGGGACGGCGGTGAGCTCGACGTAGCGATATCCGGCGGCGGCGATGCCCCGGAGCGCATCGTCGTGGCCGTACGTGTGGTAGGAGTTCGTGTGCCCTGCCAGCGGGTTCGGCATGCCCTTCCTCCGGTGTCGGCGGCGGCGTCGGCTCAGGAGCCGGACGCCGCCGCCTCGCTCGACTCACAGCCCGTCTAGATCACGGGCTTTCGCGGGTTGACCTTCCGCCAGGTCGCGTTCAGCTTGAACGCCTTCGCATCGGCGATGGCTCGGGCCTTGTCCGCCTTCTTGTTGGCCGCGACGACGAGGTCGTTCGTGATCACGTCGCCGACCTTGAGCAGCTTCTTCGTCTGGCCCAGCTTGTGGACGATCCCGAGGTAGCTCGCCCAACCCGCCGGGTAGTTCCAGCCCCAGCCCTTCCCGGCACGGTGCGACGTCCCGTACGCGTGCGCGAGCTCGAGGAAGGAGTCGTACGCCGCCTGCGGCTTGAGCGACTTCTGCAGCGCCGGCCGGGCGGAGTAGGTGATCTGGGCGGCGGCGCGCGGGTTCGCACGGGCGAACTCGAGCCCCATGACGACACCCTGCAGGAAGCGGGTGTAGAGGTCGACCTTCGCCGGGTCCTTCAGGTCGTCGGCGCGGACGGCGTAGACGTTCGACGGCTGCTTCGAGAACGTCGTCCCGATCAGGTACTTGAGCTTCAGGCCTTGGCCCGCCCACTGAGCACGCAGGCCCTCCCAGGCAAGGCCGGCGTCGGCCTGACCGCTCTCGACGGCCTGCGCCCACTGGTTGCCGGCATTCACGTAGGTCACCGACTTCGGGTCGACCCCCGCCTCGACGAGGATCGGATCGACGATCGTGCTCCAGCCGGCGCTGCCGAGCGCGATCTTCTTGCCCTTGAGCTGCTTCACGCTCGTGATCGTGCTGTTCAGCGGCAGGGCAAAGTCGAAGACCTGTCCGGAGATCATGTCCCAGATCGACTTGACACCGATGCCGCTGTCGATCGAGGCCGTAAGGACGCCGGGCGACGGATAGCCCATGTCCGCCTGGTGCTGCGCGACGAACTTCGTCGTCGCGAGCGCGTCGCCGATGGGGCCGGCGATCAGCTTCGCGTCGATGCCGAGCGCCTTGTAGTAACCCATCTTCACCGGCACCCACAGGTTGAAGTCGTCCATGACGTCGAGGGTTCCGCGCGGCGAGATCCACCGCACCGTCTGCGTCGCCGTGTCGGCCGCGACGGCGCTGGCGACTCCCACGCTCGAGAGCGCGGAGAGGCCCGCGCCGGCCACGGCAGCCCGCTTGAGCAGCTCCGCGCGGGTGAGCGCGGTGCCCTGTGGCTCTACGGGGTCGTGCATGCCCTTCCCTTCCTTTCTGTCGAGGATCCCCCCTGGTCTCGCCCGGCGTCCGCGTTCACCGGGGTGGCACCCGTGGTCATGCCTGCCAGCTCGCCCATCGCTTGCCGACGAGGTAGAAGACGACGTAGATGAGGAGGCCGAGGATGGCGATGATCAGGATCGTCGCCCCGAACTCGGGCATCCTCGCGAGCGACGAGTAGTAGACGAGGTCCTTGCCGAGCCCGCCTTGCTCGCTCGCTGCCACCATCTCCCCGCCGATCGCGGTCAGTAGACCGAAGATCGACCCGACCATGTAGCCGACGATGATCATCGGCAGCGCCAGCGGGAAGCGGATCTTGGCGAACACCTGGAACGTGTTCGCGCCGTAGGAGCGGGCGAGCGCGATCTTGGCGAGGTCGGTCCTCCGGAACCCGGTGGCCGCGTTGATCATCACCATCGGCCCGGAAGCGAGCGCCACGGCGATGATGAGCGGCCACAGACCGAAGCCCATCTTCAACCGCAGGAAGGGCACGAAGGCGAGCATCGGGGTCGTCACCATGATGAGGACGTACGGCGCGATCACCTTCTCGGCGAACGGTCGCTGCGTCAGGAGCGCCGCCAGGATCAGACCCACCGTCGAGCCGATTGCGAGCCCCGCCAGGAACTCGATCGCAGTCACCTTCAAGGCGTGGATCTCGGTGCTCGTGAAATCCTCCGCGAACGTCCGCACCGTGTCGATCGGCTTCGGGAAGACGTAGGTCGGCGTGTCCGTCCACGACAGGATCCCCTGGAGGAGGAAGAAAACGGCCGCGAACAGGCCGACCAGGACGGTGATCTCGAGCGCCGAGCGCGCCCCCTGGAACGAGGTGAGCGCGCTCCAGTCGAGCGGCCCCTTCGCAGCGCGGCTCGGCGACGTGTCGCCGAACGTCGGGATCTCGTCCCGGAGCTCCGAGGGGATCTCGCTCACGTGACCTCGACCGCGTGATGATCGGCCTCGACGACCGACTTGATCTGCTGGATCAGAGCGATGAAGCCGGGTTCGAAGGTCATCTCGATCGTCCTCGGTCGTGGCAGGTCGATGTCGAAGACCCGCGCGAGCCGGCCCGGCCGCGGCGTCATCACGACGACGCGGTCGGCGAGGAAGATGGCCTCGCTGATGTTGTGGGTGACGAACACGATCGTCTTCCCGCTCTCGGCCCACAGCCGCAGGAGGAGCAGGTTCATCTCGTCCCGGGTGAAGGCGTCGAGGGCGCCGAAGGGCTCGTCCATGAGCAGGACGTCGGGGTCCTGCGCGAGCGCGCGGACGATCGACGCGCGCTGCTGCATGCCGCCGGACAGCTCGCGCGGGAACGCGTGCTCGAAGCCTGCGAGCCCCACCTGGGTGAGGAGGCTGCCGATGCGCTCGTGGTCGACTGGCTTCCGTTTGATCTCGAACGGGAACTCGATGTTCTTGCGCAGGTTGCGCCACGGGAGCAGGTTCGCATCCTGGAACATCATCCCGAGCTGATGCGGCCGCGGCCCGACCACCGGAGCTCCGTCGAGCAGGATGTGACCGCTCGTCAGCGCGTGCAGCCCCGACATCGCCCACAGCAGCGTCGTCTTGCCGCACCCGCTCGGCCCGAGAATGCAGACGAGCTCACCCTGCGCGATGTCGAGCGTGAAGTCCTCGAGCGCACGCACGAGCCCCGTCCGCGTCTCGTACACCTTGGTCGCCCGAACGGCGCGCAGCCGCACTGGCCGGCCGTTCCCGCTCGCCGACGCCTCCGCCGCCGTCACGAGAACCATCCCTCCTCCTCCGGGTTCGCGTACTGCATGAACTCGACCACGGCCCCGTCCAGCTCGACGAACGCCACCGTGAGGAATCCGTTCCCCACGTCGAACGGCTCGGCGAGCACGTCGCACCCCTCGATCGCTTGCCGCACGTCGTCGACGCGGTAGGCGACGTGGGGCTCCGTCCGGAGCGGGCCGGTGACGGGGGAGTCGGGTTCGTAGCGGAGCCATTCGACGTTCCCCGGATGTGCCCGCGGGCTCGTCACCCACACGCGCGTCGCCTCCACCCAGCTCTCGCCCGGCTGCTGTCTCTCGGTGATCAGGCCGACGTGGTCGAACCGGGAGCGATCGAGCGGTCTCACGGCTATTGAAGGTGAGGCGGCAATCTGTTAGGAAAGCTTTCTAACATCCTCTGAAATCCGAGTCAATGTCCGCCGCCCTTCCGCGAGGATCACCGAGCCTGCTGCGTCGTCTGAACTCGGTCGCCGTCCTCCGCGCCATCCGCGGCGAGGGCCCGCTCTCGCGCGCAGAGCTGGCGCGGAGGACGGGCTTGTCCAAGCCGACCGTCAACGACGTCGTCGAGTTCCTGCTCACGTCGGGCTACGTGCGCGAGCAGGTCGGCGACGGCGAGGGACGGCCGCGCCGGCCGGGCCGCCGCGCACGGTTGCTGTCCTTCCGCAGCGACCTCGGCCACGTGCTCGGGATCGATGTCGGCGCCGACAAGGTGCTCGCGCTCGTCGCCGACCTCGACGGCGAGGTGCTCGCCTCCGAGCGCCGCAAGACGGCGGGGCGCGACCGCCGGAGCGCGAAGGCGCTGATCGGGCTGGTCGAGGACGCGGCGCGCAGGGTGATCGACGCCGCCGGCCTCCGACCCGACGGGTTGATGGCGGCGGGCGTCGGCACACCGGGCATCGTCGATCGCGACTCCGGGCGCATCACCCTCGCGCCGCAGCTCGGCGACTGGGAAGGGATCGAGCTCGGCCCGACCCTCGAGCGCTCCTTCGGTTGCCCCGTGCTGGTCGAGAACGAGGTTCGTCTCTCGCTCCTGGCCGAGCGCTGGCGCGGCGCAGCGCGAACGATCACCGACGCGTTCTTCGTGCAGCTCGGCGTCGGCATCGGCGGGGGCGTCCTCATCGGAGGCGAGGTCTACCGCGGCGCCAGTGGAGCGGCCGGCGAGATCGGTTATGTTCCGCTCTTCTCCGCCGAGCCGGCACCGGACGGACTGGGGCCGTTCGAGCATGCTGCCGGCGGGGCCGCCTTCGCACGGCTGGCCCGGGAAGCAGTCGCCGCCGGCGACGGCGGCGCCCTGCTGGAGCGCGCCGCCGGCAACCCGGAAGCGATCGACGCGGAGCTCGTGTTCGCGGTCGCGTCGGAGGGCGACGGGACCGCCCAGCGAATCGTCGACCAGCTGGTCGAGCGGCTCGCACAGGGGATCGCCGCCGCGGTCGTCGTGCTCAACCCCTCGACGGTGATCGTCGGCGGCGGGCTGTCGCGGGCCGGCCGCAGCCTGCTCGTGCCGCTCGAGCGGCGGATCACCGAGCTCGTGCCGGTGGCGCCGCGTGTCGTCCTGTCGGAGCTCGCTGACGGCGGGGTCGCCCTGGGCGCGCTGCGCCTCGCGCTCCAGACGGTGGAGGAGAGGCTGTTCGATCTCGCCGGAGCGCAGAGCGTGTGAGAGTTCTCGCCGTCGGCGCGCATCCGGACGACCTCGAGATCCTCTGCGGAGGGACGCTGGCGCGGTTCGTGCGCGAGGGGCACGAGGTCGTCATGTGCAACGTCGCTAGGGGCGACCGCGGCAGCTTCGAGCACACGGCGGAGGAGACGGCGCGCACCCGCGCCGGAGAAGCGCGGCGGGCGGCGGAGATCTGCGGCGCCGAGCACGTCACGCTCGGGATTCGCGACGCCGAGGTCAACGCCGCCGACCCCGAGCAGCGGCATGCCATGGTCGACCTCGTACGCGACGCCCGTCCCGACCTGATCATCACGCACGACCCGAACGACTACATGGGCGACCACAACGAGACATCGAAGCTCGTGTTCGAGTGCAGCTTCTACGCAACCCTTCCGCTGTACGAGACGCAGCGGCCGCCGCACCCGCTGGTGACGCCGATCTCCTACATGGACACGATCATGGGGGTCGGCTTCCAGCCGGTCGAGTACGTCGACGTCGGCAGCACGTTCGAGACGAAGGTGGCGATGCTCGAGGCGCATGCGAGCCAGCTCACCTGGCTGCGCGACCACGACGGCGTCGACATCGTCGAGCAGATGCGCACGACGACGCGTTTCCGGGGCCAGCAGTGCGGAGCCACCTACGCCGAGGCGTTCAGGCCCTGCCTCACCTGGCTGCGGGCTACGACCCGCCGGCTGCTCCCCTGAGAGAGAAGGAGGACACGTGGCAACGCACGGTGCGTTCGAGTACGGGCTCGCCCGCTTCATCAGCTTCCGCGACCGGCAGGAGTGCGAGCGTGTCCGACGGATCTCCCGCCACGAGCTGACCGTGCACCCGAACCCCGACTTCCGCATCCGCATCATCGACGACAAGGACGCCTTCTACGCCGCGTTCGCGCGCGACCTCGTCGACCGCATCCGCGAGGCCCGGGACGAGGGCCGTCCCTTCGTCGCGATCCTGCCGGTCGGTCCGATGCCGCAGTACGCGATCGCGGCGAGGATGATCAACGAGGAGCGCCTGTCGCTTGCCCATGTGCACACGTTCAACATGGACGAGTACGCGAACGACGACGGCGACACCGCGCCCGCCAGCTGGCCCGGCTCCTTCCAGCGGGCAATGCGCGACCGCTTCTTCGGCCTCGTCGACGAGGAGCTGCGGCCACCCGAGCAGCAGATCCACTTCCCGACACGCGAGGCGCTCCCCGACTACGGCGCCCGCATCGAGGAGCTCGGCGGCGCGGACGTCTGCTACGGCGGGATCGGCTGGTGCGGCCACATCGCCTTCTGGGAGGCGCACCTCGGCGAGGAGTTCGCGGGCGACCTGGAGGCGTACAAGCAGGCCGGGCCGCGCCTCGTCGAGCTGCACCCGATGACGATCATGCAGAACGCCCTGCACTCCTTCGGCGGCGACTGGTCGTGGGTGCCGCCGCGGGCGAACACGATCGGGCCGCGCGAGATCCTCGGCGCCGCCCATCGCAGCTTCTGGCTCGACGGCGATCTCGGCGGCGGGTGCTCGTGGCAACGGTTCATCGCCCGGCTCGTCGCCCACGGCCCGGTCTCGGAGTTCGTTCCGGGCTCGATCCTGCAGACCGCGCCGACCGACTACACGCTCCTGGGGGGAGTGGCAGACGACGTCGAGATCCACATGGCCTGAGCGAGGGCCGGCTCGGGCCCGCCGGGAAGG
>Ga0070741_10005063_pt1 | contig 29833 bp, 26 predicted proteins | sample Coa_R1_4_FD_66440 | JGI IMG/M metagenome (GOLD analysis project Ga0070741, IMG submission 66440) | Surface soil microbial communities from Centralia Pennsylvania, which are recovering from an underground coalmine fire - Coalmine... | ecosystem: Environmental > Terrestrial > Soil > Unclassified ... | reverse complement strand
ATTGTCGGGCTGAACGGAGCTGGTAAAACGACGCTCCTGCGCACGCTGCTCGATATCACGCCGCTTAACGCGGGCAAGGTCATTATGGGTGATCGCGTACGCATCGGCTATTACGCGCAGGAGAACGAGGGGCTTGATTATGAAAACACCGTGTTTCATGAGGCCAGCGCGATCCTGCCGGACGATCCGAAGCGTGTCAGAGGCATCCTCGGACGTTTCCTGTTCAGCGGCGACCGCGCCTTTCAGCAGATCGGGACGCTCAGCGGAGGCGAGAAAACGCGCCTGGCGCTGGCAAAGATGGTGCTCGACGGCCCTAACCTGTTAGTGCTCGACGAGCCAAGCACGCACCTTGATGCTATGTCTCGTAACATCATTGGTGAAGCGCTGGGCAGCTACAACGGCACTATCATCGCCGTCACCCACGACCTCGAGTTCGTCCGTCACCTGAAGCCGGACACGCTCCTGTTCATGCCTGAAGGACGTCTCGCGCCATACGACACAAAATATGACAAATTGTTAGAAAGGGCATAGGGGCAACCGTGAGAGATTGACCATTGTAGCGTAGAGGCTGGGCAACCGCGAGGGATTGCCCCTACCAATCTTCTGTAGGGGCAGTGCCTCGCGCCTGCCCCCTACTGACCACCGCTGCTAACCAGTTCTTTAGGCTGAGGCGCGACGTTGACCTCGATATCATCGTATTTTTTCACCTTGTAGATGATGGTCGAAACTATCCAGCTTACAACGAATAGTCCGATGATAACGCCGCCGAGGATGCCAAAATCCAGATTGCCAAGCCTACCCCAGATGCCACCGCTCAGATTAAACTCCATCGCGATAATACTGAGCACCTCAATAGCGCCAATTACCAGAGCCACCAGGACGGAGACCAGGGTAATGTTCAGGTTATAATAGAGCTTGCGCACCGGCTTAACAAACGCCCAGCCATAGGCACCCAGCATTAAAATGCCGTCTGTAGTATCCAGCAAGCACATGCCAGCCGTGAATAATGCCGGGAAGATGAGGATAAAGAGAATGGGCAAGCCTTTGCTGGCTTCTGCCGCCGAAATGCTCAGAATGCCAACTTCTGTTGCGGTATCAAAGCCCAGGCCAAAGAGCAAACCCACCAGGTACATTTTCCAGCTAGAATCGACGATTCTGAGTAACGGACGGAAGAAACGCCCCATCAGCCCGCGCTGGTTCAAAAACTCATCCAGCGATTGATCGTTATACTCTTCTCCTCGCTTCACTTTCTGAAAGGCCGCGAAGATTTCCCAGAGCACCAGCATATTGATGATCGCGATCAAAAAGAGGAAGAGCGCCGAAACCGATGTACCAATCAAGCCACCGGCATTTTTAAGCGCAGGAATGCTCCCTTCGATAAAAGTAGCTGCGAGCGCAATAGCAATAGTCAACGCCACAACAATGGTGGAGTGACCTAGCGAGAAGAAAAAGCCCACAGCAACCGGTCGCTTCTCCTCCTGCATCAACTTACGGGTTACATTGTCAATCGCTGAAATATGGTCTGCATCAACAGAGTGACGCAGCCCAAAAGTGTAAGCCAGCAGCGCGGTGCCGAGCAGCGCAGGGTATTGCGTCGCAAAGCCAACAATGGCAAGCGCCCAGGCAAGCATGTTGAAGGCAATCAGGAGGATATATATCCCGATGATCTTGGTACGCAAATCTTTCGAGCTATCACTAAAAACACGCGAGATTGCCGAAATACCAAAGTTACTGCTCATAAACCCTCCTGCAAGGCGCAACGATACGCTTGAAGACTAGCAAAACTCTATCTGTATACAAAACACCTCAGTTGTGGACTCATCTGCAATTAACATGCTGAAAAGCTATTACACGGTGCTATCAGCACATCCTGCGACAAGTAAAAGCATACCATCTAAATTTCGTAATTGCAAGTAATTCGCAATAAGAAAAATAATCAATTGGCGCTGATGAGCAACAACACAGGAGATTTCCCCTTTTGTATGGAGAAAGAGAGGATCAGATTCAAGACAGGGGATCGATAAAGAGGTGCCAGAATGCCACCTCGGCGCCATTGTCTTCAACATACAGGCCAATCTGTCCCGTTGTCAGAGGGGCGTTCGAGGTATCGGTGATGGGAGCATGCACCGGCTGACCATTGATCTGGAAGGTAAAGGTGTTTTTATTCGCTTCTATGGTGAGCATATTGCTTTTCCCAGGATCGGCCTGCAACATAGGGGCGGGGCCGGTAGCGATGGACTTCCACTGTCCATCGTAGAGCCAGAAGGCATACTGGCCCCCCATCTCTCTACTGACTTCAAAGAGGTAATAGTGGGTTTGATCGGCGGCAGAGCGGAAGACGACGCCATAATAGCCTGCGCCATCGGTCGCGTTGCGGACTTCCTGAATCGTAACGTTGAGGCGAAAATTGCTAAACTGATGATCGGTGTAGAATGCGAGCGCAACATTTTTCTCCGATTTATTGAGAATATGATAATGGTTCTGCGGAGTATCATAGAAAAATGTGCTGCTGAGCGGCCAGTTCGTACGATTGCTCAGTTGATCGACCTCGGGATTATTGATGCCTGTCACAATCGAAGTCTGCGCTCCGGCTGTTGCGCCAGCTCGACCAGCCAGGATCTGCGTCATAATGGATCGCACGGCGAAGCTGGTAGTGCCGATCAGCAGCAGGATCAAAAACACAATCCCCGCAAAGCGCATGATATGAGCAGGATTGGCTTTGTAAGTAGCAACGGGCTTGACTTTTACCACAGGCTTAAATGGCATAAATACGCGCTGAGCCTCAGAGGTGTCGCGTGGCAAGCCTGCTACTATTTTCGCCTGCCCATCATGGCTGGTTGCTTTTGCTTCCTGTCTCGCGGCGGCGACGGCCTCGGCAAATGCCTTAATGAAGGCGCTTGCCGATTGAAAGCGTCCCTCCGGCTCCTTCGCCAGAGCTTTGTGGATGACGCGGTCAATGGCAGGCGTCACATCTGCCCGCAACAACGCCAGAGACGGCGGAGGCTCATGCACATGTAAGAGAGCAAGGGCAAGCGTTGAATCGGCTTTAAACGGGAATTGTTTCGCCAGCAAATAAAAGAGGGTAATGCCCAGCGAATACACGTCAGAGCGGCCATCAAGCGGTCGCCCTAGCGCCTGTTCAGGCGAGATATAGTCAGGGGTTCCGACCAGCGCCTCGGAACTTTTGACGCCTGCTGGTCTGCCATCTTCTCCCGTTTGTGTCACACGGGCAATGCCAAAGTCCGAGAGCATGAGATGCCCCTCATCGTCCAGCAGCATATTAGCAGGCTTCACATCGCAGTGGACGCACCCATGTTCATGGGCATAATCCAGGGCAGCCGCCACCTGCTCAAGATACCATTGCACCTCCTCTAAGGAAAGCGGGCCGCGTTGAGCAATATACTCCCCCAGCGTTCCCCCGGGCATGTAGGGCATGACAATATAGGGCAGGCCGTCCTGTTCGCCATAGGAGTAAATCGGCAAAATACTGGGGTGATCAAGCTTGCTGGCGGCATCGGCCTCGCGCAGGAAACGGCGGTAAAACTCGCGCTGCATACGCGCATCCATAGCCGCACGAGGAAGAAAGACCTTGACCGCCACTTTCCGTTCCGGCTGCCGTTGCTGGGCAAGAAACACGGCGCTGGAGCCGCCATAACCCAGCAGTTTTTCTAAGACGCATGAGCCCAAGACCTTGCCAATGAGATGTTGTCCCCTGGATATAGTCACGCCTCAGCTCCTCTCTTGCTCCCCCTACTAGAGACAAGCGCAGCCTCTGGAGATCCTGATTATATAATCGGCACAGAATCTCTACAACGCTAATTTAGAGGGCAGGCGCAAGGCGCTGCCCCTACGCTTTTCTATAAAGATGAACGTCTATCCGAGCAGAAATTCTCCGTCGCGCATAATGACGCGACCATCGATTTCGATGGTGCAGCAGTACGGGATCACATCCACATGGATGGCGGCGTTCCAATCAGCGCCAGTAAATTCTGGATAAGGATTGCCAAAGGCAACATGCAGGCCGGGCATCTTTTCATCTTGCAGCAAATTCCCGACCAGCCGTTTCAAGCTGGTTAGCGTTCCAATGGCGAACTCGCCCGCGCGATTGCCATTAGGGACCGAGAAGAGATAATCGTGTACCTCCTGCGCCAGGGCCTTATTCTCGCTCGTGACTTCGGTAACGTAGCCATCCTTTACTCTCAGCACCAGGGGCGTTGTCAGCACACCATACTTTTCAGAAAAATAATCGCCCAGCACGTCGCAGACCAGCACGCCGTCAACTGTTGCAGGCGCTGTAAAAACCTCGCCTTCGGGCAGATTCCCCCATTTCCCCTGCTCGTGATAGCGTCCGTGACAGGGTATCCAGTGCCAGTGCTCGTGGAAGGTGGCGGTAACGTCGCTCCCTTTAGCCGAAGTTACATGAATGGTCTTTGCCTGGCGCACAAGCTCATAGACCTGGTTGGTCAAGGTAAATACTTCGTCATAATCCGCGCACATTCCCTCGGCCATTAAGTTCTCGTCAATACCAATCATATGCCCATGACGCACCTTCAGCTCTTTTGCGAGGAAGGGCAGCAAGGGGATACGAAACGCGATCTCACCCGGCTGAGCGGTGGCGATATAAAAAGTGACGGTAGGGTGAGCCTGGAGCAGTTCGTTGCGTAGCTCGTCGCTGAAAACGGTGAGGGGACGAGAGCCATAGTGCTCCAGAAAACGTACCGTCACAGCGGCATGACGCGCAAGGGCAGCCGCGGCAACACGCCGCGCAATCCCTTCGCGATAGTAGTCGGTTAAAATAAAAACGCGGTCCTTTTCGGTGACGCCCATACAGCGTACAGCGTTCTCAGCTCCAAGCTGGACCCGCTCTTCAAACGTCATTTGTTGCATATCCATAACCTGATAACCAGGAGCCTGATTATGCGCTAATCCCGTCATGAGTATGCTCCTTCTCCCTTAAAAAATATGGCAACGACCCCTTTTATGATCTCTGGACGTAGAACAAAGCAACCCGCACAACCTGACACAAATACTACCGGAAAAAAGTAGTAGCGCAAGAGTGTATTATATGTAATATACGCTCCAGACAGGCAGATAGTCACGCCGCCCGGTATCTACAACCCTTTTGGCTGTGCTATTCTCCCTTTTTTCCCTCCTTTTGGCTGTGGCCAAAAGGTGATAGATATGTTATATTTTTAGCATGCTAAAAATATACTTTAGATGAACTTATGGATCAGCTAGAAAAGGATGATATATGACGGCTGAGACACCCACCAGGCTTTACCAATCCATTCATGCCCAGCCAGAGGCGATTCGGGGCCTGCTGCAAGATTGGGACGGGGCAGAGCAGGCAGCAAAACAGATAGCACAGGCGGGCCGCGTTCTGCTGGCAGGCATTGGCACCAGCTTTCACGCTGCAACCGTCGGTGAATATATCCTGCGAGCTGCGGGAGCCGAAGCCTGGGCGGTTCGCTCCTTTGAACTGGTACAGTATCCGCGCCCCCTTCATAAAAATGATGTCGTCATCGTGATTAGCCATCGCGGCAACAAGCAGCAGGGCGGCCTGGCCTTACAGCGCGCCAAAGAGGAAAAGGTTCCGGTGATTGGGATTACCGGGAAAAACTCAAAAATGGCTGGAGCTGATATCACGCTGGAGACGGTGGAGCAGGAGCTATCTTCGACCCACTCCATCAGCTACACCGCGACGTTGACCCGCGTGGCCCAGATCGCGATCCAACTGGCAAAGCTCACCGGAAATGAGCAACAGGCCCGGCGGCTGGAAGAGGGGCTGAGCCTGATGCCGTCCTTGATGGAGCGTAGCCTGGCACGCGAGGCGGAAGTACAAACAATCGCACAGGAGGCCGTACAGCAACGACGGCGTCTCTATTTCATAGGAGCGGGACCAAACGCGATTACGGCTCCGGAAGGCGCTCTTAAAGCCAAAGAAGCGGCCTACGTCACCGCAGAAGGCTTTGAGCTAGAACAGGCGATTCACGGGCCACTGGTGGCCTTCGAAGCCAGTGATCTGCTTATTCCGATCAACGTGAAAGGACCGGCTCAGCCACGCATGGCCGATCTGCTCCTGGCGCTCAATGAGATCGGTTCACGCGTCTGGCTGATCGGTGACGCGCCCGACGAGCCAACAGCAGCTTTATTGAAGGGCGAAGGCTGGAGCAGTTTCCCTCTCTCCATCGAACCCGATTTTCCCGAAGAGCTTACGCCGCTGCTCACCGTTGTACCAGCACAATTACTGGCGAACTTTCTAGCTGGGGAACGGGGCACTAACGCAGATGCCTTCCGGCTCGATCACGAAGCATACAAGCAAGCAATGGCGCGCATCCGCCTGTGAGCTTATGCAGGAAAGCCAGGCGACCGTGGGCCTCATAAATAGTATGGGTAGAACATTTATGGTATAGTATAGATGGAGAGGGAAGCGTTATCACCATAGCAGCTTTCTCGTCTTCTATGCTATCGATAGCTTATGCAGAGAAGGAACCCTTCATGACTGATAAGTTTGGCATATCGCACATTGGAGAATACCTGCTTCAGATGAACTTAAAAGTTGTGCATATCGATCATAAGCAAGAAACCGTCAAACTGATCTTTCATAATAACCTGGAGCAGTGGCAGATGGTCGTATGTTTTCAACAGCGAGGAGAGCTACGGAAACTGGTGCTGATTGTGCCACATATTGACGTGGTGACGACAAAGAAACGGCTGCAATGCCTCGAAGCGTTGATGGCGGTGAACTATCGCATCGCTATGGGCAAGTTCGGGCTTGATCTGAACGATGGGGAAGTGCGGCTGGAAGAGGCTATTCCTCTGGCTGCTGGCCGGATTAGTTTTGAGCAATTCCGCCTGGCCTGTAGTGCCATGATGCAAACGGTGGGGATGTATCATACCTTACTGTCGCGCATTCTCTACAGTAATAGTTCTGTAGAAGAGGCTCTGCAAGCCTGCGAATGGGAATATTTTCAGCATATGCCGCTAGACGACGATCCGATGGCCTCGACCGAACCATTGACGGCCATCAGGCGGGATGAGAGCGCGCATCAGGCCGAACTCAACGTAGACGACGTACTGGCGGAAGTGACGCGCCTGTTTGAAGAACCCAGAGAGTGAGTATAGAGAAGAATGATGTATGCTGCTTTCACCCAGAGCGCATACATCAACGCCAGTTTTTCCGCATGACGAACGACGATCTTTACAAACTCTTTTTGCTTTCAGAATAGTGGCCGTTTTGTTGCGCCCGTGTATGCAAGTCTATTTTGAGAGCTTCTTTATCAGGTTCATCCTCATCCGACACAGGTTCGTTCAAAGGATGAAGCTCATTGGGTTTCAAGGGAATCCACACATCCGCAGCCTCAGGACGAGAGTTTCCGCGCCATAAATATCTCCGGCTCACTACGAGCACACCCCAGAGCAAAATCAAAATAGCGACAACAAATCCGATATACGTTATGATCATTGGACTCATTAACCTGATCCTCACAAAAGCAAGCGCGATCCACAGCAGTAGCAGGAGCATAATAACACACATCCACGAAAGCAACAATAGGTTGTGGTAGCGCCTCGCCAAATATGCCCACAAATCCTGGCGGGACTTGTGGGCATTCCTTAATGGTCTCATGAGAGAGCTTTTTAACCTCACATGAGTCACTTGTTCCTATCACATATTGCCGCGCGAGAAGATGGCGATGGCCTTTTTGAGAACGTCGCGCTCTTGACGCAGGGATTCGACTTCCTGCTTGAGCTGGCGGTATTCCTCCTCCAGCATGAGCGCCCTTTGCAGATCGCTTTCAACCACAACCGCTCCGTTCTGGCCGACGACTGCCGGCTGCTTGCGGCGCGAACGCTCGCGGATATCTTCTACGATGACGTAAAGCGTGGGCACGATGAGCAACGTCAGGAAGGTCGATGACGTTAACCCGCCGATCACCACGATGGCGAGAGGGCCGGATAAGAAGCCGCTGGAGCCGCCGAGGTTGAGCGCCATCGGGATCAGGGCCAGGATCGTGGCGATGGCCGTCATCAGGATGGGGCGAACGCGGCGACGGCCCCCCTCGACTACGGCTGCACGCGCATCCAACCCCCGGTTGCGATACTGATTAACCAGGTCGAGTAAGACAATGGCGTTGGTGACGACAATCCCGACCAGCATCAATACGCCGATCAGCGAGGGCAGACCCAGCGCGGTATGCGTCGCCAGCAACAGCAGAATGGAGCCAGTAGCCGCGAAGGGGATCGCGATCATCAGAATCAACGGCTGCAATAAGCTGCGGAAGGTCGCGACCATGACGACATAGACCAGCACTATCGCCGCCAGCAGGGCCAGTCCCAGGCTCTGGAATGCCTGCTGCTGCTGAGTCGTCACGCCACCCAGCGAAACGGTGGCGCCGCTCGGCAGGCTCAATTTGTTGACGCGGTTCTGTACATCAATGCTGACAGCTCCGACGTTCTGACTGGTAACGGTGGCGTTGATCGTCGCGGTCCGGTTAGTGGCGATATGCGTTATCTGCGTGGGGCCGGTGGTCTGAGTGACATCGGCCAGATCGCCGAGCCGCACATTGCCGGTCGTGGTGGGAATGAGCATATCCTGGATGCCCTGAACGGTGTTCGCGGGCGTGCCCAATTTGAGATCGACATCCTGTAGCGTCCCATTCAGTGTCACATGGGTCACGGTTGTGCCGGTATAGATGTCGCGCAAGGTCTGACCAACCTGCGCGGCAGTCATGCCGTGACTGGCAGCCTTTTGAGCGTCCACACGCACATCTATCAATGGTGCAGCATCGGTGAGAGAGCTTGTCACGTCGGTTAGATCAGGAGCCTGCGAGACGGCGTTGAACACCTGCTGCGTGGCCTGGCGCAACGTCTGATCGTCGTTCGCCTGGACGTTGACGGCAATAGCCGAGTTATTGCCGCCTCCTCCCTGGCTGGAAAGGGTAAAGGTGCCGATATCGGTCAGGTTTTTAAGCTGATCGCGCACTTTCTGCTGGATCGCATTTTGATCGGCGTTGGGATCGGTCGTCACGGCGAAAGAGGCGCTATTGGAGCCGCTGGACGACAGGGACAAGACGGAACCATTCGATCCCACCGTCACCTGATACGTCTGAATCCCCTGGATGCCCGCTAACACATTCTCGACTTTTTGTGCGGCAGCGTCGGTGCGCTCCAGGCTGCTACTGGCAGGGAGCTGAAGATTGATGCTGAACGTATTCTGCGTCGCATTGCCGAAGAGGTTGGTCTCCAGGAAAGGGTAGAGCGAGAAGGTGCCGACGAGCAGCAGCAAGGCCACGAGCAGCGTCAGCACGCGAAAACGCGTCACCGTGCGCACTAGAGGAATGTACGCCCGCTCCAAAATCGTGAGCCGCTCATGTCCATTTTGCTCCTGACGCCGCTTTGGCGGTTTCATAAACCAGTAGGCCAGTACGGGAATGATGGTCAGGGCCACGAAGAGCGAGGCCAGCAGGGCAACCGTCACGGCGATGGAGAACGGCTGGAAAAATTCGCCCACGATGCCGGTGGTAAAGGCGATGGGCAGAAAGACCGCGACGGTGGTGATGGTCGAAGCGGTAATCGCTCCGGCGACCTCGCGCACCCCCTGGAGCACAGCGGTGAGCTTGTCTTCGCCAAGATGCATATGGCGATAAATGTTCTCCAGCACGACAATCGAGTCGTCAACCACGCGCCCGATGGCAATCGTCAGCCCGCCCAGCGTCAGCACGTTTAGCGAATAGTTGCCAACCCACAGCCCGATCAAAGCAATCACAACCGAAAGGGGAATAGAGATGGCCGTCACCAGCGTCGAGCGGATCGAGAGCAGGAAAAGCAGGATGACGAGAATGGCAAAGCCGGCTCCGACCAGCCCCTCCCGCACCAGATCGTTAATAGAGGACTGAATGGTGGGAGCCTGGTCCGAAATGACCGTGATTTTCGCATCGGAGCCGAGCTGCTTTTCCAGGTCCGGTAGCTTGTCGTTGATCGCTTGCGAGATGGTAACAGTATTGCCGCTGGAGGTCTTGGTGATTAAAAGGCCCAGGCTCGGCTTGCCGTTGGTACGGGTCAATGTGGTGGAGGGAGCCAGATCTTGCGTCACCGTCGCCACATCCTTGAGCCTGACGGGAGTGGGTGGAGCGGATGGTGCAACGTTAAATGCGCCCTGTCCCGTTCTACCAGGAATACCCGGGATCGTTGTTCCCCCACCCACGCCTGCCGGTATGGAGGTGTGCAAGCCGACGACCAGATTTTTCAGATCGTCGAGCGAGTTCAGGGTGTTGCCAACGCGTATGGCTACGGTCTGGTCGTTGTTGTTGACCTCGCCCGCCGGCAGCGTCAGGTTATTGGCCTGGAGCGCGCCCTGGACCTGGGTGACGCTCAACCCGTTATCCTGCAACTTCTTCAGATCAAGCGCCACCGTCACGATCTGATTGCGTACCCCCGTGAGGGTGACATTGGCGACGCCATCAATGCCCTGCAACACCGGAACGACATTCTGATTGAGCTGCGTTGCCAGATCCTGCTGATTGGCGGAAGAGGTCACAGCCAGGCGAATGATCGGCTGATCTGAAATATTGAATGTTTGAACCTGCGGCGTGACATTGGCGGGCAGGCTTGATTGCGTTTTGCTGATCAGTTGGGTCAAATTCTGGCTGGCTTTATCCAGATCAGTATTAAAATCATATTCGGCAATAATGATCGAGACGCCCTCATTGGAAAAGGATGTGAGCTGCTGAAGTCCTGCGATACCCTGAAAGTTTTTTTCCAGCGGATTGGTCACATCTTGCTCAACGCTGGCAGGGGAAGCGCCAGGGTAGACGCTGACAACAGAGACGGCGGGAAAGGCTATCGACGGCAGCAGCTCCCGTTTGAGAGAAGGGATCACGACCGCGCCAAAGAGCAGAATCGCGATAGTGGCAAGGGCCACGATACTTTTATTCGCCAGGCTTAACCTGGAAAGAAAGGACATAATAGTATGCTCCTTCTGAATATCCTCCGTGTGCCGGACTTACTAAACGTTTAATAAGTTAGATTTAAAAACTAATACGTATTTAAAAGCTATCTGGTTGCACGGGCTGTTTGATGCCATCCAATAGTACTGAAATAAGCGTCGCGGACAGTTCCGATACCTCTACAACTTCAGCTTTTTTGGCTGAGATATGCTTCTGTTGCAATGATGCAATGATCATGCCCTGGTACATGTTGGCCAGCACAGGAATGGAGATATCGGCACGGATCTCGCCAGCGTCCTTTGCCTGTTGAAAAACGTCAATGATCTGGCGCATAAACATCTCGCGCAACTGGTGAAAGATGGCGCGCTGTTTCTCGCGGTCCTTCATATGTTCGTGCGCATCCTGTGCCAGAGTTGGAAAATGGTTGACCGGCAGCGTCAGCAAGTACTCGGTAAGCAATTGCAAGCGTTCGCGAATCTCCTGAGCGGGCGCGATGGCGCGCGAGACGCCTGCCGCCCATTCTTCGAACAGGGCCTGGATCGTACTCATAAAGAGGTCTTCCTTGCCCTGCGGAAAATGGTAATAGAGGGCTGCGGGCGTGACCTGAACCGCCTCTGCGACATCCTTCATCGAGACGCCTTTATAGCCGCGAGCAAGAAAAAGTTCCTCGGCAACTTTAAGGATCTGCCGCCGCGTTTCCCGGTCAAGAGCCGACGAAAAGTGATCCGAGCCGTTCTTTGCCACACCGTATTCCCTTCTACTTCGATGCCGCGCTCCGTAGGGGCCTTCTTTGCCGCCCGCCGTAGGGGCAGGGCTTGCCCCTGCCCTGCTAGACGCGGTAGCTCCCCGATTGATCGTAGGAGCGTTGGCAGGCGGAATTGCAAGATATCCCTTGCGGTTGCCCTGTCACTCCCCGCTTCATCGTGGGAGCGTTGGAGCGCGGTATACTTTCAAAGCAGCACCAATCAGTTTACTAAATGACCATTTAGTAAAGAGGATAATACCAATACTCACTGCTGTCAAGCCCTTTTCCTAAGGACAAGCCCCCTCCTAATCCGCAGGGCAAGCGCAAGGCCCCCGCCCATCCCCACGCCACCCCTTGCCCCTAACTCTTCCACCTGAAACGCCGCCATTACCGTACCGACCTGGTTTACCGCGTCCGCTTTAGCGCCTATCTTTGCACCAGCATCGATGTGGCTTCTCCAATGAATTCCGCGTCCAACGAGGTTGAGCATCAACGCTCACGTAATCGCTGTCTCGTTTTTTCAATCCCCTGAGAAAGAGTTACCATTTCTCTATTGAGCGATTTTTACGGTTAAGACTTCTCAACCACGTATTGGTACTTTTTCATTAAACTTGCGCCAATGTATGATGACACGCTATTTTCCATGCTACTCTTCTAATCGAGTTCGCACGCTTACAGATACTCTTGCCTTTATCGGCGCCTACAAGTATCGGCGGTGACTCCCCGCCCTATACTCACAGATGCTTCCCCCTTTTAGGGAGGCATCCAAACGCAGAAGTGAAAGAAAGTAGGAAATCTTGCATGATCAAGCGAAATCTGCTAGCCCTGATTGCCAGCGCAATACTCCTGGTTGCTGTAATGGCATTCTCAATCATTCCAGCCTTCGCCAGCCAGTTCCGTGGCTACGTACCCTGGGCCGCCGCTAAAGGCAACAACCATGATCGAGATAATGCAGTCATCCATATCGCTGGCTTGACGCGCATCTCAGAAGTGGGCAGTACCGCGTTTGTTATCGATGCCAATGGCAAAACAGTCCCCGTTGACCCCAATCCTTATGGAATCGCTATTGTTCCCGCCAATACTCCCGCATCAAATCTGTCCAACGGTCTGAAGACTGGCGATGTTGTGGTCACCGATATTGGCAATAATCATGATGGCGGCGTCATTGTGCGCTTCCCGAACGCCAAAGGGCCGGCCCATATCTTCAACACGCCCGACGCTAACACCAAAGGACCTGCCATGCAGGCCATCAATACCACGACCGGCACTGATTGGGTCGCCAATCTTGCTGGCAATAACGTACAAGTCTTCCGCCCCAATGGCACGGTTGAATTCACCCTGACCAACCCTCTCTTCAACCATCCCTGGGGTATGGCGTTTAATCAGGGGCGCAAAAATCCTATCGATGGCTCAATCGCGTCTTTCTTCGCCAGCAATGCCTTAGATGCCACGATTGACCGCATTGATCTCGTCGTTGTCAATGGCAAGCTCACCTTCAAGGTATTCCAGGTTGGCCAGTTGACCAAAATGGTTGAGAAAACGAAGATCGGCCTGATCTGGACCCCCTCGCTGACCATTCAGGGCCACCAACACAACGATGTGCTGCTCGCGCTCGATCCTGCCAATAACCGCATCGCCGCCTTTCCCAATAGTACCACACTCAATACCACAGCCAACAAATCAACCGACAAGGGCATGACAGTATTTCAGGGCAAGCCTCTCAACACTCCCGGCGGCTTCGCTCTCAATCCGCTTGATACTAATGCTGTGCTGGTCGTCAATCTCAACGACAACAACCTGGTGGAAGTGGACATGGCACACAGCAAGGCCATCGGTGTGCGTCAATTGGATAACGTGCCGGTCGATCCCGCCAATGGCAACGGCTCAGCCCTCTTCGGCATCGGCGCAGTAAAAGATCAGCAAGGCAATCTCAAGGTCTTTTTTACCGACGACAATACCAATACCCTGGACGTACTCAGCGCCAATTAATAGGGTGGCGGGTCATCCCGAACTTGACAAAAGGGATGGATGATCTGACAAAACCCCTCCTGGCTTAGATTGAGTTAGAAACAGAACAACTCGATCTAAGTCAGGAGGGATTTTTAATCGCCAGTATTGTCTGGCTCAGACACAGCTTTGAGGACAAGCTGATCAGTAAATTGCTCAATGAAACGGGATTGTTCATATGGCTGCGCCTGCTTATGATCATGGTGCCAGTCACTTGCTTTTTGTGAGATACTGATTCTCAGCAATCCATCTTTCACTCATCTGGAGAAGAGAGATGTTCCTGGTTGAGAACACAGGTGCAGAGGAGACCGTATGAACAGCGAGCAAGAAAAAGCCAGGCTCTTGCAACTGCACAGAACTGCTTTGCAAGCCCATTTGGAGAAAGACGCTGGAGCGTTTCTGGCGGCATATGCCTCCCAGTGGTATGATGTCCGCGCTGGAGGAATCCGGCTTCGTAGCAAAGAGGAAGCGTTGCCTGCCATCGATCAGTATTTCCGGCGAACGCATTTTGCTGCCATCCATGAGATAACGGCCCCAATCATTCATCTCTCCGCGGATGCCAGCATGGCATGGGTGATTGGGGAGATACGCGTACAAGCTTCTCAGGAAGTGGCGCTTTCGGAGGAACGAGACTTCTCGTTCCGGTGCGCCTGGGTTTCCGTCTATGAAAAACACGAGGGGGAGTGGGCTCAGGTAGTCGATGCTTCCTTCTTTCAGTTCCAGACACCCAATGAGTAAAGCAGCAGCGGTATAGAAAGAAGTAATGGCTTTACTAAGCGTTGAAGATTACTTTTGTAAAGAGGCAATGTGAATGCATCTTACCACCGAACCTTATCTCACCCAACTCGCCCGCTGGCCCCGTACGGGTCGCCACATTCTGGCGCAGTATGATGACGACTCGATTATTGTCTATCAGGCATACCGGCCCGCGATTGGGCATTTCGCGGCCCGGCATGGATATTTTGGAGGCGAGTTTTCTCTTTCGCGGATGTCCTGGGTGAAACCGAATTTTCTATGGATGATGTACAGAAGCGGTTGGGGGAGTAAAGAGGGGCAGGAGGTGACGTTGGCGGTGCGGCTCAAACGATCCGCTTTTGATAGCTTGCTGGCGGAGGCGGTTCATTCGCACTATGTGGCGGAGACGTATGCGAGCGAGGAAGCATGGAAGCAAGCGGTTGAGCAATCATCCGTGCGATTGCAATGGGACCCCGATCATGATCCGGTCGGGGCAAAGATGGAACGGCGCGCCATCCAACTCGGAATGCGTGGTCCGGTGCTGGCACGGTACGCCCGCGAATGGATTATCGAGATTGAGGATATCTCCGATTTTGTTCGCCAGCAATATCAACATGTTCAGGCGCATGATTATCAGCAGCTAGTTACCCCTCGCGAACAGGTTTATCCTGTGACCGCACCTGATGTGGCGGCGAGATTGGGCATCGACAAGCCGTAAAACCGGGAGAGAACATGATACTGCATCGACGCGAGACCGCACAGTTACGCCGACAAGTGGAGGAGTTACTTGCAAATACCTACCATGCGCCTGTATCGCTGGCTCGTCCGCACCGGATACCGGACCGCCCCAATATTTGCCGTTTTGTTGTGCGCGCAGGACCGGCTGAACTGGGAAGCAGCCTGATCGTCAAACGACTGCCCGCCAATGAGATGGACGAGGCTAAAGACGCAAGCTATCCATCGACCCGTTACCGCTTTTTCAATGATTGGGCCGGGCTACAGTTTCTCAATGAAGTTGCCAGTGACACACTCATCGTTCCGCGTTTCTATGCAGCAAGGCGCGCGACGCCGGATTGCCCGGCGGATCTTCTTGTGATGGAAGACCTCAAAACCAAAAAGGATCTCGGTTCTGTTCTCAAAGGGAAAGATCCGCGCCAGGCAGAAGAGGCGCTTTTGCTGTGGGCAGCGGTGCTGGGGAGATTACATGCCAGCACGATGGGCAAAGAGGCAAAGTTCAGGGATATCCGTGAAGCCATTGCGCCCCATCGGCCTTCCTGGGGATGGGTTCCCCACTGGCAACGCAATCACGAGACATACGAAAAGCTGGTGCAGACGCTACCGGAGGAGGTCAGGCAGGCGGGTTTCGCCAGCTTCCACTGGATGCGCTTTGTCTTGCGCCAGGCAGCCGACGCGCTCTCTCTCACCATATCGCGCGCCGCAGCCGCAGACCTGGAGACGGTCATTCAGGCTCTTTATGCGCCGGGTCCATTCCTGGCATATACGCACGGAGATCCCTGTCCCGGCGGGAACTGTCTGATGACCGGAAATGTTGCCAGGCTGATTGATTTTGAGAATGGGGACTATCGGCACGCGCTTCTCGATATCGTGTATGCACGCATCTCCTTTCCTACCTGCTGGGAGGCGATGACGTTGCCGCACTCATTGGTTCTGCGCATTGAGCAGGCGTATCGAGCAGAATTAGTCGCAGCGTGCCCGCAATCTATGGATGACCAGCGTTTCGCCAGAGGACTGGTGCATGCCTGCGCCTACTGGGTGCTGCTGCTTTGCCAGTTCGATGCCGTTGCCCAGTTCCCAACCGGAGATCGCTATTGGGAACCTTACAAAATGCGCCAACGCATCCTGGCCCGTTTTGAGCGTTTTGCCCAGACTACCGCAGAGTATGGTTATCTGGAAGCGCTCGGCTCCTTGTTTCAAACAATGGCAGCCACATTACGCGAACGCTGGCCCGCGTATGCGCAACAGCTCCCAGTCTATCCAGCGTTTGAGCATGCCCGGGCTGATCAACCGTAGCCACTTAGAGCCTGCTAAACGGTATACGTTCTCCTTGAAGCTGACCGCCACGCATAGCAGCCTCTCGCGCTTTGAGAGTGGCGTTTTCAATCGCCTGCTCGTTGATGCCGTCGTTGTCCTGGTGAGCCTGGGTCAATGTGTAGGTAGTCGGCAGCTTCTTCTTGTAATCAATTAACAGGCAGCAGGCGACAATACCCACGAGGGTACCGATAAGAGCCGCATTCCCTCTACCAATAGGGATGAGCCCGCCGATAACAAAACCCGCAACGATAAACCCCAGACCGATAAGTAGTTTTATGGACTTCATTTTTTGGCTCCTTCAAATTTTAGGATAACGTCGCGCCTCTCCAGCTTCATTTTCTGTTTAGCTTAGAATATTGCTATTAGCTATTAGTCATATAACATATTGCTATTGCAAAGTCAAGTATTGAGTGAAGCACGAGAGCCACCACCGTCGCCCAAACGGTAGTGGCTCTCGCGTAAGGAGGTGACCACGAAGGAGTATTGTTAAGATCGGAAAGTGATCTGCAAGCGTTTGACCCCGTTCAAAATAAGGCTCGGGAATGGTTCCAGCGGGATATCGCGCACGCGCCGCATGGTCGGGAAATGGGTCAGCATGGCTTCCAGGGCGATCCTCGTCTCAAGACGCGCTAAGGGCGCTCCCAGGCAGAAATGGATGCCATAGCCAAAAGCCAGGTGATTATGCGGCGAGCGTGTAATATCAAATACATCCGCATGGGGGAATTGCTGCTCATCAAGGTTGGCGGACGCAATCCAGGGGATAACCATCTGGCCTGCTTTGATCTCCCGGCCCAGCAACACCGTATCTCTGATCGCGAGCCGCGTCATCAAACGTACGGAGGAGCGGTAGCGCATGATCTCTTCAATCGCGTCGGGGATCAGCGCTGGCTTCTGGCGCAGTTGCATCATGGCTTCAGGATGCTCGTCGAGGCAGATGATAGCGTTACTAATTAAATGGGTCGTTGTGACATTGCCTGCCACCAGCAGAACCATGCAGAAACCCAGTAGCTGGTCTTTGGTAAGCTGTTCGCCACCGATGCGGGCAGCCAGCAGCTCGCTGATTAGATCGTTACAAGGCTCCCTTTTGCGCCGCTCCAGCATCTCACAAAAATATTGTTCCATAGCCAGGTGTGGTTTTGCATTGATATCCCCTGCCCCCTCAATCACCTCATCGGACCAGCATTTGAAGCGGGCGTGATCTTCTGGTGGCACTCCTAGCATTTCGGCGATGACGCGCACCGGCAGAGGATAGGCTAGATCGTTGACCACGTCCATCCCGCCCTTACAGGCCACCTTGCCAAGCAGCTCATGGACAATCGTCGCGATGCGGGGAGCCAGGCGTGCCACGCTGCGCTGGGTAAATGTGTGGGCAACCAGGTTGCGTAACTGCCGGTGACCGGGGGGATCAAGATGAACAAGACTGAGACGCAACATTGCGTTCGCAGGAATAAATTCTGATGAGAAAGTTTTGTAATCTGTAAGTACGCGTTGTACTTCGGAATAAGTAAATACCTCCCAGAGATCGTCCTCTGGATGGTAATAAACTGGATGAGTGGTGCGCATGGTACGATACCAGGCAATGGGCTGAGTGAGAACCTCATCGCGCAGCAAGGTTTTCCCTGGTATATACATATTTTTCCCTTTTGCGCTCATAACTAGCGAAAACCTTTCGTAAGGGATCGACCAATTTATCCCATATCATCTATAGTTGATGGGACAAAAAAAGGGTACACGACGTCACAGTTGCTTGTCTCGCTGAGGTAAGGATTTTAGCACCGTTGGCACGGGTGATGCTATCGTAAATAATCAGGCCAGACTCTCAGGCAATGCTCGTATCTACGCTGATACGCTCCTTTCCTTTTGATTTGCCATGCACCTTGAGTATGGGATAAATTACGAATGCGTTCATCAGTAATGAGTAGTCCGCATATCTCCCCCAGGAAGGCATGGACGGAGGTATCTGACATCTCAAAGTGGTAACCAGATTAATGATCAACAGGGTGAAGTCAGCATTGCTTGCTTGATATTAGGTTTACCTAATACATATACGTTCCACGGTTACAATTCTTCAAAAGAAGTGTTACTTTATTTAGGGGGCGCATTTTGCATGGAAGTTGTTAAAACGGTTCAGGAGATGATTAGCGCGTCCCGGCAGTGGGCAGGTGATGACGTTGGCTTTGTGCCAACGATGGGCTATCTGCATGAGGGGCATCTTTCACTGATGCGGCGCGCACGCAAGGAAAATTCGCGGCTGGTAGCAAGTATTTTTGTGAATCCAACGCAATTTGGTCCACAGGAAGACCTGGAACGTTACCCTCGTAATTTATCGCGTGACCTGCAACTACTTGAAGCTGAAAGAGTGGATCATGTGTTTGTCCCGCCCGCCAACCAGATCTATCCGCCCGGTTTCGTGACCTATGTAGAGCCAACGGGTCCACTGGCGACGGCGTGCGAGGGGACGCATCGACCGGGGCATTTCCGGGGCGTTGCGACGGTGGTACTCAAACTGTTCGAGCTTGTGCGACCACACAGGGCCTATTTTGGTCAAAAGGATGCCCAGCAGGTTGCAGTTATCACGCGGATGGTTGCCGATCTTAACCTCCCGGTCCAACTCATCATCATGCCAACGGTGCGTGAGCCAGATGGTCTGGCAATGAGTAGCCGAAACTCCTATCTCGATCCACAGTCCCGCGCGACCGCTACGGCGCTTTACCGCGCATTACAGGCCGGGCGACAGGTTTTTGACGCGCATCTCCAGGAAGATCCCCAACTGGTGGAACGGGCTATGATAAATGTTATCGACGCGGAACCGGAGATTTCCCTCGATTATGCCCAGGTGCGCGATCCCGGCAGTTTCACGCCTCTGGAGACGCTGCGTGCCCCGGCACTGCTGGTTATCGCCGCCAACATTGGTCAGGTGCGTCTAATCGATAATTTCTTACTGCGCACCGATGGCAGTTGGGATACCGGTATTGCAGTTTCAGAGCGTTGATTGCCTGTTTGTCGCTCGTTTGTTATCCATACATCGTCATTTTCATATCACAGGGATATCAGAAAGGAATAATCATGCGAGAAAAAGTCACTGTGCCGTCGATCCTGGCTCGCAAAGGCGGCCCCAGGATCAGGATGGTCACGGCTTATGATGGTCCCTCAGCGCGCATCGCGGACCGGGCTGAGGCGGATATTATCCTGGTAGGCGACTCTTTGGGCACGGTCATACTAGAATATGAGAATACGCTACCCGTGACCGTCGATACGATAGTCTATCATAGCGCGGCTGTGACCCGCACGAAACCACAGGCCCTGGTGGTCGGCGATATGCCCTGGCTGAGCTTTCATCTGTCGGCAGAAGAAACGGTGCGCAACGCCGGACGCCTGATTCGCGAGGGCGGGGTGAGCGCAGTGAAATTAGAGGGCGGACGCAAGCGTTTACCCATGATCGAGGCGCTACTGGCAGCCGAGATCCCCGTCATGGGACACCTGGGGCTGACGCCGCAATCGTTCCACTCGATGGGAGGCTTTAAGGTGCAGGGCAAAAAAGCGGATGCCGCGCGCGAACTGCTGGCTGACGCGCACGCGCTGGCCAACGCAGGCGTCTTCAGCATTATTCTGGAAGGCATCCCCGACGTGCTGGCGCAGATGATCACCAGAGAAGTGCAGGTCCCCACCATTGGCATTGGCGCGGGGCCGCATTGTGATGGGCAGGTGCTGGTATTCCACGACGTGCTGGGCTTCCACGATGCGCGGATGGCAAAGTTTGTCCGCCAGTATGCTCGTTTATTTGATACCGCCACCGAGGCGCTTCAGCACTTTTTTGCCGATGTGCAATCGGGAGAATACCCCTCGGCAGCCGAGAGCTATCATATGAACGAAACAGAGGCGGAATCGCTTTCTCTCTACGCCCAGCGAGACGATCATCGGTAGGGGCTAACAGGGCAGGAGCCAGCCCTGTCAGCCCCTACGGTAAACCAGGGCAGTGACGAGCAGGGCAGGGGCTAGCCCTGCCCCTACGGTAGCCCTGAATGAAAGGAAAATAGGATCGTGGCGCATATCTATTATGATGCCGACACCAACCTGTCTTTGCTGCAACAGAAGAGAATAGCGGCCATCGGCTACGGCAATCAAGGGCACGCGCACGCGCTCAACCTGCGGGATAGCGGCTGCGATGTCATTGTTGGCTTACCTGCCGATAGCAAGAGCCGTCAGCGGGCCGAGGCTGATGGCTTCGCGGTGATGACCTCCACCGAAGCAGCGGCTCGGGCCGATATCATCATGATCCTGGCTCCAGACCAGGACCACAGAGAGATATTCGAGCGCGAGATTCGTCCAGGCTTAACCCCTGGCAAAATGCTAATGACGTGCCACGGATTCAGCCTGCACTATTCTCAAATCGTTCCTCCCGCCGACATTGATGTGGCAATGGTCGCGCCCAAAGGTCCTGGTCACACGCTGCGGCGGTTGTATACAAAAGGCTCCGGCCTCTTTGCCCTCTGGGCGGTGCATCAGGATGCCAGCGGCCAGACCGAGGCACTCGCATTGGCATACGCCCGTGCGATTGGCTGCACGCGTACGGGCGCGCTGCGCACCACCATCGGCGAAGAGACCGAGACCGATCTTTTTGGCGAGCAGGCGGTGCTGTGCGGAGGCATGACCGAACTCGTGCTGGCTGGCTTCGAGACGTTGATCGCGGCTGGCTACCAACCGGAAGTAGCATATATCGAGTGTGTGCATGAGGTGAAGCTGGTCGTTGACCTGCTATGCCAGGGCGGCATGGACTACATGCACCGGGCCATCAGCGACACCGCCGAATATGGCGCTTACGTCGCGGGTCCGCGCCTCATCAATCGGCGCACGCGCGAGGAGATGCGCCAGGTATTGCAGGAGATACAGAACGGGCTCTTTGCGCGCAACTGGATGCTCGAAAATCAGGTTGGCCGCCCCAGTTTTCTGACCATGCGCCACCGCTACGCCCGTCACCAGGTCGAGCAGGTCGGGAAAGAAGTGCGGGACATCATGCAAGCGTCTGAGGAGTGATTGAGAGATTCGTACAGGTCAAAGTACGCCAGACGTGATCCGGCCAGCCAGTCTCCCTATAGGGGGAGGAGAGCAGGTTGGCCGGATACTGGGAACAGGCAAGACAACACTGGTACAGTTTGCAATACGGGTGGTCAGCAGGGCGAGGGCGAGCCTCGCCCCTACCAGTTCGCGTCATGTGCCAGGGTACGTGAAGAAAAAATATGTCTGTCCTCTTTCCTCCACTATTGCTAATATTTTCCGTGATTGCCATGATCGCCATCACCGTTGCCGTTGCCGTTGCCATTCGTCGGATGGAAATTCGGGATAACATCCTTCACGCAGTCGATCAGCGATTTCGAGCCACATTGCTGCAAGACGTTCGCCAGCAGCGTCTGGACGTTGGCATCCGTCATGTTCGTACCGCTATGCGTAGCCGTAAATTTAGATAGGGCAAGCAACGCCTCGATTTCACCGACGCCAAAGACACGGGTGGAAGAGACGGCGGCTCCTGCACTGGTAGTCCCTTTGAACGTGCCATCATGGAGCGCGCAGATCGTCTTGATAGTATTGCTGGTCGCGGCAGTGCTAAGACCGAATTCGGACGCGAGTTGCTGGATTTGAGGAAGGGCAGGGCAACCGGTCGTCTGGTTGTTAGTAGTATTCTTACTGTCTTTATCTGCCCCATCATCATTTTGCCCCTTATCTTCCTGTCTAGGCTCAGTGGTAGGATGTGCGGTTACAGCAGCTTTTGCTGTGTTGCTGGTTGGGGGAACAGCGTTTTGTCCCATTGGCGTAGCGGCCATCACCGCCACACTTCCGCCAGCGACGAAGACACCAACAAGAATGGCTGCTAATACCTTACCTTTGAGCAGGGTACTGAGGGTGCTAATAATTCTCACAATACGTTTCCTTTCTCTGGCACATCTGCTAAATATCTCAGGTATCGAATGGTCTCCTGTTTACCGGGGAATAAGCAGCCTGACCATCCGATGCTTGTCATAAGTAAGGTTGTGTTTTGCCAGAAATTGGTTACGGTCTGCCCAAAATTAGGCAATATCGATCATATTGCGTCTTACCCGTAACCACAACGGGGAATATTGCATCTAAATATAAGGAGACCTCTGCCGGGCCCCCATCTTTTTCCCTGCCGGACTAGCAACAAGGCAGAGACGGTATGCGGGTCTCCAATCATTTTGCATATTCAGCCATTTATCATAGATAGCAACTCACAGGAGAGTACTCTGATTGATGTTTTCCAGGCGGAGTTCCTCCGAAGGCGGCGCTTCTGATCAAGGTCATGGATCTCCTGTATTTAGCCGCCTGCTCGACCAGGCGCGGCAGGGCGAATCGGAGTCTCTGAGCACGTTATACCGCCAGTTTCTTCCTGGCATATTTGGATACATCGCCACTCGGGTTCCAGATCGCGCTACGGCAGAGGATCTGACCTCGGAGGTCTTTTTAAGCATGGTCGAGAGCATTCACCGCGTCAGAACCAATGACGCGGCAGGGTTTGCTGCCTGGCTTTTACAAATTGCACGCAATACCATTGCTGGCTACTACCGCAAACGCGAAAACCAGCCAGCATTTGTTCCTCTCGATCCTGTTTCAGGGGAAGGTGACGAAATAGGCTATACAACTCAAGCGGAGGCCGATCCCGTCCTACAGGCGGAGGCCCGCGCGGAATGGCAAACTGTCGTTCAAGCTATTAACGCCCTGACGGAAGAACAGCGACAGGTGCTGGTTGGTCGCTTGATTATGGGATATGATGTAGCCACCGTTGCACGCATGACCGGCAAGAAAGCCAATGCGGTCAAAGCCTTGCAATTCCGTGCGTTACAGAGCCTGCATCGTTTGCTTAAAGAGAAGAACTCGCAGCCCAATGATCCGCGCTCCAATTTTGCAACTGGCTCTATTGAGAGTTTTGAGACCGAAGCTATAGGGAGGCTTCCCTTTAACCACGCGCACCACTACGCTCACACCAGGAGGAAGTACGATGAGACCACTTCCTGACCGGCTCAATGATCGGCTTGAACAACAGATTACTTTTTGGCACAACACGGAACAACAGGGCCAATTACTCGATGCTCTCGGCAATGATCCAGAAGTAGATGAACTGGTCAAGCTGGCGGATCGTATACAATCCGCACCCTCTTTAGAAGCATCGCCTGTCTTTGCCAGGCACCTGGAGCAACGTCTGCTGCTGCGGAATGCGCAGTTACAGCAGAAAAGGTTGGCGCTCTCGCGATGGAGCTGGCTTCCCTGGCCGGCCTGGCAGCCCCGGCGCGCGTTGCTTATCGCCAGTATTACGCTGCTGTGCCTGCTGCTGGGAACTGGCGTGTTAGCGGTGGCGCAGGCTTCCGGCCCTACCAGCCCGTTGTATGTGGTGAAGAACTGGGAACAAAATGTACAGATCTCCCTGGCGCACTCCCCCCTGGATCGCGCCGAAGTGTGCCGCCAGATCGTTCTTGACCGCCTCAAATCGCTGACCAGCCTGACTACCCCTGCCGATACAACAGCCTATTACCAGGACCTGGCGGATATAGACCAGCAGATCGACATGATTGTCCAGATCATTAATACATTACCTGCCGGAGCTGACCGGGACCGCCTGTCGGACGAACTGGCTCAAACCCGCAGTGAGATGCGCACCACGTTGCGGGGGCTGCTCCCCCTGTTAACTATCGATGAGCGCCTGCAAACGACTGCCAGGCTGGCGCAGTTGGGCGATACCGTGCCACATCTACAGAGCGTTTTCATGGTGCTCTCCTTCCATCCCCAGGAACAGGCCATGATTAGCCTCACCGGCAGCAATCTCTCCAATGGCGCGCAGTTGCTTATTGATAATCGCGTTGTGACCAACACAGGCTCTTTTCAAAATGGCGTTTACGTTTTCGTCATACCCTGGCAGAACACGCAATCGCCCCATACGATTGGCATTCTTAATTCCGATGGCACCGCGGCGCAAACGAATGCGATCACCCTGGTTGTGCCAAAAGATGACCAGGGCAACAAAAATGATAACGGCCATAGACATAATGATGGAGGAGGAGGCGGCAGCAGAGGTGGCAACGGCGGCGGGAAGAACGGGAGCAACGGAGATAATGGGAAAAACTCCGGCAACCTGTCCAACGTCAAAGGAGGCTGATACCCCTCATCCCTTTTACGACGCTTTCAGTGCCTCCTGCGCCAACTGGTCATGAATGAGATCGGCGTAGTGGCCGTTTTTTGCCAGTAGCTCTTGATGCGTGCCGCGCTCCACAATTCGTCCCTGATCAAGTACGAGAATGACGTCCGCGTTGCGAATAGTGCTCAGGCGATGGGCGATGATGATCTGGGTGCATGAGAGCGCATCGAGATTTTGCTCGACAATACGCTCGGTGCTGACGTCCAGGGAACTGGTGGCCTCGTCGAGCAGCAGGATCGCCGGGTTGTGGGCCAGCGCGCGGGCAATAGCCAGGCGCTGACGCTGGCCGCCCGAGAGCGCATTGCCTCTTTCCGCCACAAAGGTCTCGTATCCCATTGGCCACTGCACAATATCTTCGTGTAGCGCCGCCGCTCGCGCCGCGTTGATAACACACTCCATGTCAGTATCGGGGTTATTGAAGGCGATATTTTGCCGGATCGAGCCGCTGAAAATGCTCGCATCCTGCATAACCACGCCGCATTGCGTACGCACGGCCTGGTAGTTGAGATCGAGCAGGGAGATATCATCATAGAAGATCTCGCCGCTGCTGGGAATGCATAAGCCCAGCAGAAGTTTGCCGAGCGTGCTCTTACCCGAGCCTGTCCGTCCAACAATGGCGATGCGTTGCCCCGGCTCAAGGCTCAGGTTGATGTCCGCCAGTGTCATTGGCGCGTTGGCGTCGTATTGAAAACATACATGCTCCAGCCGGATCTTTCCTGACAGGCGTGGAGGATAGCGTACCGCCTGCACATCCTGCTCCGCCTCGGCCTCCGCTACATCGGCGATGCGGTCGAGGTGCGCACGTACCAGTTGCAATTGCTGTCCGCTGCTCACCAGCGAGCTTAGAGGGGCCAGGAATGCGGTTGCCAGCGCGTTCAATGCCAGCATCGTGCCGATCTGCATCGTGCCATTGAGCACATCAATAGTTCCGACCCAGAGTAGGAGCAGGGGAGAGAGCGTCTGCAACGTTCCCATAAAGATGCTAACGGTCGAGGAAAGGTAATCCATGCGCAAAGTGACGTTCAGTTGCTCAAAAAACAGGTTGGACCAGCGTTCGAATGCCCGCTGCTCGGCTCCGGCTGCTTTGATCGTCGTTATGCCCGTGAGCATCTCGGTCATGTAGCCCTGTGTTTTGCCCGCCGCCTCCAGTTCGCGGCTCGATAAAACGCGAAACTTCGACGCCGTACACAGCAACAGCAATACCTGGAGCGAACCAATACCCAGCACGATCATACTAAAGACAAATGATTGTGAAAGCAAAATGAACCAGTAGATGATAATCAGGCTGCCATCTAGAAAGGTTGAGATAAGATTGCTGCCGATAATACCGCGAATAGCAGCATTGCTGGAGATACGCGTCATAATATCGCCGCTGGAGCGCTGCTGGAAAAAGCGCAGCGGCAGGGTAAGGAGATGTTCAAGAAAGCCTGGCAGGATCTGGGTATCGATGCATCCTTCGAGATAGATTAACAGGAATGCGCGCAGCAGCACGATGACCAGCTCGGCCAACATCATGATCAGCAGACCAACACCCAGCAAGGGCAGAATAGCAGTCATCCCATGTGGTATCACCTGATCTATCACCACTTTGGTCAGGATAGGTACTGAGAGCCCAAAGACTTGCAGCAGGAGCGAGGCGCCAATGATCTGTACCAGCACCAGCGGCACCTGTTTTATATATTGCACCACATAAGCGCGCAACGAGATACCAGGACGGCGCGAGCGACGGGCAAAGTGGACGCCCGGCTCCATCATCAGTATGACGCCAGTAAAGCCCTCGTCAAACTCCTCCGCCGTCATGCGCTTGTAACCGGCGGCAGGGTCAACCACATCCACATAGCGGGGAGTCCAGCGCTCAACAACCAGGAAGTGATTGAATTGCCAGTGAACAATGGCGGGCAGGCGCACGAAGCGCAGGTCGTTCTCTTGCACGGAGACGGCTCTCACGCGCAAGCCATAGCTGCGGGCCGCATTGACAATGGAGAGGGCCGAAAGCCCGTCGCGCCCAACACCATGATACTCCGATATCTCCGAGACGCTGGTTTTGCGCCCATAATAGCAGAGAATCATCGCCAGGCAGGCGGCCCCACACTCTACGGCGTTCATCTGCATAAGCTGTGGCACGCGGCGGCGAAACCTGCCTCGAATGCTTGCCCATAGCGTTGAGCGTTGCTTTTTCGTTGCGTTCATCGTTTAACCTCTTATCAACATCAACCCATCCAGACCTGGAAAGAGCGAGAGTACACGACGCGAGCCAACCTGGACTTGAGCCTGAACCAGGCTGCCTGCATATACACTGGAATCCAGCTTCTGCCGAGGCTGCGCCAGAATAACAATAGAGGGTTGATCGATAGCTTGCCCCTCCTCGCTATCGAGCGCATAGCGTTGACGGGCAGCGGCGGGACTGATAATTCCTGGTTCAATATGCTCAATCCTGCTGAGAATTTCTGGTTCATCGGCGTCAACCTGAATGCGGACCGGCTGGCCTGTATGTATTTGTGCAGCATATACCTGCGGTAAAAAAATCAGGATGGATGTTGCAGCGTTTGGGAAGCGGCGCGTTTGTTCTGGCGTCAGGACGATCCCGGAGCCATCGACGAATGTTGGAATTTCTGCCCACCAGGCGACTAAGCCGGCCAGCAACAATAGCCCGAACAGGAGCCACGCACAGAGAAAAACAGGGGGAGATACCAGGCGCGGGAAAACATCCTTCTCCCGCCTTTGCATATACCGCCTTATCGCATCTTCGCGAAAGAGTGAACGACGATCATGCGACATACCAACCACCCTTTTTTACTATAGTATTGATACAGCATAATTGCATTGCAAAGAGATTTTAGAATAAATATAGCAAGAACGGGTAACTTACAAAGGCTCCTTCCTTGAGAGCCTTTGTAGATCCAGATCAACAAAACTGGCCAGACATTATTCGGTCACCCATTTGCATTAACTAATCATTGTCATTGTTATTGCAAAAGAACTGGTTATGGTGACGGTGATGCCGATGGCAGTTATTGTTATTATTGTTGTTGTGGTTGACTTGCCGGTTATGATGATTGTTGTGGTTATGATTGTTGTTGTGGTTATGATGGTTATGATGGTTATGATGATTGTTGTGATTGTGATGATTGTTGTGGTTATGATGATTATGGTTGCCGTGGTTGTTATGTCCGCCACGGGCTCCTGTCACCAGCTTCAACTCCTCATCTGTCAGTTCAATACTGAAACCCTGGCGCGCATTGGTGGTCACATCGAAAAAGCTCACGGAAAAGCTCCTTTCATCTCACTTTAATGGAGTCATTGCATGTTGCGGTTAGTTGACCCTCAGGTTATAGTGCAGGAAGTCCAGCCGGTACTCCACACGTAAGCGGGTCAAGCTAAAGCGGATACGACGGCCACAGCGACACTCTTCACGCATGCGCCCCATGCGCTCTATATTCCACCACCCATCGGCCCCCGCGACCTGAGCCAGATCCTCATCGGTCAAGTCAAGCATACCAGGGGAGTTTGCCAGGTCTCCTTGCATACCACTGAGTTGCGAGACGGCAGAAGAACTCATCAAAGATTTCCTCCATTTTACTTCAATTGTTTTTTACATTACACATTAATACTTTACTATTATTAGTATTAGTAAACCTTATGTATAAGATTACTAATACATAAATAACCTACCATATATCAGTATAAAAATCAAGAAATCCATCAATTCATTTGCTAATACAACGGGTATTACCTATTAAATGCTTCCTACTTGCCGATAATGCCCCTGGCGCCTTTCCGATGTATAGGAGTAGCGCAGCGCGCTTTCTCTCCTCAGAACTACGCTGTAAGTGGTTCTATTTATACTTCGATCCGCAAGGACTTGTTCCAAAAATGGGAGGGGAGGGAGAAAAAAGGACTAGAGAGTGATTCATAGCTTTCCTGCAGCGTTCATCACATAAATACCTTGAAAAAGTTATTTACCTTGTGGAAAGGGAGGTACTAGAGAAGGGAACGTTCGTTAACACAAAGCAAGCGGCTGCTATAATCACACCTTTCTCCTACCGATAGGATAAAGAAGGAAGCAAGGAATAAACTGTATGTTGGTCGGGTTGTAATCATTGTTCCCCCCACAACAATACAGCACATAAAAAAGAAGTACGCGCCCATACGTGATACCTCGACCCTTGCTGATATGCCACAGGCTTGCCTTTGTTTGATCGTCAGCATTATTCAGGCTTGCCTTTGTTTGATCGCCAGCATGCCACGGGTAGGGGCCTGGCTTGCCCTTGCCCTCACCGGCAGCATGCAGTACAAAGAGGTACATGGAGTACAAAGTCATGAAACAATCATACGAGGAATTCATCCGAAAATTTTTCAAAAACGTCCAGGCTCTTGATCCTGAGGGGAAAAAGGTGGATGTATCGGAGCATGCCAGCATTGATCCCGAAGGGAATCTTGTCTTACAGGTTCCGGGGAGCGAGCCGCTGACGCTGGTCTTCCAGAAGAACTGGTATCCGCCCATCCTCACGCCTCCTCGAAGGTGCGTTCGCTGTAAATCTGAGGAGGAGGTAGAATATGATGATAGGGCGGGAGTCAACCTCTGCCAGCGGCACCGGGAAGAACTCCCTCACCGTGAATCGGCATAGGTCAAGATAAGCGCGAACAGGGGCAAGGTAGCAGTGCGAGCGGCACTCGATTGCTACAGCTTGCCCCTGTTTTATTGTGAAGGGAGCGACACATGTTATTAGCTGATTTGCGCGCCGAGGTTGTGCGTTACGCCGGAAAAATGTACGATAGCCAGCTTGTCCAGGCCACGCAGGGCAACCTGAGCGCACGCGATCTTGAGAGCGGGCTGATCTGCGTCACGCCGAGCGGGGCCGACTACCAGACCCTAACGGCAGAAGATATCGTGGTGGTGGATCAGCATGGAGCGGTGATCGAGGGCAAATGGCGACCCACCGTCGAGACGCCGCTGCACACCTGCATTTTGCGCCGACGCAGCGACATTCATTGCGTCATGCACACCCATTCCCCTTATGCCACCGCCTTTGGCGTGGTCTACCAGTCCATCCCGGTTGTCCTGGCCGACTCTGCCCTCTGCCTGGGCGGAGAGGTGCCGATTGCGCCTTACAAGAGGTCGGGTACGGCGGAATTCGCCGAACATAT
>Ga0070741_10005062_pt1 | contig 29835 bp, 21 predicted proteins | sample Coa_R1_4_FD_66440 | JGI IMG/M metagenome (GOLD analysis project Ga0070741, IMG submission 66440) | Surface soil microbial communities from Centralia Pennsylvania, which are recovering from an underground coalmine fire - Coalmine... | ecosystem: Environmental > Terrestrial > Soil > Unclassified ... | reverse complement strand
CCATCGAGGTGGCGAACGCGCCGGGTCTTCCAGTGGCCGTGGAGGACCAATCCGGCGGAGCACGCGCAGCGCCGGCCAGCAGCTCCCCAGCCCGAAGCGTGCAGGTCACGGTGAACGTAAACGCGATGGACAGCCAGTCCTTTTTAGACCGGTCGAGCGACATCGCGCGGGCGCTACGCGATGCGATGCTGCACATGGATCCAGTGAACGACTTGATCAGCGAACTCTAAAGGAGGCGCACACATGGCTGATGCCGGAAAATCTCAGGACCTTAGTCCAACCAAACAACAGTTTTTGCAACAAATGGGCAGCGTGATCGCCGCGGAATTCGAGGGTTTCAGCGTAGACATCAACGGCGTGGTATCGGGCGCGTTTGGGAAATGGATCCCCATCGAGAATGCACAACCGCTGGATACGCTATTCAAGGCCATGCGCCTGGCCGGCCTCGATCCGAATGAGTTTCAATATCAGCAATATCAGGTATTGGCGGCGAATCCCTATCATGCGAACGCAGTGGACCTGGAATTTCCGGCGCAGATGGTGATCAAAAGCTACCGCTACGCCGGGATTCACGAGGTGGATCTGATCATGCGAAACCCGTTCGTTACGGCCATAGAGATTCAGACTTCGCTGAAGAATTAATGATGGGGCGGCGGGGATCATCATGGCGCAATTTCCGAAGCTGAAGACCGGCGCGGTGGCGCAATATCCGGCGTCGCGGGGACAGCGCTACTCCACCGAGGTTCGGAGGTTCCTCGATTGTTCCGAGCAACGGTACCGAAACTTTCCTTCTGCAACGCGGCGTTGGGCGATCGCGCTGGACATGCTCGACGAAACCGAGGCAGCCCGGGTGGCGCGCTTTTTCGACGAGCAGCGAGGCAGGCTGGGGATTTTTGAATTTGAAGATCCCTGGACCGGGACGGTGATCGAGCAGTGCCGTTTCGGCGAGGATATATTTCCGATGCGGGAGGAGAGCGAATCCCGCTGTTCGCTCCAGCTAACCATAGAGGAAACGCTTTCGTAAACGATACCGGGATGAACCATGCTCGTATTTCCACAGTTGGCCAGCGGCGCCGTTTCGCAAATGCCGTTCGAGCGGGTGACTGCTTACCGCACACTGCTAAACCGGACGGCAGACGGCCGAGAGGTGCGCGTAACCGACGCTGATTTTTTCCAGAAGTTCTGGCAAGCGCCGATGCAGTCGCTGAGCGATGAAGAATGGGAAGCCATTCAGAATCTGTTTGCGGCCGCTGAGGGGCAACTGCAAACGTTTCTTTTTCTGGAGCCGGGCGAGAACCTGCTTAGCTGGAGCGAGGATTTCACGCAGGCAGCCTGGACAGCGAGCGGCGTAACGATCGCCACGGGCGTCAGCGATCCGCTGGGCGGCACAGCGGGGACCGAAATCAGCGGATCCGGCGGACTGGCGCAATCACTCAACATTCCCGCAACTTTCCGTTATGCGGCGAGCGTCTGGGCGAAGACTACGCAGCCCGGCGGCAGCCTGCAACTGAGCGATGGAACGGGACAACAGGCAAGCACCGCTTTTCTTGCCGACGGCAAGTGGCGCCGATACACACTGAGCACGGCTTTTACGGGAACATCGGAAACGCTCGTTTTCGAGGTGCGCACACCGGGAGCAGGAGGGCTAGATATTTTTGGCGCCCAGTTGGAAGCCCAGCCAAGCGCCTCCGCCTACAAAAAGACTTTGCAACAATCGGGCGTCCATCCAGCGGCGCGGTTCAACATGGACACTCTTTCGGATAACCTCACTTCGCCAGGCCAGCATTCCGGGGTGCTGCGGATTCAATGGACACCATCGCAAACCTGAAAGAGCAGACGGTAGCAGGAACGCCTCTGCTGCTTTTTGACGCGACTCTCGTCAACGGGCAGACCGAGCACTGGAGCACGCACCAGGTTACGGTAAACAATCAGCTTTACAGCGCCCGAGTTCTGAAGCACAACCTGTTTCAAATTCAGACCGCCAGCGAACAGGGAATCGACGCGGTTCCCAAGCTTTCGTTGACCCTCGCCAACGCCGACTCGCATTTCTCCCAAATCGAATCGGAAGTGGGCTGGAAAGGCGCAAAGCTGGCAGCCACTTTCCTTTTCTATGACCTTGTGAACGGCGGGCCGGCCAGTGAAAGCATGATGCTCTTTCAGGGCATTTTAAACGCGCCGGATGAGATTACAGAAGACAGCCTACGCCTCAGCGCAGTCAATCGAATGAGCATGCAGCGGGTGTTGCTGCCGCCCGTTAGGATCCAGAGGCGGTGCCCGTGGGATTTTCCGGCGAATGACGCGGAGCGGCAAGAAGCGATCGATGGCGGAGCCGAGGGAAAATTCTCTGGATTCTACCGCTGCGGGTATTCCGCGGGATTGGCCGGCGGGGCGGGAAATCTCGGGCCGGATGGCCAGCCGTACACTAGCTGCACGTTCACCAGAACGGACTGCCAGGCGCGCGGCATGTTCGACAAGGACAGCGCGAATAACCTGACCCGGAGGTTTGGCGGCATTGAATATGTGCCGCCGGCCATTCAGGTCCGTAGCCACGGAGAAAAGGGGTCTCACCTTTCGGCCGTACAGCCGAATGAGGCCCGATACAACGATTTTGTCCCCCTGGTCTACGGCACGGTATGGACCGATCCGCTGGTCGTCTTCTCCCGCAATGACGGCAATCTTACGCGCATGGAGGTGTTGCTGGCGCTGGGGGAGATCAATCAGGTGTTGAAGGTGGTGGCCAACGGCATCGAGATTCCCGCCGGCGTTTCCGGCCAGGATATGACGGGGAGCGGCTGGTACAACGTCATTTCCGCAGGAACGCGGCTGGGAGGGTTTGATCCGGATTTCGCGGACAGCAGCGGCAACCCGGCCGGCGATCCCTACGGGAGCATGGCCTGCCTCTCGGTGGTCGCGCCGAATCAGATCAACAACGGAACCAGTCTGCCCCGGCTTCAGGTTTTGCTAGAAGGCGCGAAGATCGAAACCTTCAATGCAAATGGGAACTCGCTCGGATATTCGTTCAACAACAACCCGGTTTGGGTATTGCTGGATGTGCTGCGGCACAGCAACTGGAAATTGCAAGAGCTTGACTTGGCGAGCTTCGCCCAAGCTGCGGCATTTTGTGACGAAACCATCGCGGCGATCGACAACAATGGCAATCCGATTTCTATTCCCAGATTCCAGTGCAATCTGCTGATCCGCACGCGGCGGGCCGCCGCCGATGTGATTCGCGGCATTCGCAATAACGCCCGCCTGATGCTGAGCTACACGACCGATGGAAAGCTCAGCGTGAGCGTGGAGAATAGCCTGGCGCTGCAACAGCCGCAAAAGGCCTACGGATCCAACGCGCCGGAAATGGTAAATGGAGGCTGGCCCGTTTACGTTTACAGCGACGGCTCCGGCGGCAGTCCTCGCTCGGGCATTTTGCGGGACGGCAACGAGGCATCCACTGTGAAACTCTGGTCGCGAGCGACAGCAGACACGCCCAATCGGTTCGCGATCGAGTTTCAAGATATGTTTAACGAATACCAGCAAGACAGCTTTGACATTGTGGATGTAGACGACGTCGCGCGAACGGGCCAGGAGATCACAGGCCGCGCAGTGGTGGATGGCATCCCGAACTACGATCAAGCCGCACGGGCGCTCAAGTTCCTGCTTGATAAATCGATAAAAGGAAACCGGTATATCGAGTTCGATACAACCGTGAAGGCGCTGGGGCAGCGCGTCGGCGATATCGTCACCGTTACATACGCCAAAGAGGGATTTCTCAACCAGCCCTTCCGGATTCTGAAAATCGCGCCGGGAATGAATTACCGGACGGCGCACATTACAGCGCAGATTCATGATGACGCCTGGTATGAAGATACCAACGGGCAGCTTACGGCGATCCCCGCGGGCAGGAGGCAGCCCGCGGCAGGGACGAACCTGCCGAACCCGGTTCCTGGAACTGAAGTCGATTCCAACGGGTTGGTGCAGTTCACCATTACCGAAGTGGAGGTCACCGGCACGGATGGAACAATCCTGGCGGAAGTGGATGTACAGTTTTCGCCGCCGTCAATGGGCCAATCGAGGCTGGTGGGAATTCCCCTTGTCAGCTTGCAGCCCACAGTTCTCTCCGCTGGGGGATCGCTAGCTGGCGGTCAGACGCTCTACTATGCCGTAACGGCCACGGACAGTAACGGCGAAGAGACCAGCCCCTCGTTTACGATACGGGCGATTATTCCGCCCGGGAGCTCGACGAATAGCGTACAGCTCAACGGGCTGAGCTTCACTGCTGGTACGGCTTCGTTTAACGTCTATCGCGGCTCTTTTCCTACACAGCTCTACCGCATCGCGAGCGGGGCGTCCCCGGCGCCGGCGTTTACGGATACGGGCTTCCCCGTACAGTTGACGTCTTCGCCGGATCCCTTCTATGACCACGCGAATTTCTATTGGCGGATGGAGGAGACCGAAGAGAAATTCGCCACGATCATTGCGCTCAATCAAGTCGGCGACGCCGGCCTGAATCTGACGCCTAACGCTTACATCGGGCACGTGGTGCGGCTGGTCAGCGGACAAGGCGCCGGCCAGGAGCGGACCGTCGTCGCCAATACGGCCACGACGATCACAGTGGATCGAAACTGGGACGCCATGCCGGACGCGAGCACACACTTTGTAGTGAGCGAGGCCGCCTGGCATTTTGGGGCGCGAGCCCGCAGCAGCCCCGCGCGATTTCAGATTCCCAACCTTAAAGGAAGCGTCGTGCAGATCACCGGCAGGTCGGCCAACGTCAACAACATTGAGTCGCCGGAGCGGCTCGCGGTCGTGTCGCGATGGAAGATTGGGGGCGGAGGAACCGGGGTGGCTGACGTTGGGCCGCCGCCGGCGCCTTCTTTCGGGACATCGGTTCACGGCGACGGCACAATCCGCTTTCTGGGCATCGCGTTCGGCGAACTCGCCAACACGCAGGGGATTACTTCCGGCACTTTCCTCTTGCATTACAGAGACGAGTTGGAAGGTATCAGCGCGATCCAATTAAACGCCGGAATCGACGCCAGCGCGACGACAGTCACGCTGAACGCTCCGGGCGGCGCAACAGCCGGCGATCTCATACAGTTGGGCTCGGAGATCATGCAGGTCCTCGAGGTGCAGAACGCGGGCCTGGCGTACAGCGTGAGCCGGGCGCAGCAAGGCACTCCGGCTGGCCCGCACGACGCCAACACGGCTGTGTATCGTTTGCAGAGCCGCACGATCGTCGTGGCATTCGAGAAGAACTTCTTCTCAACGCCGGAGGCAGGTTCCTGGAGCCACAGCGAGTGGGCGCCCGATATCCGCCTCGCCAGCGTCGAGTTTTTTGTGACCAACGCGTTCGGCGCCAGCCCTACGGCGGTAAACACCTATACGCAGCTTGCCGGAAACGGCCAGAGAACGCTGCGGGGCGGCCAGCTTGATCTTCAGGTCGAAGGCGTGCTGGGCATACAGAGCGACGCCGTCCCTGAAATCACCGTAGGACAAGCGGCCTCGGTGTCGAGCGTCTCGGCGCGCGTCGAGCTGGCCCCCGCCGGCGCCGACATAACTCTTGTGGTGAAGGTCGATGGGGCCGCGTGGGCGACTTTAACCATTCCTGACGGCCAGTTGCAGGCGAACGGCATAGACGGCGCCGAGCTGCCGCCGCTAATGACCGGCTCTATGGTCAGCATGGATATCACAGGCGTGGGCACGACGTTTCCCGGACAGCGCCTGGCGGCGAGCATCCGGCTTTAGCATCTGAAAAGAGCGCCTAGCGCGGAAAAATGCCCGAAAAAATCTACAAGCTACAGCCGCATCGCACGATGCACCTGCGCGGCTTCGACCGCCGGGGCGCGGCCGCCGCGCTCTGGGGCGCATCGGACGCCGGTTTCACGATGAGCGGAGTGTTCCGTGATCCCGCGGATTTCTGCGTGCTAATCCTGTTTGACGCCGACGATGTTTTCAGTCACCCGCGCTGGCGCTATCTGCCCGACTTTGATTTCACCGGCATCACGTTGCAATTCGACGTGACATACACGAACTTGCAGCCGCTCGACTCGCCGAAGTTTCCTTCAATCGACTGGGACAAGCTGGATATCATCAAGGCCGATGGAGCCACGGCGCAGGTGAAGCTGTGGGACCACGCGGCGAAGCAGAGCGGTGGGTTCTCCGCAGCCAGCCTCACTTACACGCTGCACGGCGTCCCGGCGGCTTTTGACCGCGTGACGCTGTGGTATCAGAACCTGGCCTTCGACTACATCGTGCCGGGGGCGACATCGGTGGATTATCAGTTTTTTGCCGCCGGAACGGGAACGGTCCACTCGATCACTATCGGCACGAACACGTACTCTTACACCGAGACCGCGGGCGACAGCAGCCCGGCGGTGGCTTCGGCTCTCGCCGCGGCGATCAATGGCGTGGATCCGAACGCCGCGGCGAGCGCCAGCGCGAACCATGTGATCCTCACGCCGACTCTCGACAACGGATCGAGCGTGGCATGCAGCGCCACTGACGGCAACAGCCTGGCAACTCTCTATCAAGTGCAGGCATCCACGGTGCTCCGGTCGATCCGCGACCAGATCAACGGCGCAAATTGGCCGGCGCAAGGCGCCCCCCTAGGTCTGCGCGCGGCGGTGAGCGGATCGAGCCTGGTGGTTACTGCGGCGCGCTATGGCACGGTGAACACCAGCGGGACCACGGTGACCTGGGCAAGCGGAGAGAAGTTCACCGGCATCGACCCGGCCGGAACAATCCAGATCGGCGGCGCGGTCTATAACATTTCCAGCGTGGACAGCCCCACGCAGATCACGCTCGCTGCAAGCGCAGGCGCGCAGAGCGGCGCCGCTTACCTTGCCGATCGCGGCGGCGAGGACGGCAATATGATCGCGCTCTGCGAGCTGCACAAGAACGACAATCTTTACTTCACGCCCCAGGGCGCCGCTCAAATGACCGGCGGCGACTCCGCGGCAACCTGGCGGGTGACGCTGGACTTCTCCTCCCTGGGCATTACCAGTATCCGGCAGATGTGGATGACCTTTGCGCCACAGTTGACCAACGCCGGAGCCTACAGCCCGCAGGAATGGACAGCAGTGTTCAGCAACTGGACGGTGAGCGACGCCAATTTGAAACGGGAACTGAAGGTCGCCGGGCCGGGATCCGTGCGGGTGGGCAGCCAGGATTCGTGGGCGAACTACACCGGCTCGGGCTGGAGCTCCGAGTCGGGTTTTTACTGGCTGGGTTTCGCGAAGCGCACCGCGCAGGCAGGGGATAGCGTCGCCGTGGAATACCATTGCCAGCATACGCACGATCTGTACATCGGCACTTCTCTTTACAAAGATCGCGGGATTTTTGCGGCCGTTTTGGACGGCGGCGGCGCGACGGACCTTGATTGCTATCTCGATGCCGAGCCCGCTGTCGTGACGCGGCGCCTAGTGCGCAGCGGCGTGCCCGCCGGCAAACACACGCTCACCTTGATACTGAAGGACGCGAAAAACGCCGATTCCAGCGGGTTCAATGCCTATTTTGACTACCTGGAGGCAGCCGTTGCCTCCGACGTTCCGGATGCCCCGCAGGTTTACGGCGACCGCAGCGTAGCAACCGATTTTGACACCGACCACGCCTATAAGCTTTCGCCCCAGCGGCTGGTGTGGATGATCGGCAAGAGCGGGCTGCATGGAGATATCGACCACTACGCCGGCGTTTTTTGGTGGAACCAGCGCAAGCGCGTAGGCGGCGCGTTCCCGTCGCTCACGGTCACTTTCAGCGGGACCTGGGCGGATGGCGATGCGGCGTTCCTGCAAATCGGGGGCAATGCGTTCAACGACGGCGCCGGCACAGTGATGGGCAAAAGCGTATTTCCGGCCGACACAACCGAAACGATCGCGGCTCATTTCGCAAGCTTCATCAACGAGACGTTCGTGGGCGTATGGGCGTCGTCCGCGGCCAGTGTCCTAACTATTACCTGCCGGTCGCCCGAGTACTCATTCACGTTCTTCACAAATAAAAGCAGCGCTGCTGGAACGATCAGCGTGAGCGGATCGCTAAGCGGCGGCGTGGAGGGAACCTGGCAGATCGATGATACAATCACTCCCGTCATCAACCGGGCGGCGGCCGACTGGCACAGGGACTATTTCGCGGAGATCGCGGCGAAGGGTTGGACGGCGACGGCCGCTTTCTCGATGGAACTGGTTGATCCGCCGGACAATCCGCCGACGGCGGCGTGGGCCCAGCGGTTCCGGGATAACGCGGCGGTGCAAACCGACACCGGTTTCGCCAGCCTCCAGAGCACGCAATGCGCTTTCAGCGGCGCGGTGGCCGCTTACCAGAAGCAGGCCTTTCAGGAGATGGCCGGCTTGATGAAATTGGCCGGCTTGACGCCCTGGCTGCAATTCGGCGAATTCCTCTGGTGGTTTTTTACTAACTACGACGCGGGCTCGAATCCCGGCGGCGGCATGGCCTATTATGACTCCTACACTGCCGGCCAGGCGCAGGCAGTGCTGGGGCGGCCCCTGGCGAGCTTTCTGACCCCTGGCGATGATCCCTCGCAGAACAACTATACAGACGCGAATTTTCTGCGGAGCCAGATCAAGACCCACATCGACGCAATCCGCAGCTATGTGCTCTCCACGCATCCCGATGCAAAATTCGAGCTGCTGTGGCCGCTGGATGTAAATTATCCGCCGGCGAAGCGACTGAACCGTTACGTGAACTTGCCGGCTGAGTATCAGCAACCGGTGGGAAGCGGCCTGGACAGAATCAAAATGGAGGGTCTCTCGTTCGGCGCAACAGAGCGGAACATCGATCATGCGCGGCAAGCGATGCGGTTTCCTTACACTCCGCCTCTCGCCTGGGCCAAATCGGATGTGCGCTACTTGCTTCCCTGGTTCAATGGCGGATGCCCCTGGGCGCGGGAATATCTGGCCGGCTGCCGTGAGCTGCTGCCCAATATCTCCTTCTGGGCATGGGACCACCTGAATCTGTTCGGCTGGCCGCTGCCCCTGCCGGCCGAAACGCGCCGGAGTGCGCTGGTGAATACGTGATGCAGCCGCCCTCTCTGGATAACCGCAGAGAAGTCCGGCGGGGCCGCAACCGGCCGCGCCCGCCGTCGGATTCTGGATGGCAAAATTCGCAGGAGCGCCGGCGTGTTGTCCGGGAAGCGGCGATCGCTTCCACCGCCTATAGCCGTGAGTCAGAGCGCAGGCTCATGCAATCCATTTTTGACAATTGCGGCCGCCGGATCGCCAAGGCGACGTGTGGGGATGCGACGCGGAACGCTTTGCTGGCGGCCATCGCCGCCAACGAAAGCGGCGGACGGCCCCGCCACTACCGGTTTTCCTTCGAAAATTACGGCTGCCTCCTCGGTCTGGTAAAGGGAGACGCCTCGGGCCTAAACGGACTCACGCGCCGGCAACTGGAAAAGCGGCTCCGGGAGCCGGGGCCGGAGACAGAATCCGGCGCCCTGCTCAAGAAACTGGCGGGCCTATACGGGTACACACAAATCCCCGGCTATTACTCGATCGTGTGGAACGCGTCGCTGGAGGCGCTGATGGAAGAAGAGAGTCATTTTTCGTTCGCCGCGGCGCTGCTGGACCGGATTTGCCGGCAATTCCACCTGGATCCGGAGACCCAAGCCGCCGCCATCGGACGCTGCTGGAACGCAGGACACGCCTCCGGGCGCGCCAGCTCCGCGCTCTATTCGTGGAGACTGGTAGAACGGATGAAGTTGTACCGGGGAATCGAAGAATCCGGAACCTGAACGCGTACCGGAGGCCGCGGCTCGCGTGGCCGGCGCATCGGAACCGCGCCGGCAGCGCCCTGGACGATTATCGCCCTCGCTCAGGTTGCGAAAACTGGCTGAATCTTTCTCAGACAGGGGCCGCCCGAACGATTCTTTTATACTCGCGCGACATTGCCCATGCCGCGAGCCGGCGGCGGGACGAGCGGCCGGACGGCGTGGTCCGATTTCTCGCCGAACCGGACGCTCACGAGCCGGGAAACGCCCGGCTCCTGCATGGTTACGCCGTAGAGCGCCTGCGCCACTTCCATTGTCGTTTTGCTATGGGTGATCAGGATGAATTGCGTTTGCTGACTCATCTGGCGGATCAGCCGGGTGAAGCGCACGATATTCGCTTCATCGAGTGGAGCATCCACCTCGTCGAGGATGCAGAAAGGGCTGGGCTGATACTGGAACACAGCCATGAGCAAGGCAATAGCGGTCAAAGCCTTCTCCCCGCCCGAAAGCAGAAGCACGTTTTGCAGCCGTTTCCCGGGAGGCGAAGCCACTATATCGATGCCGCTCTCGGCGATGTTGGTTTCATCGGTAAGACGCATTTCGCCGACGCCGCCGCCGAACAGCGTGCTGAAAGTCTTTCGAAAATTCTCGTTAACGCGCTCAAACGCATCGAGGAACTGCTTGCGCGAGACGCTGTCGATTTCGCCGATGGCCTGCTGAGTATCGCGGATGGATTCAAACAGATCCTTCCGCTGCGTATCCAGGAACTCCAGCCGCTGCTGGGCCTCCTGGTATTCCTCGAGCGCCAGAACATTCACCGGTCCCAAAGCCTCGATCTTGGCCCGAAGGCTCGAACATTCCTGTTCGGCTGCCTCCAATTCGCCGCCTGCAAGCGGCGCTTCCCCCGCCTCGGCGATTTCAGCGACAGGGCGACCCAACTCCCGGAGGCAGGTCTCTTCCAGATGCTTCAAATCGGACTGCAACCGCACGAGCTGAATTTCAATTGTGGAACGCCGGCCGCGCGCCGCTTCGAGCTGCTGTCTTGCGGTCTTCAGCGACTCCTCGATTTCCGCCATGCGCGAACGGCGCTGATTGAGAGCCGCTTCGAGGTTGCGCCCTTCCTGCTGCAACGCACACTGCCGGGCGGCGGCTGATTCCAATTGCCCCTGGAGATCCCGATTCTCCCGTAGGAGGCGCTCGCGTTCGGCGGCCCACGCCTCGATCTGCTGGGCCATCTCGCCGCGGCGGCGAGCTTCACCGGCGAAGGTTTGCTCAAGCCGCGCCGCGGCGGCTTGTGCGGCCTTTTTCCGCTCCTCGAGAGCCGCCAACTGCGCACGCCATTCGCTTAACTTTTCGGCGGCTTTCGCTCCGCGCGCCTGGTCTTCGGCGACAGCCCGGCGGATGGCCGCCAGCATTTCCTCCGCTTCCCGCTGCTGGTTTTCGAGATCCGCCGCCTGGCTCCGGCAGCGGTCAGCCTCTACGGCAGCCCGCTCGCTCTCCTGGCGGAACCGGTCTATTTCCAGGCGCGCCGCCGAGAGCCGCGCGTTCGCGCGATGCAAGCGGTCGTGGATCTGGCGCAGTTCGTGCTCCGACGCCAGAGTCCCTTTCTCCCGATTCTGCATTTCCTGACGCAAAGCCTCCAGCGCCGCCGTTTCCGACGCGATTTGGGCTTCGGCCTGGCTGAGCGCGGCGGAGCCGGCTTCCAGTTGCTGCATGGCCGCAGCCAGCCGCGGCATGATCTCACGCAGTTCTCGCTTGAGGGCCAGCGGCCCCGACGAGGTCTTGCGGCCGCCGCTGAGAGAGCAGCCGTGGTAGCACAATCCCTCGGGAAGCAGAAAATAGAAATCCGGATGCTGGCAGGCAAGATGGCGCGCCGTCTCCTCGTTTTCGGCCAGGTAACATCGATCGAGGCGAGGCAGCAGCGCCGAAGCCGCGTGGCTGAGGCCGTTGTTAAAGCGCACATGCGCGCGCAGCGGCCCACGAACCCCCGGCTGGGAGGCAAGCGGACTGCTTTGCGCCTCCCCGGCGGCGCCTGCTTCCGGCTGGGCCCCGGGGTAAACCAGAAACGTCGCATGACCTTCCATTTCGGAACGCAGCAGCCGCATGCCGCGCTCCGCTTCTTCCCAATTGCTTACTACGACATACTCCAGCTCCTCGCGCAGAAAGCCTTCGACGGCCTTCTCATACTCGGCATCAACCTCGATGAAGTCGGCGAAGATGCCCAGGGGCCGAAACCCCTCCATGCGGCCCTGCTCCATAGCGGCGAACAGGCTCTTGACTGTCTCGGTGGTGTACGCGCGGTGGGACAAGATTTCTTCGAGTGATTCACGGCGAGCCCGGATGCGGGAGATCTCTTCCTTCAGAAGCTGCACCTGTTCCCGCCGGGCCTGCGCCTGCCGCTGCGCCTCTGCCAGGCTCGCTTCCAGGCGCCGGCGGCTCTCGTCCAGTGACTCGAGCTGTAGCTGCTGCTCGCGCAGGCGGGCCAGATGGGAATCGCGATAGGCCGAGACGGCGGCGATTTCTTCGTTCGCGGCCGCCTCTTCGCTGCGGGCCCGCGCCGACTGCCGCTCAAGGCCCGCCAGGAACTCATCGATTTGCGCAAGCTGATTGCGCAAGGAGGAGGCCTGGCCCAGGAGGCAAATGACTCTTCGCCGCAGCTCCTCTTGCTCCCTTTCGCGCTCGCGAATATGGCTCTGGATGCCGTCCAGTTCGCTCGTCCCGGTCTCTATTTGCTCGCGCACAGCGCTGCGCTCAGCGGACACAAGATCCGCCGCGCTGCGCTCAGCGGCTATTTCCTTCCGAAGCCCTTCCAGCCGGGATTCAATGCCGGCGATTTCCGTTTCCGCCTGCCCGATTCTGGTTCGATTCTCCTCGGCCAGCCGGGCCTGATAGTCGATCCTTTGCTGCGTCCTCTCCGCTTCCCGAGCCGCGGCGGCGCAAGCTTCCCTGCTCTGTTGCAGTTGGGATTCGAGGTCAAAGCTTTCTTTCTGCGCGGCTCCGAACTCGGCCTCCAACCGCTCGACCCGGGCGTTGCAGCTTCGAAACTCTTCAGCCGCCAGATTCAGATCGAGCGCCGCCTGCACGGCCAGGCGCTCCATGTCCCGGTGGCGGCTCGCCAGAACTACGGTGAGCTTCGCGTTCATTTCGGCCCGCAGCTCTTCGTAGCGCCGGGCCTTCCCAGCCTGGCGCTTGAGAGAGTTCACCTGGCGGCTGACCTCTTCCAGAATGTCATTTACGCGCGCAAGATTCTGGCGGGCGCTTTCCAGCTTCGCCTCGGCAAGCTTCTTCTTGGTTTTGAACCGCGTGATCCCGGCGGCTTCCTCGATCACCGCCCGGCGATCGTGCGGGCGCGAGCTTAGAATTTGCCCAATGCGTCCCTGCTCGATGATGGCGTAACTCTCGGGACCGAGTCCGGTTCCCATGAAGATATCCTGGATATCGCGAAGGCGGCAAAGGCGGCCATTCAGCAAGTACTCGCTCTCGCCGCTTCGGAACAGCCGGCGGGTGACAATGATCTCGCCGGGCCGTTCGCCCGGCCGCCGGCGCGCTCTGGCTGAGCCGTTTTGTGGAGCTCCAGCGGGCGGAGCATCCGCGGCGTCGGCGGGCGCCACGGGTTCCGGCTCAGCCGGTGAAAAGGCTTCGGGATCGATCAGGGTGAGGGTAACCGATGCCATTCCCAGAGGCTTGCGGTCGCGGGTCCCGTTGAAAATGACGTCTTCCATCCGCGTTCCCCGCAGCAGCCGGGCGGATTGTTCCCCCAGCACCCAACTGACGGCATCGCTGATATTTGACTTTCCACAGCCGTTCGGACCCACGATGCCTACGATGCCATCACCGTTAAAATGCATCTCGGTGCGCTCGCAGAAGGATTTAAAACCCAGGAGTTCAACTTTCTTTAATTTCAACACAGTGCTTTCCTTCGCTCCCTATCCTACTCGGACGATCGGCCCCAAGTAAAGAATTTTAGATGCCGTATTTTGTGTGGCTTAAAGATTTGGCCCAAGATATTGTGTTCAGGCGGAAGATGGTCGACTGCTATCATGCACCCATGCGAGCTCTGGCCCTCTTCCTTTTGGCGCTGCTGGCGCCTGCCGCGAAAGACTCAGGACACATTTCCAATATACGGCAGCTCACCTTCGGCGGATCGAATGCCGAGGCCTACTGGTCTCCGGATGGCAAGCGGCTGGTTTTCCAATCCACTCGGGACGGCCGGGAATGCGACCAGATTTACATCATGAACGCCGATGGGTCGGGCGTGCATATGGTTTCGACGGGCAAGGGGCGCACGACGTGCGGATATTTCCTGCCGGATAACAAGACCTTCGTATACGCCTCCACCCATCTGGGCGGCGCGGGCTGTCCGCCTCCGCCGGACCGCAGCAAGGGATACGTCTGGCCGGTTTATCCAACGTACGATCTCTTCGTAGCAACCGACAGAGGCCAGATTCTCCGCCAACTTACGAAAGAGCCGGGATACGACGCCGAAGTGACGGTCAATTGGAAAGACCGAAAGCTGGTTTACACCTCTATGGCTTCCGGCGATCTGGATCTGTGGTCCATGAATCTGGACGGCAGCAACAAGAAGCAGTTGACCCATGAGGTTGGCTACGACGGAGGCGGCGTCTTTTCCCGCGATGGAAAAAAGCTCGTATGGCGGGGCAATCACCCGAAGACGCCGGAGGCGCTGGACGCCTACAAGAAGCTGCTTGCCGACAACCTGACCACTCCGATGAAAATGGAGCTCTACCTGGCCGATGCCGATGGGAAAAATGTTCAACAGCTCACCAATTATGGCTGCGCCAGCTTTGCGCCGACCTTCAGTCCGGACGGCCGCAAGATTCTGTTTTCGTCCAACAAGAACCACTGCGACAGCCGGCAGTTTGAGCTGTTCCTAATGGATACCGACGGCAACAACGTGGAGCAAGTGACCTCGTTCGGCGGTTTCACGGCATTTCCCGAGTTCTCTCCCGACGGCAAGCAAATCGTCTTCATCTCGGACCGCAATGCCAAGCAGCGGTACGAGTTCAACGTCTTCGTCGCCGATTGGCGCTGGTAAGCGGAAGCGGAAAAGGACGGGGACGGGGGCGGGAAAAGATCGCCTATTTTTTGCGGCTCTTGGTGGATTTCCCCGGAGCTGAGCGCGCTGAGAGGCCCAGATTTCGCAAGGCCTCTTTGGCAGCGCTGGCGGCTGTGGAATCGGGGAATTTGCTGATGACGCCGCGAAACTCGCGAGCCGCCGCATCCCGCTTGCCCTGATTGAGCAGGCTCATGCCTTTTTTGTACTGCGCGTCGGGAGTGCGCGGGCCTTCCGGATAGCGCTCCAGCACCTGATCAAAAGCTTCGGCGGCCTGATCGTACTGCTTCTGCTGGTAAAAAATGTCTCCGAGGTAATATTGGGCCTCGGCGGCCTGCGGCGTGTTGGGATACTGCTGAATGTAAGCGGTAAATTCCGGGCCGGCCATGGCGAAATTCCCGCCCTGGTAATCGCGCACGGCGTCGCTGAATAGCTTCTCGGCCGAAACCGCGGGAGCGCCCGGGGCGACCGTAGACCCTGGGACGCCAGTTGCCGGAGCGGCGGGAGCGGGAACGCTGCTGACGATGTTCTTTATGTCGACCATCTGCTGCTGGAGGCGGGAGAGCCGGGAATTCATTTCGTCCAGCGTATCGCGCAAACCCTGCACCTGGCCGGCCAGAGCGTCCACGCGGGCATTGGTATTAGCGAGGGGGGTAACCAGCACCTTGCCTTGATCCTGGAGACTCTTCTCCAACACGGCGAGGCGGTTGGAAAGCTGGTTGTTGGCGTCCAGATTCTGATTCAACAGTTGTTGTGTCACCGCCAGTTGCTTGTCAAAGGCGCTTTGCAGATTCCGCACCTGATCTTGCAGCAGGGCGATATCGCGTTGGATCTGCAAGATTTCTTTGGCGACCGGAAAAGCGGGCAAAGCAGCAAGCAGGAATAGAAAAAGTAATCGGCGCGGCACAGCAGACCTCCGATAAATCATTTTAACCCAAAAGTGTTTCAGGCGCCGGAGTCCCCGTGAAGCTCCGGCGCCTGCCGCTCCCGGCGCGGATCAGCTACCGGCCGTGAAATGCACGCGGCGGTTTTTCTGCCAGCATTCCTCGTTGTGCTCCGTGCATTGCGGCCGCTCTTTGCCATAGCTGATGACGCTGAGGCGGTCGGCCGGAACCCCGAGCTCTTGTAGAAACTCCTTGGCGGAGTTGGCCCGCCGGTCTCCCAAGGCCAGGTTGTATTCCGCCGACCCGCGCTCGTCGCAGTGGCCCTCAATCACGACATGCGCGGTGTTGAACTCATTGAACAGCGACTTGAGCGCGTCGGCGTCCGATGTGAGCACTTGCCGGGCGTCAGGGCGTATATCGTACTTATCGAAGTCGAAATACGCATCCTGGACGCGGCTTGCCAGATCCTCACTGAAACTTCTCCGCGGCGGCGGTGGCGGCGGCGGAGGCGCGGGGGCGCGCACAGTGATCGAAGCGCTGGCGCGGGCTTCGCCGCCTTCTCCCTTGACGACGATGTTATAGGTAGTCGATTCAGCGGGGGAAACCTGGCGTGTACCGCTGGTTCCCACGGTTCCGATGCCGTGATCGATCGAGGCTTCCGTCGCGTTGGTCGAGCTCCAGCGCAGAGTCGCCGACTGGCCCCGCTCAATCGAACTGGGTTCCGCGCTGAACGTAACGGTAGGCGCCGGCGGCGGCGCTGGCTGGACAGGGGCAGGAGCTGGGGGCGGTGGTGGCGGTGGCGGCGGCGGCGCTTTCTTCTTACAACCCGCCGCGAACAGCGCCAGGCACAGGCCCAGCAAAATCACGATCAACTCTCGCTTGCGTCGCATTCTTTCTATCGCCTCCTAGATATTGCTTCAGGACGAGTCAGATGCTGAATGGATGCTCGTCGAATTCCTTTCCCTTGGGTCGCTGCTACTTTGCTGCCCACACGGGCATTTCGTTCCGGCCCTGTGTGGTTAACTGCTTCAATTGGGTGCCATTCGCCAGCATCGTCCAGATCTGCACGCTTCCGGAACGGTCCGAAGAAAAAACAATATGCCGGCCATCCGGCGCCCAGGAGGGATGCTCATTACGGCCCGCTCCGTAGGTCAGTTGGGTGATGTTTCGCGTGGCGATTTCCTGGATAAAAATATTATAGTTGCCCGGCTCAAAACCGCGCGTCCAGGAGAAGGCGATCCGCTGGCCGTCCGGCGACCAAGCGGGATTGACGGCGTCGCCATTCCCATTCATATTGGGCGTTAGTTTTTGGACATTCGTTCCATCCGAGTCCATCAAGTAGATCTGCGGCTGTCCGGACCGGCCGGAGACAAAAACAATCTGAGCGCCGGTTTTCGGATTGAACTTCGGCTCGACTTCCGGGGCTTGCGAGAAAGTGATTCTGCGGAAGCCGCTGCCATCGATATTGGAGACATAAATCTGCGCGTGCCCGCTGGCTGAGGAAGCATAGGCCAGCCGCTTTCCGTCCGGCGAAAAACTGGGCGTGGCGTTCAGGGACGCCGCCTGGTTATAGAACGTCAGCCTGCGGTTGGTTTCGAGGGAGTGAATGAAAATCTCCGGCCGGCCGCGCACGAAGGTCGTGAAAGCGATCATCGATCCATCGGGGCTCACATCAGGGCTAAGGCAGATCGAGTTGTACCGGGTAATCGGCGCCTGGTTGTTGCCGTCATAATCCATGGCCCAGATTTCTTTATGGCCGCCCCCGGTGCGGTTGGAAACGAAATAAATCCGGGTGCCCGCAATCCCCTGGCCGGCGCCGAGCTTTTGCAAAATGTCATTGGAGAAGTCGTGCGCGACAAGGCGGGCGCCGTTGGCGTCATTGGAGCTGAAATAGCGCTTACCGAATACGTAGGCGGAAGCGGTGTCGTTCTTGGTGACATCAAACAGCCACCCGGAGAGGGTGAACTGCCCGTTCTGCACGGCAGTGTTTCCGAAGGCGAGAACATTGGCCTGCACGGGCGGCTGCGACCAGTCGGTCAGCCAGGGCCCCTGCCGGATGGGGGCGGGCGGCGGAGGCGGAGTTTCCCCCGGACGCATCCGCCGCTGCGGGCCGGCCGGCGCCGGAAGCGGCGGCTTAAAGTCCTCCGGCTTTTGCGGCACTTCAGTGGGATACAAGCTTTTGGACACCATTTGGAAGACGCCGGAATTTTCCAGGTCATTCCACAGCGTCTCGTTGAAGACCCGGTTGACGTCGGCTGAAACCCCGGACCCCGGAATATCGGGGACCGCAATGCGGATGGGGGCCCGCTCGCCGACCACGGGAATCGTGATGTCCGGCCGCTGTTGCGCCCGGCTGACGATGCCGATTACCAGACCTGCGAGTACCAGGGTTCCGAGAGCGCCCGCGACTCGTTGATCTTTCATCGCTTTATTTGAAACCAGACCTCGGTGGAAACGTAATTCTTCGCCAGGCCGGAGGGCAGCGGCGGCACAGGATTTGATTCGTTGACGGCCCGCAAAGCCGCGTAATCCACAGCGGAGTTGCCGCTAGACTGAACGAGTCGAATGTTTCGAAGGCTGCCGTCCCTCTGAATTTCAAAAAATACCACAGTTCGCGGCACGCTGCTAATCCGCTGATCCAACTGCATCAATTCTTTTTGCCATTGCTCGCCGATGCGTCTCTGCAAGGCCTCGGCATACCACCCGAAATACGCCCCGAAGGGGCTGCCGGCGCCGACGCCGACCCCCACTCCGAAGTTTTCAGATTGCAAGCCGCTATAGGTGGGCGTATTAACGCCCATTCCTTTCATGGCGTACAGTTGGTTGTCGCGGCTGGGCACGTAGGGGCGAAACTTCTTCTCGGGCGCCTGGCGCTTGGAGGCTTTTGGAGTCTTGGCCGTAGGCAGGGGGACGGCCGTTTCGTCGGCCTGCTCGACCGGCTCGCGGGACTTGGCTTTTTCCGGGGGCGGCGCAGGGACGCTGGAGCGGGTGTCATTGGCCACTGGGTTTTCCGAGACGGTTTGGGCGGGCGCCATGGGAATGCTGTTCACAATGTTGATTGGAACCGCTCCGCCCGCCATGGCGTCCGGATTGCCGAACTGCACGCGGTTGTGGACGACCATCCAGGAATAAAAGGCGGCGTAGCCGAGGACCAGCAGGTGCACCCCCAGAGACTCCAGAAAAGGGAGGCGGAGGCTTTCCCTCTGCTCGAGCACGTCCAGATGCCTGGTCATTTTCGTCTCGGCAACTGCTCGAGCGGCTGGGTGACCACGCTCACCTGCACCTTCGCGTGGCCGAGTTCGGCCATCACCTGGACGGGGATTTCCCACGTCACGTCCTTATCGCAACGGAGATATGCCGCGCGGTCTTTGCCCAGCATAGGCTCCAGCTTCTTGACCAGGTCGTTGATATTCACCGGCTCCGAGTTCAAGTAGAGCTCGCCCTTGCTGGAAATATTGACCACCGGCAACTCTTTGGACGTGTTGGCCACCTGCTTGGTTCTGGGGACGTCCACCTCGACGCCATATTCCATAACGTGGGCCGTCAGCATAAAGATGATCAGCAATACCAAAACCACGTCCACGAACGGGGTCACATTGATTTCGGCCAGGGCGCCGGAACCGCGCCCGTTGCGAGGGCTAAATGCCATATCCCGTTACTCTCCGAAACTGCGCTCCGCCAGGTTCACGAACTCCAGGCCGAAGTCGTCCATCCGCGATCCCACTTCTTTGATCCGGTGCAGGAAGTAGTTGTAGAAAATCGCGGCGGGGATGGCGGCGGCCAGGCCGAAAGCGGTTGTGATCAGCGCCTCGGAAATTCCCGGAGCGACCGCACGCAGGCTTGCTCCGCCCTCCTGCCCGAGGCCTTGAAACGCATCCATGACGCCCCACACAGTGCCGAACAACCCGATGAACGGGGTGGCGGAAGCCGTGGTGGCGAGCCAGCTCATGTTGCGCTCGAGCCGGGTGACCTCTTCACCCGATCCCAACTGCATGGCGCGTTGCAAAGCGGGGATATTGTGCAGCCGGCCTTTTCCATTCACCTGCCGCTCCACTTCCTGATAGCCGAACTCAAACACAACCGCCAGCGGCGCCGGATGGAACTGCGCCGCGAGCGTGTTCATCTCGGCCAACTTCTGGGTGCGGCGGAACGCCTTCAGGAACTTCTCATTCCGATCCTGCGCACTGCGCAGGGCTCCCAGCTTGGAAAAAATAATGGTCCAGGAAAGCAGGGAGAAGAGAAGCAACACGACAATAACAACTTTGGCGACCAGGCCGGCATCGAGAATCATCTGCACGATGCCGGTTTGCAGCAATAGAAAAGCCACAGAACCGGGTAGCGTCAACAGATCTCCTTCAGTATAGCTCCAACACCGAAATTTAACACATATAATGGACGGGGTTCCATGTTACACCAGCTTGAAATTGAGAACTACGCCGTCATCGACAGAGTTCGCGTCAGTTTTCATGCCGGGCTGAATTTGCTCACCGGAGAGACCGGCAGCGGAAAGTCGATCCTGGTGGACGCGCTTTCGCTGCTGTTTGGAGACAAAGCTTCGTCCGAATTGATCCGAGCCGGCAAAGAGCGGGCGCGGGTGGCCGGCCTGTTCGAGTTTTCCGGCCCTCCGGACGGCGTGGAACTGGAGAACGGCGAGCTGCTGGTGGAGCGTGAAATTCTGGCGAATGGGAAGTCGCGAGCCTATCTCAACGGCCGCCTCGTCACGCTCGCGGCCCTGCGCGAAATCGCCCCACGGCTGGGGGACATTCACGGCCAGCATGAACAGCAGGACCTGTTCACGCCGGAGGCGCAGATGGAGATGCTCGACCGGTTTTGCGGCGCGATGGAGCTTCGCGAGCGAGCGGCGGGCCTGTTTGAGCGCTGGAAAAACGCCGGTGCAAGCCTGGCCGCGATGAGAGCGAAGGAGCAGGAGAAGCTCCGGCTGCTGGACCTGTGGAAGTTTCAACAGCGGGAGATCCGGGAGGCGAACCTTAGAGCAGGCGAGGATGCCGCGCTCGAAGAGGAGAAACGGGCGCTGGCAAACCTGTCCCGGATCCAACAAGGGGCCGGCGGCGCTTATGAAGCGCTCTACGGGGCTTCCAACTCCGCGGCGTCGCAAGTGAAAAGCGCCGCGCGAGCCCTGGAAGATCTTGCGCGCTTCGACTCTCTCTTTGGCCGGCTCGCCCAAGCGCTGGAAAGCGCCCGCATCAGCCTCGAGGAGACGGCGTTTGAGCTGCGCCAGCGTCTGGACCGGCTGGAGGCGAATCCCGAACGTCTCGGCGAAATCGAAGACCGGCTCGCTCTGATAGAGAGACTGAAGCGGAAGTACGGCCCGTCAATGGAAGACATTCTGGCGTTCCTTGGCCAGGTGGAAAAGCAAGTCGGGGAACTCGAGTCAAGCGAAGAGATGATTCAGCGGCTGGAGAAGGAGCGTTGCGAGCTGGCCGCGCAGTACGAAGAAGCGGCCGGCCAGCTCTCGAGACGGCGCCGCCAGGGCGCGGAGCGCTTGGAAAAGCCGGTGGAACGGGAGCTGGCTGCGCTGGCAATGGAACGCACTCGTTTTTCGGTGGCCTTCGACGCCGGTCCGCCGGGCGTGGAAGGGTGGGGGCCGAATGGCTTCGACCGCCTGTGTTTTCTGGTGTCGCCCAATCCGGGCGAGCCGCTGCGGCCGCTGGCGCAGGTAGCCTCAGGCGGGGAACTCTCGCGCCTCACGCTGGCGATCAAGACGGTCCTGGCGGCCTCCGACCGGAAGCCGGACCCGCTTCCTCGAACGCTGGTTTTCGATGAGATCGATGCCGGCATCGGCGGCCGGGCGGCCGAAGCGGTGGGCCGGAGGCTGCAACGGCTTTCCCGCTCCTTTCAGCTTTTATGCGTCACCCACTTGCCGCAAATCGCCGGTTTCGCCGACCATCACTACGTGGTCGGCAAGCAAATCAAAGCGGGGCGCACGATCACCACGGTGACGGAGATCGAGGGCGGTGAGCGGGTGCGAGAACTGGCGCGCATGCTTTCCGGAGCCCAGGTGACGACAGAAGCCGTCCGCCAGGCCGAGCAATTGCTGCAAGCGGCGCGCGCCGAAGTGCGGGGCTGACGTTCTTTCGCGGAAAAAGTTCTCCGGGGCTTCCCCACTTAACGGCTGGACCGGAGGTTCGACGGCGGCGTGCTACAATCGGGGGTGAGTGGGAGCCAAGACTTTCTACATCGAGACCTTCGGCTGCCAGATGAATGTGCACGACTCCGAGAAGGTAATCGGCACGCTGATGGCGGAAGGCTACCGGCAAGTAGATACGCCCGAAGAGGCTCACCTGGTCCTCTACAATACGTGCAGCATCCGCGACAAAGCCGAGCAGAAGGTGTTTTCCCGTCTGGCTAATTTCAAGCGGCAAGCGGGGCAAGGAAAAATTTTTGGCGTGCTCGGCTGCGTGGCCCAGCATCAGGGCGAAAGCATATTCGAGCAGGCGCCTCATGTGGGGCTGGTGTGCGGTTCAGCGAGCTACAGCAAGCTGCCGCAAATGCTCGTGCAGCTCGAGACGGGCAATCGCCGGGTCACCGGCCTCGACCTGGATACGGATGAGACGTTCGAAACGCCGTTCACGAAGCGGGACAATCCCTTTCGCGCTTACATCACGATCATCGAGGGCTGTGACAAGCACTGCGCCTACTGCGTGGTCCCGTTCACGCGCGGCCCCGAACGCAGCCGCACCAGCCAGAGCGTGATGGCCGAGGCCCGCCAGTTGGCGGAAGCCGGATACACGGAGATCCAGTTGCTCGGGCAGAATGTGAACAGCTACCGGGATCCCTCGCCGGCGGGATGGGATTTCGCCGAGCTGTTGGCGCACATCGGCCGGATTCCCGGGCTGCGCCGGGTTCGGTTTACGACATCTCACCCGCGTGATTTTACGCCGCGCATCGTGGCGGCCATCGAGGACAACCCGGTTCTGTGCGATCACGTCCATCTGCCCGTTCAGTCGGGCTCCGACCGGGTGCTGGCGCGCATGCAACGGGAGTATACGCGGCAACAATATCTGGAGCGGATCGACTGCATGAAGCGGGCGCGGCGGCCCATTTCCATTACCACCGACATCATCGTCGGGTTCCCGGGTGAGAGCGAAGAAGATTTCGAGCAGACGCTCGACCTGCTGGACGAGGTCGGGTACGATTCCGTTTTTTCCTTCAAATACTCGCCGCGCCCCAACACGCCGGCCATCGGGCTTTCCAACGCTGTGCCGGAAGAGGAGAAATCGCGCCGGCTGGCGGTGCTGCAAGAGAAGCAGCGGGCCATCCAGGTGCGCCGGAATGCGGCCTGCGTCGGAACCGAGCAAGAGGTCCTGGTGGAGGGACGCAATCAAACCACGCGGCAATGGATTGGCCGGACCAGCCAGAACCGGGTCGTGAATTTCACGGCGCCCGAAACCGGCGAGCCGGCGGAACCCGATTTGCTGGGCCAATACAGGCTAGTGCGCATCACACGTGCCGGCGCGAATTCGCTGACCGGAGAGATGCTGCCCGGCGCGAACGCCGGGTGATCGAATGAAGCGATATAATCAAGCTAACGAGGAGTGGCCATGGAAGTCGAAATGAAAATCCGTGGACTGATGATGGACCCCGTTACCAATATGCCCATCGTCATTCTGAAGGACGTGAATGGGAATGCCCTGCTGCCGATCTGGGTGGGCATTTACGAGGCCAACGCCATCGCCCTCGAAATCGAAAAAGTCTCGACGCCCAGGCCGATGACGCACGATCTGATCAAAAGCCTCCTGCTGGGCCTGAGCACAGGAATCCGGAAGGTGGTCGTCAACGACCTGAAGGACGACACGTTCTACGCCTTGATCTGGCTGGAGCGCAATGGCGAGCTGATCTCGATTGATTCGCGTCCGAGCGACGCGCTGGCGCTGGCGCTCCGCCTGGATTGTCCGATTTACGTCGAAGAGGAGGTTCTCAAATCCTCCAAGCTCAGCACCGCGGTCAGCGAGAAAGTCAACAACGAAGAACTGCGCAAGTGGCTTGAGAACCTGAACGACGAGGACCTGGGCCGCTACAAGATGTAGCAAGAGGCCCTCTCACTACCCCCAGGCGCTGCCAAATTTCGACAACCACAAGGATGCCGGCGCAGGGGGACAATATGTCTTTGTCACGCCGCGAGTCTGTTACGCCGCCTTTTTCTTAACCGATTTCTTCGCCGGGGCCTTCCGGACCGGCGCGGGCGCTTCCGTGCAGCCGGAAGTGATTTTCCCGCCCTCCATCTTGATCATGAAGGGATTGGGTGTGAATTCCTTAGCTTCGGCTCCTTCAAAATCGATTTGCGCTCCGGGCTCGAGCTTGCACCGGGCAGGCGTCTCGGGGAGAGTGATAGTGACTTCGGGGGTGGTCGATTGGGTCATCGCCACCTCGACCACCTTCGGTTTTACCTCAGGCTTGGCGGAGACGACCGTGCCGCGCAGCGAGGGCATGGCCGTACCCTTCATGTTCGCCCAAAAGCTTGCGCTGTCCGAGCCCGTCAAACCTTCCTTGATCTGCACAAAAATCGCGAGCTTGGGATTGGTCTTCTTCAACTCCTCTTCCTTCTCCGCTTTGACTTCTTCGGCCGATTTGATGTTCAGGTCCGGCGGGGGAAGGGGCTGGCTCTTGGCGAGGGCTTTGAGATCCGACAGGCCCTTCGGATCATCTCCGTGATAGGTCTTATAAACCTTGGTCAAGTAAGCGTCGATTTGCTGCCGGCCGGCCGGGGGGAGCGCTCCGGCGCCGTCGTAAGCGGCAGCGCGCGCAAAACTGAAAAGGGCGAGGGTGTTTTTAGCCGGATTTTTTTCCGCCAGGACGACGGATCCGAGCCAGTACGAAACTTGGGCGGCTTGGGGGTTTACCTGGAGAGCCTTCGTGAACTCCTGCTCCGCCTCTTCGTTTTTCTTCTCCATCATGTCCGCCCAGCCGAGCATCTGGTGGGCGACAAATTCGGCCGCCTTCTTGCCGTTGGCCCAGTCGGCGTCGGAGACGTTCGCCGGCTTCTTGTCCGGCGCAAATTGCTGGTCGAGGTTTTGCAGGACGGTGTTCGCCGCCTTCACGCCGTTATCCCACACTTTCTGATCGTTGGAGTTTAAGAAAGGAGTCAGGGCGGCGATGGTGTAATTGGCGGTGAAGTTATCGGGGGCGATGGCCAGCAGTTCGTTGGCGGTTTCCACGGCTTTCGCCGGCTGGTTGGCCTGCTGGTAGGTCTGGATGTACATCTGCAAGCGTTCTTCTTTGAACGCTGTGTCGGGGTACTTCTGCTTCCACTGATCTAAAAGCTGGAGCTTGCGCGTGGGATTGCCTTCTTTGAGGATGCTTTGAAACAGATCGTATTCTTCACGATCTTTCATCTGCTTCTTCGGCTGCTCAGCAGGAGCCTGCGCGGCGCACGGATTCTGCGCTACAGGCCAAAGCAGAAACAGAGTTAAAAAGCAAAACGTCAGTTTTCTTAACATAGCTCCACCTCTCCAGCCTCGCGGCCCATTCATTTTAGACTCCACCGGTGGGCTCTTCGGTTCCCCGCCCTTAAAATCCTACCGCAAGAGTGTCAAAGGCGGAGTATATAGCACCGAAAATCCGGATGGCAAGGCCGCCGCCAACAAAATCCGTCCATCCGGCGCGGCCATACCAATGGGAGCCTCCCCGCCAAGCGCTACGCCGGAGGCGGCCGGCCCTGGATCTGCTACAATCCCAGGCTTCGACAATGGCAGGATCTCTTGCCTAGACGCTACCTGGATCTGGGACTCATTGTCCTCTACTTGATTGCGATCACCGCTTTTGGGGCCCGCTTTCGAAGCTCTCAGAAATCGCTTAAAGACTACTTCCTCGGCGGACGGACGGTCCGCTGGTGGGCCATCGCGCTTTCGATCGTCGCCGCCGAGACCAGCACTTTGACGATTATCGGCACCCCGCCTCTCGGGTTCACCGGCAACCTGGGATTCCTGCAAATCGTCTGCGGATACCTGGTGGCCCGGGTGGTCATCGTCCTTCTCTTCATCCCCCAATACTTCCGCGGCGATATGTATACGGCCTATGAGCTGATGCGACGGCGCTTCGGGGAGCGGGCGCGCCGCTTCACAGCCTCGACGTTCCTGGTGATCCGCGCCCTGGCCGAGGGCGTCCGCGTCTATGCCGTATCGATCGTGGTTTCGATCATTCTCGGCACCGGCGAAGTGACGTCGATCGTGCTGATCACTTTGTTAACGCTTTTTTACACTTTTGAAGGCGGCATGACCGCGGTGATCTGGACGGATGTGGTCCAAATGCTCCTCTATGTCGCCGGGGGGTTGCTGAGCTTCTGGATGATCCTGGGCTACGTACCGGGAGGCTGGGCGGAGGTGGTACGGCTCGCGGGCCCGGCGGGGAAGTTCCAGATTTTTGACTTCCGGTTGGAACTAACCGGGGAGTTCTTCTCGAGGACCTATAGTTTCTGGGCCGGGCTCGCCTGCGGCACTTTTCTCGCTACGGGGACCCACGGAACCGACCAACTGATCGTCCAGCGGCTGCTCAGCGCCCGCAGCGAGCGGGAAAGCAAAATAGCCCTGCTCGCGAGCGGCGTCGTGGTATTGTTTCAATTCTCGCTCTTCTTACTGATCGGGGTGCTGCTCTACGCTTTCTACGCCAAGACGGGGCAGGCGCCGCCAGCTCCCCTGGATAGGATTTATCCCGCCTTCATCTGGCGCAATCTGCCCGTGGGCGTAGCCGGGGTCGCGATCGCGGCGATACTGGCGGCAGCCATGTCGAATCTGAGCGCGGCTCTGAATTCGCTGGCCTCCGCGACCATCGTCGATTTCTATCAACCGCTGTTCCATGCAAGCCATGTTCTGGAGAGCCACTATTTGCGGGTCAGCCGCGCGGCGACGGTGGCGTGGGGGCTGGTTCTGCTGGGCATCGCGCTGCTGGCGCGGCACTGGGGATCGGTGCTGGAGGCGGGCCTGGCGGTCATATCGGTCACGATCGGCGCGCTGTTGGGGGTCTTCCTGCTGGGGATCCTGACCAGGCGGGCGAATCAGACGGGCGCGATCATCGGCATGGCGTCAGGGTTTGCCACCATGATTTACCTGCACTTCGCTACCCGGACCGCCTGGACCTGGTACGTCGTCATCGTCACCATCATGACCTTCGTCGTCGGCTATCTGGCTTCCCTCAGCTTCCGCTAAGCTCCGCAGTGAGCCTGGGGCAGAGCGGCTTGAAGCCGTATCCAAGTGGCCGCACGGAAGTATTTCCCCGTCGCACAGACAGGAGGCTTTGGCAAGAAATTGTCCGTCCGGGCCGACGAAAAACGCTCAAAGGTCCGCCGGGGCATTTTCCAGTGTAAAGAATCATCCTGCTGGTATTTCGGTTCGAACCGGCGGGAGAGTTCAAAATCCGACTTTGACCTGGTAATACAGGCAGCGCCGCCGAGCGTTGTAGGGGCCACACTTGCTCAGGGTTTTGCTTATATCCAATGCGCTTTTCGGCCGCCGATGTCATCCGGCCGCCTGGCGGCAAGCGGAGTCCGCCGGAATCAAAACCAGCCGGCGCCACAGTAACTTCGCTCCGGTCAACCCGCCTGGCTCGCCGGCCGGGCGGAGATCCTCTGGCTTCCCCGCACAATATGGCCCGCACGTCCGAGTTCCGGCGGTTTGCCGAGGATCTGCGCAGTTCTTCGAGGTACCAAAGCGTTGAGGGTTTGACTCCGGCGCACATGAGTCCTAACAAGACGCAATGCCGGTCTAAGACGCATAGTTTTCGCGGCGGGTTTCCGGAGTCGGTAAAAGCCCGATTTCGCAAAGGGAAAAATGGTTGAAAGAACATTCTTTTTTTGCCCGGTGGTAGAAGTTTTCGTACTAGGCCGCCGGGAACAGGCGCCCATAAAGTCCAGGGCGGAAAATTTTGTTCTGAATTTAGAACAAAAGTATTGATTCGCGAAGGAGCATTCTGCTATAAAAGAGTTGCTCTGACGGAGATCGCGGTTTTTGTTCTGTTTCCAGAACAAAATCGACCACTCAAACTAAGGCCCGTAATATACCACAATTTCCGGCAGTAGAGCGAATTCGGTAGTCGATTTCAGGAGCTGTCATGGACGTAAACAAGATTTTAATCGAGCTCCGCCAAGAGCGGCAGCAGATTGAAGAAGCGATCATTTCGCTCGAGCGGCTGGCCCGAGGACGGGGCCGCCGACGCGGCCGTCCTCCAGCCTGGCTGTCGTTAGCGACCCAGAAACGGCGCGGGCGCCCTCCCAAGAACGGGGCTCCCCCAGCCAAAAAAGTCGCGGCGTAGCAAGAGGGCCCGGAGCGGGCTCCGGGCTCTCAGTAGAGCAAGTATTTGCGCCGCACTTGCTGGAACTGATCGAGCGCTTCCTGCCAGTTTGCGCGGATCGCCCTCGGATCTTCGCCTGCCTGCAAGGCGGAGAGCACGGCCTGGTTACCGATGAGCCGTGCCGTCTGGTCCAAATCGATGTGTCCCGGAAAGAGCTTCTTCAGCGCCGAAGCTATTTCTAATCCGAGCTCGCCGGAATCGACCGCATTGCGGTCGGTGACAATGATCTGAACGCCCTCGATCTTGCGATGGGCGAACGCCGAAGACGTCGGTTCGCGCTCCACGGCGTAGAACCTGACTCCCGGTATCCGGCGGGCGTTCAGATAGGCAGCCAGTCCGGGGCCGTCGACCCAGTCGGCTCCGATCAACTCGAACGGGGTGTCTGTGCCCCGGCCGACAGAATAATTCTGGAGGTTTTCGAGCAGCGCCACTCCCGGGTAGAGCAGGGCCTCCGGCAGATTGCGAATATTCGGCGAGGGATCGGTCCAAGGCAAGCCAGTCTCGTCAAACCAATCTCCCCGTTCCCAGCCTTTCATCTTGATAACCACCAACTCGGCGCCGATCTTGTTCTCCGTATTGAACAGCAGGGCCAGTTCCCCGGCGGTCATGCCGTGGCGGAGCGGCAGGGGATAGTAGCCGATAAACGAGAGATGCTGGCGGTCTAGCAGAGGCCCTTCCACGTTGACCCCGTTTATGGGATTCGGCCGGTCGAGCACATAGAAAGCCAGACGATGGCGGGCCGCTTCCTCCATGGCGTAAGCCATGGTCGTGATGTAGGTGTAGAGCCGAGCGCCCACGTCTTGAATATCGAAAACCAGAGCATCAAGGCCTTTCAGCATTTCGGCCGTGGGCCGGCGTCTGTTCTCCTGATAGAGGCTGTAGATGGGAATGCCCGTCGCCGGATCCGTGCTATCGGGAATATTGGGGGTCTCGGCGCCTCCCGTAATGCCATGTTCCGGCGCCAGGATGACCACAGGTTTTACGCCCGCTTCTATCATGAGATCCACATTGCGGCGCCGGCGACGATCAATCCCGGTGTGATTGGTGATCAAGCCGATTCGTTTCCCTTGCAACGCCTGGAAATGATCGGTCTCGAGAACGTCCAGGCCGGTCAACACGTCGCCGTTTCGATCCACAACCCGCTTGGCGCCGACCATCGCTTCGTTGTAACCGGTCAAGCGCAAGCCGCGCTTGGCGACGAAGTCCAAAGGAATACCGGGAAGGGCGGCCGCCACGGCCGTTGCGACTTTGGACCGCAGGCTGGTGATGGCGGGCCGGAGCACCGGGTGCACGCTATTGGCGAGCAGAATGATGAAGGTATCAGTAGAAGGGTCGATCCAAATCGACGTGCCGGTGAAGCCGGTGTGACCGAAGGAGCCAACCGGAAGCAGCTCGCCGCGATTGGAGGAGAGAGGCGAGTCGATATCCCAACCCAGGCCGCGAATCACCGGCTGATTCGGGGCTGTTTCGGGCGAGGTCATTTTCTCGACTGTAAGCGGGCTGAAAATGCGGACCCCATCGAGGGTTCCATTGTTGAGGAGCATCCAGGCGAAGCGGCTCAAATCGTCGGCGGTCGAAAACAGACCCGCATGTCCCGCCACGCCGCCCATGTAGCGGGCCGTCGGATCATGAACCACTCCGCGGAGAACCGCGCCGTTCACCCGCTCGGTGGGAGCGATGCGCCGCCGCAACGCCGCCGGCGGGTTGAACATGGTAGTGTTCATCCGCAGGGGCTGGAAAACGCGCTGTTTGGCGAAATCCGACACCATCTGGCCGCTGACGCGATGGACAATTTCCCCCAGCAGAATGAAATTAATGTCGCTGTAAACAAAACGCGTTCCCGGGGGAACGGTGGG
>Ga0070741_10005061_pt1 | contig 29842 bp, 26 predicted proteins | sample Coa_R1_4_FD_66440 | JGI IMG/M metagenome (GOLD analysis project Ga0070741, IMG submission 66440) | Surface soil microbial communities from Centralia Pennsylvania, which are recovering from an underground coalmine fire - Coalmine... | ecosystem: Environmental > Terrestrial > Soil > Unclassified ... | reverse complement strand
GAGGATGCGATCACCGGCAATCTGTACGAGGATGCAGAGGCGGCTTCTATTCCAGAAACCGCGCTGCGGGCCTCCCTCGGCTGCGGCAATCCGACCGCGCTGGCCGCGCTGAACCCCGGCGAAATCGTGCTGGACCTGGGCAGCGGGGGCGGTATAGACGTGCTGCTCTCCGCGAAGCGGGTCGGGCCGACCGGCTTCGCCTACGGCCTGGACATGACCGATGAGATGCTGGCGCTGGCCGAGCGCAACCGGGCGGAGGCGGGCGCGAAGAACGTCACCTTCCTCAAGGGGCATATCGAGGCGATTCCTCTGCCCGACGACAGCGTGGACGTGATCATCTCCAACTGCGTCATCAATCTGTCCGCCGATAAGGACGCCGTGCTGCGCGAGGCGTTTCGCGTGCTGAAGCCCGGCGGGCGGTTTGCCGTCTCCGATGTCGTGGTGGAGGGCGATCTGCCGGAGGCCGTGCGCGCGGATATGGAGGCGTATGTCGGCTGCGTAGCGGGCGCGCTGGAGAAGAGCGACTACCTGCGGCGGCTGGCGGAGGCGGGATTCGTCGAGGCGTCCATCGAGCCGACGCGCCGCTACCGGTTTGCCGACCTGGAGGGCGCGACTTGCAGCGGGGAAGCCGTCGCCGCGTTCTCGCCGGAGGAACGGAACGCGCTGGACGGGCGCATCATGGGGGCCTTTATCCGCGCTGTCAAGCCGAAGGAGCAGGCCGGGTGCTGCGCGCCGACCTGCTGCGCGGCGGAGGAGTAGCCCATGAAGACCGTCCTCTTCGTCTGCGTCCACAATGCGGGCCGTTCGCAGATGGCCGAAGCCTATCTCAACCATCGGGCGCGGCGCGAGAACCTGTCGGTTCGGGCCGAGTCGGCGGGGACTCTGGGCAGCGCAACGCTCAACCCGGTCGCCGTGCAGGTGATGGAGGAGATCGGCGTCTCGATGGCGGGCCAGCATCCGAAACTGCTGACGCAGGCGATGGCCGACGCTGCCGACTGCATCATCACGATGGGCTGCGGTGTAGATGCGGAAGCCTGCCCTGCCCGCATTCTCGTGACCGAAGACTGGGGCCTGGACGATCCGAAGGGCCAGCCTGTCGAGAAGATACGGGAGATTCGCGATCAGATCGTGGCGAAGTGCGACGCGCTGCTCGCCGCGATGCAGGAGGAGGCGTGAGAGACGGCATGATGCGCCGCTATCTGGCCGAGTTCGTCGGCACGTTCGGGATCGTCTTTGCGCCCGTCGCGCTCTCCGCCACCGGGAAATGGCAGGGTGGCGACGGCGACCTGATGGCAGCCGCCTGGGTATCGGGTCTGGCGGTACTGGCGATGATCTACGCGCTCGGCCCCATCTCCGCCGCCCACTTCAACCCGGCGGTGACGCTGGGCTTTGCGGTGGCCGGACGTTTTCCCTGGCGCTATCTGCTGCCCTACTGGATCGCCGAGTTCGCAGGCGGCATCGCGGCGGCGGGGCTGTGCGCGCTGCTGTTCGGCGGAGGACACGGCGCGCATGTCCCGGCGACCGGCAGTTTCGCGCGGGCCGTCGGCGTGGAGGCGGTCCTGACCTTCTTCCTGATGCTGGTCATCATCGCGGTCGCCACCGACAGGCGCGTGGACGGCGCAACTCCCGGCCTCGCCATCGGCCTGACGGTCGTGTTCGATGTGCTTATCGGCGGGCCGGTGACGGGCGGCTCGATGAATCCGGCGCGTTCGCTCGGCCCCGCGCTCTTTGCAGGCGGCTCCGCCCTCTCCCACTATGGCGTCTACCTTCTCGGCCCGGCCCTCGGCGCGATCCTTGCCTCCCGGCTCTACGAACGGCTGCGCGGCGGCGAACAGCACGCACAGGGCGCTCCCCACGATCTCCTGACCGGATAAGGCAGGGTGCGTAACCCGACGGCCCTGCCTACGCAGAGCCGACGGGAACACGGCCCCTGTCATCGCGGCGTCACTTCAGATTCAACGCGATCAGGATCGCGACGGCTACGGCGACCAGGAATGTCGCGATAGCGGTCCAGAGCCAGCGCCGTGTCAGCACGCGGTGGACAGCCTGATAGAGCGTGGTCACCAGGCCGCCTGCAATCACAAGGATCAGCATGTCCCAGTTGCTCTGGCGCTCGGAAAAACTTCGGTAGGCTACGATGCCAAGCAGCCCAAAAGAGAGAAACAGGTACGCCCATCGGTAACTGGCGTTCTCGATGAAAATGGTACGTTCATCGCGCACAACCTCGTCGCCGTTCATGAGTCGCCTCCTTCCAGAAAGAAGAGATCCTCCACGCGCTTGTCGAGTTGCCTGCTCAACAAAAGGGCCAGCAGTGTGGACGGGCAGTACTGTCCCGTCTCGATGGAACTGATGGTCTGGCGTGTCACCCCGACCCTTGCGGCCAACTCCTCTTGAGAGAGGTTCCTTTCTGCCCGTGCGACCTTCAGTCGGTTAGCAAGCCGGGGTTTCGTTCTCATGGCACAGCCTCCTCATCCATAGAGTACCACAAAACTCTTCCAGATGTAAAGTTCGCCGGGCGTTTTGGAAAATAAACTTGGCAAGATGACCGTCGAACCTGTCGGCCTGTGCCTCACACTCGCCAGGCAGGAAGATTACTGACGCGACCGGGCATTCAAGCAGCCTGTTTGTGTGGGCTACAGGCGCAGGCGGCGTCTCGCAAGAGAGGGAAGACACACAGCAGCGTCGAAGTTAGTCCAGGGCTGTGCGCCTTCTATCGCCGGTTCTCGAACAGTAAAGGATAAGGGGAAGCACAATGAGGCTCTACAGCTATTGCGGGCTTGTTGCCGCGCTGAGTCTGGTCGTGAGCGTAGCAAAGCCGACCCAGAAAGCGGGAGGCGTTCTCTTCCAGGAAGGATTTGAAAACGCGAACCTGCTGGAGCGGGGTTGGTACGATGGCAGCCAGTTTCAGATTTCGCATCAAAACCCTTATGCCGGGAAAGGCTGCATCGAATACCACTGGAAGCCGAACACCACCAATCCCGATAGCTCCTCCGGGATACGCCATCTGTTCCCGCCGACCGAGACCGTGTTCCTGCGTTTCTATATCCGGCTGTCGAAGGGCTGGGGCTGGACGGGGCGCAACTACCATCCGCATCTCATGCACTTCATGACCACTGAAAACGAGAAGTATCACGGCCCCGCAGCCAGCCACCTGACGGTCTATATCGAGCCGCAGGAGGGCCGATTGCGTCTGGCCGCGCAGGACATTCAGAACCAGAACGCGCCGCACGGCCTGACTCAAGGGCCGCTCCGGGGCGGCTACAACGGCACGTTCTTCGACAGCCGCGAGGCGTTGTTTCGCGACGACCGATGGCACTGCGTCGAGGCGATGTTCCAGTTGAACAGCGTGGACGCGAAGCGCGGCACACCCAATGCGGACGGCGTCGTGCGCGGCTGGTTCGACGGCAAGCTGGTCGTGGAGCGCACGGACGTGATCCTGCGCTCCGCCGATTTCCCCCAGATGAAGTTCAACCAGTTCCTGCTGACGCCCTACTTCGGCCCGGGCCTGCTGCCGCACGCGCAGACGCTATGGATAGACGAACTGGCCGTCGGAACCAGGCGGCTGGGGCCGGTCTCCCCGGCCAGCGCGGGCCGTGACGACGACCGGAATAACACGCGGAGAGGAGGTTGACAGTGACGAAGGAGCAGACGCTGCGTTTTGGCTTTATCGGCTGTGGCGAGATCGCGGTCGCCACCGCCGATGCGATGCAGGCGGCGAAGAACGCGACGGTAACGATTGTCATGGATACCAAGCGGGAACTCGCCGAGTCGCTGGGCGAGCGCCTGCAGGCTGCCGCGACTACCGAGATAACAGACGTACTGCGCCACCCGGAAGTGGACGCCGTCTACATCGCCACCCCGCACCACCTCCACGCCCCGCAGGTCATCCAGGCGGCGGAGGCGGGCAAGCACGTTCTGGTAGAGAAACCGCTGACCACTTCCGTTGCGGATGGCCGGCAGATGATCGCCGCCTGCCAGCGCGCGGGCGTCCGGCTGAGCGTCTGCTATGTGATGCGCTATATGCCCGCCACTCTGGAGGCCCGCCGACTCGTGCGCGAGGGCGCTATCGGCAAGGTGATCGGCTTCTCCATCCGCGAGGTGTTCAAAAAGAGGGCGAGCTACTGGGAGGGAGGCTATTCGGGCCGCGCGCAGACCGACTGGCGGCAGTTCTGGCAGACGAGCGGCGGCGGTATCCTGAACATCAATATCACGCACAATCTGGATCGCCTGCGCTACATCACCGGGCTGGAGGCCGTGCGGGTCTATGCGGAGTACGACACCTTCGCTACGCCGGTCGAAGTCGAGGACTCCATCGCCGTGATCCTGCGCATGGACAATGGGGCCATCGGTTCCGTCCAGGCCGCTTCGTGCGTGCCGGGAGGAAGCTGGGGCGAAGGCAGCGCCGCGCGCGGTGACCATATCTACGGCACGCAGGGAACGCTCGTCTATTCGCACCGGATCGCGCTGGCGACCTCGGAGGCCGGGTCGGAGCAGGTCACATGGCGCGAGATCGAACTGACCGGAGGCGATGCCGAGGCGCGTACCCGCTATATCGAGGAGTTTGTGGCGGCGGTTTTCGGAAATAAGCCCGCGCCTATTTCCGGCGAGGACGGGCTGGCGATGGTGCAGATCGTTCAGGCCGCCTACGAGTCGGGCCGCACCCACCGGCCCGTTTCCATAGAGCATTGACACCTTTCTTCCCGGCCCGATGAACCCTGTCGCACGGAGATACGACCCGTAGGCGGCGAATGTGTGAATTGGGACTCTTAGGGCCGGGGCCGCGGCGTAACTGTGCTATACCTGGTGTTGTGACCGAAGCCACAGGCAGAATGACAAAAACTGCATAGATTCCCTGCCAAACAGCCATTGCAAATTGCTCGAAAACCTGCTAGAATGTCCCTGATGTATGAATAGACGTTCATGTGTTCCTGTGGCTTGCGTTACAGAGCGCACGCCGGCTTCGTGCAGGACGCCGTCTTCTTCGCGCATGATCTCGACCCTGTATCGAGGATCCTTTCGATGTCGAACCTGGCCGATGCAACTCATGCGGTCGTTTCTACTGCTTTTCTTCCCCTACCGCCCTCTGCCGCAAGCCGGGATGAGAACCGTGCTGCGCCGTCCGACTCTCTGGCCGCCTGTCCGAAGATACCGGAACGGTGTGGCACGCTGACCGAACCGCAGGCCATGCGGCGGCTGGCCGATCTGTTCGCGACGCTGGCCGACACGACACGGCTGCGCATCCTGGAGGCGCTGGCTTGCGGGGAACTCTGCGTGGGGGAACTCGCCGCCACACTGAACCTGAGCCAGTCCGCTACGTCACACCAACTACGCCTTCTGCGCGACCTGCGCCTGGTCAAGCCCCGGCGCACAGGCCGCTCCGTCTTCTACTCTCTCGAGGATGACTGTGTCTACCGGCTGGTGACGCAGGGATTAGAACACATTCGGGAGCAAGAAAGTCTTTAGTATGGATACCCGAAGTCTGGATGTACCGGTTCTGCTGCCTGCGGGCGACGAGTGCGTGCGCTGCATCGGGCGCTTGCAGGAGGGCCTGATGCGCATCAAGGGAGTGGAGGATGCGGCGGTCAACAACGCCCACAACGCCATGCACATCGCCTACGACCCCAACCTCGTCACCTTCTCCCGCATCGAAGGCGAGGCCCGCCGCATCGGCGCGCAGATACAGGCGCAGATCGCGCACGCCACCTTCCTGCTCGAAGGGCTGGACTGCCCGGACTGCGCCCGCAGCATCGAGCGCGCCGTCGGCGCGCTGCCCGGCGTGCTGTGGGTCGGCGCGAACTTCTCCGCCGCGCAGGTGCATGTCGAGTATCAGCGCGGCCATGTCTCGCTCGACGACATCATGCGGCGCATCCAGGGACATGGCGTCTCCGTCGAGATACTGACCCGCGATGGCGAGGCGATGCAGAGCGCCGTCGTGTCGCAGATCGTGCCTGCCGCCGAGGGAAAGCGCGCAAAGACCGCGCCTCTGGCATTCCTGCGCACGCGCACCGGGCAGACGGCGGTCGGGGCGGCGCTGGCAGCCCTGGCGCTCCTCGCGCATCTTCTCGAAGGCTGGGGCGACCGCGACCCGGTGAGCCGCTGGCTCTGGGCCGCTTCCATCCTCCTCGGCGGGTGGAGTACGTGGCGCGCGGCCCTCGCCTCCCTGCGCGCCCGCGCCGTAGATATGAACGTCCTGATGACGCTGGCCGTGCTGGGGGCCGTCGCCCTGCGCGACTGGGGCGAGGCGGCCTCCGTCGTGCTGCTCTACGGCGTCGGCCTGTCGCTGCAAAACTCCGCGCTCGACCGCACGCGCCGCTCTATCCGCGCCCTCATGTCTCTGACGCCGCCGACCGCCTGCGTGCGGCGCGGCAGCAAGGAGGAGGCCGTTCCGGTCGCGCAGGTGCGCCTCGGCGATACGCTCATCGTCCGACCGGGCGAGCGGATTCCGATAGACGGCGAGGTGACGAACGGCGCCAGCGCGGTCAACGAGGCTCCCATCACGGGCGAGAGCGTGCCGGTGGAGAAGAGCCAGGGCGCGCCCGTCTACGCCGGAACGCTCAACGGGCAGGGCGCCCTGGAAATCCGCGTCACCCGGCCCTACCGCGATACCGTGCTGTCCCGCATCCTGCATAGCGTCGAGGAGGCGCAGGCGCAGCGCGCGCCCGCCGAGCAGATGATTGACCGCTTCGCCCGCGCCTATACCCCCATCGTCTTCTGGCTGGCGGTCGGGGTGGCGTTCGTGCCGCCGCTGATGCTGGCGGGCGACTTCTGGTGGCACTTCCCGGAGTGGTTCCATCGCGCGCTCACGCTGCTGATCGTCGCCTGCCCGTGCGCGCTGGTCGTCTCGACGCCGGTCGCCATCGTGACGGCATTGGGAACGGCCTCGCGGCGCGGCATTCTCATCAAGGGTGGCGCCTACCTGGAAGCCATCGGCGCGGTCAAAGCCGTCGTCTACGACAAGACCGGCACGCTGACGCAGGGCGTGCTGCGCGTGGAGGATGTCGTGCCGTTCGGCAGCCTGACCTGCGCGGAGATTCTGTCGCTGGCGGCGGCGATGGAGAGCCGGTCGAAACACCCGCTGGCGCTCGCCATCTGCCAGGCCGCATCCAACCAGCGCGCCACGACCCCGTATGAGGTAACCGACTTCACCGAGCTTTCGGGCCGGGGCGTGCGCGCCACCGTCAACGGCACGCCCTACCTGCTCGGCAGCCCCCGCCTCTTCCAGATGCAGAAGGTCCCGTTGACCCCGGCGGCGGAGAAGGCGCTGGCGGAAGCGGAGGCGGCGGGCATCACGGCGGTGCTGCTCGGCAATGCGGGCGGGCTGGAGGCGATCCTGCTGCTGCGCGATCAGCCGCGCCCGGAGGCGCAGTCCGCCATCGCCACGCTGCATCGCATGGGCATCGTCTACCAGGCGATGCTGACCGGCGACAACGCGCGCGTGGCCGCGCAGATCGCCAAGGCCGCCAATCTGGAAGAGTATGAGGGCGGCCTGCTGCCGGAGCAGAAGCTACAGCGTATCCGCCACCTGCAGCGCCGCTACGGGCGGGTCGCGATGGTCGGGGATGGCATCAACGACGCGCCCGCGCTGGCCGCCTCCGATGTGGGCATCGCGATGGGCGCGGCGGGCAGCGATGTGGCCCTGGAAGCCGCCGACATCGCGCTGATGCAGGACGACCTCTCCCGCCTGCCCTTCCTGGTGAACCTGAGCCGCAGCACGCGCAACATCGTCCGCCAGAACGTCGCGTTCTCGCTGCTGACGAAGGCCGCGCTGCTGGTCGGGGCCGTGCTGGTGACGCTGCCGCTCTGGGTGGCCGTGCTGGGCGATGTGGGCGTGGCGCTGCTGGTCACGTTCAACGCGCTGCGCCTGGTGGACGGGCCGGACGTGAACGCGCTGCCCGCCTATGTCGCGGAACCGGAGGCGGACACGGAGGAGGCGCTGCTGGAACTGGTGTTCATCAACGATAAGAGCGTGGATGAGCAGCCCGAAGCGGGCTATGTCTACCCGACCTGGGAGCGGTTCGCCGTTCCCTTCACCGGCAAGCCGCTGCGCTTCGGGCGCAGGGCGGCGTCTTCCGTGCTGCCCATCCAGATCGAGGATGCGGGCATGTCGCGGCTGCACGGCGAGATACGCATGGAGGGCGGGCGTCCCGTCGTCGTAGACCTGCGGTCCACCAACGGCATCCGTTTCAACGGGCGCACGGCGGGCGCGCTCGTGCCGCCCTTGCGCCCGACGCCCCTGCGCTTCGGCGACAATCTGTTCATCGGGCGCAACACGCGCGTCGAAATCCGGCGGCCCGGCGACTTTGCCGGGGGCGTGCAGAGGATGGAAGAGACGGCAGAAGCGGAGGCGGAAAACGAGGCGGTCGAAGCGCCGCAGGAGGCTGCGGCCGACAGCAGCGCGACGCAGGACCTGCGCGGGAAATCCGGCGTTCCTACGAGTTCCTAAAACCAGGTTCTTGCGCGAAAATGAAAAGAGACGCCGTCAGGTGTGCCGAGAGCAAGCAGCGATCCCTGTAGGATGAGGAACATAGACGGCCCGCCCTGATCCGGCGGGTCGTGCGTTGTTCCGCGCAGCCGCCGGGAGCCTGCGGCGGCTTGAGCAGATACGAGAGGCCGGGTGAATCGCCCGCGAAGGCGTCCCGGCTCATGGCAAGGAGAGACCGCCTATGTCCGCTATCTCTTCGGGCGTTTCCAGGTATGCCTCCGCAGACCGCCGCTCTTCGGTCTCCACTTCGGTCGGCTCCGCTTCGAGCAGCCGCGAGGAGGAACTGGTACGCCAACTGGACGCGCGCTTATCCGGGCGCCTGGCCCACATCCGCACGCAGATAACCGCGCCCATCGAGCCGAACCCGCCGTCCCCGGACGGAACGGGGCGCATTGTAGATATTCACGCTTAACGCGCGATTCTGTAGCAGTGAGTCTGGCTCGAAGCCGCATCGCTTCGAGCCATTTTCGTGGCCTGGAACGCCCTGGCGCCATCGCGCGCTTCTACCTCCTGCATCCGGCCCCACGAGAAGTGGCTGCGCCCATCGTTCGGCGTATGTCCAGCCGCCTTCTCACAGTGGGCGCACGACCGGGGCGCAAGGGCCGTTCCGAACCGCTTCGATAGCAAGACCAGTCTGTGCAGTAGGGCCGCCGCTTGCGGCGCACCGGGACAAGGGGAGCAAAAACGCGCAGGAGCGCGCCGCCTGCCCGCCGAAATGAGGCCAGAAGAACGGACGCCCAGTCCGCTCGAACTTCTCTACGGCGAGGAAACTCATGCTGACGCAGGAACAGAAAGCTTTTTTCGATACGAACGGCTATCTGGTGCTGGAAAACGTCTGGTCCGAGGCGGAACTGGCCGAGGCGCGGCGGCAGATGAACGCGGTGCTGCGTGACCCCGAACACGCGCCGCCAGGCGTCAAGTTCAGCTTCGAGACGCCGGAGGAAGCGTCCCAACGCCCGCAAGACCCTGACAATCCGCGCCATGTCTGGATGCTGTTCGATACGCCATTGGCCGGAGACTGGTGGTACGACAATATTCGCGACCCACGCATCGTCGGCGCGATGAGCGATCTGCTCGGCCCCAACATCAATTTCCACAATGGCAAGGCGCGCATCAAACCGCCCGGCTATCAGAGCCATCAGATATGGCATCAGGACTGGCCCTACGAGAAACATACGTCGCCTGACCTGGCGGCAGCCCTCTTCTACCTGGACGATACGGAGGTCGGCGCGGCGGCTACTGAGGTCATTCCCGGCAGCCATAAGCAGGGCGAGTGGCCGCACGACGAGCAGAACGCTATCGCGCAGGCCGATGTGGAGGCGTTCGGCGTGGCCCCCGTCCCGCTGGCGGTGCCTGCCGGTTCTGTCGCCATCATCCACGTCCAGATCGTGCATCGCGCCACGCCCAACACGACCACCCGCAATCGCTCGGCCATCATCAACGAGTACAAAACGATGGAGACGCGCGACCTCTGGGGCAATCGCTGCGCTTTCGCGGAACTCCCTCTCTGGCGCAACGGCAAGCCGTACTGAAATGGATATACGGTTGGCGGCGGCCTACCTGAAGTTAGGGCAGATGTGGCAGAGACCCCGCGAGGAGTTGCCGGGTATTGCGATGAAAGCAGTCCAGGCGGGAACGGACGCGCCTGCCTTATCCAATTCTTGCGAGTGAAACGGAACCGCGCTGGTCGGAGGCGTATGCGCTGCTGGAGCGCGCCATCTACGAACTGGATTCCGTCTTTCCCACGCGCCGGGAGGCCGCTCTCTACATTGCCTGGCATTATGCCCAGGTCATCTACAGGCAGTCGGCGTCAACGGAGTATGCCGTCGAGCAGATCGCGCAGGTTCTTGATTTAGGCCCCGAAATTCCCAGAGAGATTCGGGCTTTCGTCCATGCGGCCAGAGAGTATCGCCTGTGGCGCGGAGCGGAACTGGAGGCAGAGGCCGTGCATCTTGTCGAGACGATGTGGAAAGCTGCGGCGATGAAGAAAGTCGAAGATTTTTAGCATAGCTAAACAATCTTGGCACGATTTATGCTACAACAGGAGTAGGCTGCCGGTGACATTTTCCAGGTCTGGCACGGAACATGCAAGAGATGGTGCGGAGCGATGGGCCGGGCAAAATCGGGAACGGTGCGCCATTTCCGGTATTTTTACGCCCTAAGTCAGTTTCGGGTGTCGCCATAATCTCCACTACGGACACAAAGACGTGGACTGCGCGCCCCGGAGGGCGTCGTCATCGGGAGCCGAAAGGGAGCCGCGCGCGGCGCGGCGTTGCCGTGCTGGAAAGAAGAGGGCTGTCGTGAGCCGTATGCCCGAGCCGTCCCGTGCGTCTGCGGGGCGGCAGTCCGCGCGCAAGCCGCGCGTGCTGTTTGTCAATACGCGCAGCGCACTCGGCGCGGACGTCGCTGTTCATCTGGAACTGATACAGAATTTTGATCCGGCGCAGGTCGAAGTCCATACCGCCACCAACCGCAACGCAAGCGATCTGGAGAAGACGCTCGGCATCCTGCGCGCCGTGCCGCACCTGAAGATCGTCGTCTGCGACCTGGGGCATGAGGTCGCGGGGCAGGGGCGCGGCAAACTCGGCAAGATCGCGGGCGGGCTGAAAAACCTGGGGGCGCTGGCCTCGCTGCTGCGCCTGGCCTGGTATGTGCGGCGGCATCAGATTGACATCCTGCACGCCACCGACCGCCCACGCGACGCGCTGTTCTCGACGCTGCTGGCAAAGCTGACCGGGCGGCGCAACGTCATCCATGTCCACATCAAGTGGTATCCCGAAATCGGGCGGGCGACCACCTGGGCATTGCGCGAATGTACGGGCGTGCTGGCGATCTCGCAGTTTGTGCGCCGTTCGCTGATCGCGGGCGGCGTGCCGGAAGACAAGATCTATACCGCGCTGAACGCGACCGACCCGGCGCGATTCGACCCGGCAAAAGTCGGACCCGGCTGGCTGCGCTCTCATCTCGGCCTTGCCGCCGACACGCCGCTTATCGGCATCGTGGCGCGCATCATGGTCTGGAAGGGCCATCGCGAGCTTATCGAGGCGCTGGCCGAGGTCAGGAAAGCCGTGCCGGATGTCCGCCTGGCGATCATCGGCAAAGAGGACACGCTGGCCGTGCAGAGCGCGGAGAGCTACGCGGATGCGGTGCGCCGCCGCATCGCCGAACTCGGCCTGGAAGAGAATGTGATCTGGGCGGGCTGGTTCGACGCGATGCCGCAGGTCATGGCCGATTTCGACGTGCTGGCCGTTCCCAGCTGGGAAGAGCCGTTCGGCCTGGTCGTGACAGAGGGCATGGCGATGGAGCGGCCTGTCGTCGGCTTCGATGCAGGCGGTCTGCCGGAGATCGTCACGCACGGCGAGGAGGGACTGCTTGTTCCGCCGAAGGACACGAAGGCGCTGGCCGAATCGCTGATCGCGCTGCTGCGCGACCCGGCCCGCCGCGCCGCGATGGGGCAAAAGGGCCGTGCGCGCGTGCTGCGGCAGTTCACGCCGCGCCGCCAGGCCGCCGAAGTCGAACAGATCTATACGCGCCTCATCGGGGGCGATCCGCAGCCCGCTCCGGCCCGCGCGGATCGGCTCCCCGCAAAATAGGTCAGGCAACGCTGGGCTTTTGGTGATAAGCCATTGCAGAGGACGCTCCGTCCAGGTTCTCCAAAATGGCCTTGAGGAGGAGAGTGGTAATAATGCGGTACCTTTTCCTGGTCAATCCGCCGGAACGACGCGGCTATTCTAACGAACGCTCCCAGTCGGCAGGTCTGGGAGTTTCGCGCAAACTCAAGTTCTGGGAGAAACCCTATCTGTTCCTGCCTCCCCCCGACATGATGCTGACGGCGGCGGTCGGAGAGCAGAGCGGCCTGAAAGTAGATGTCATTGACCTGCTGCTGGATCGCTATCATGACGAGAAGGCGCTCGACTACACCATCGAGCGGATCAAGCGCGAAGCGGGGCCGGAAGACGAGATCTGGGTGGGCGTGCGCCTCTCTATCCCCACGCTGCCGCCCGACCTGCGCTTCGCGGATCGCATCAAGGAGCGCCTGCCGCATATCCGCCTCTTCCTGTTCGGCGTCGTCATCATGAGTACCCTGGATCACTGGGTACACGACACGAAGGCGGATGCCATCATCTACGGCGAGCCGGAGGCGGTCGTCGGGCCGATGTTCCAGGCGGAGGGCGAAGCCTGGAAGCAGCAGAAGGGCGTCGTTGATCCGAAGACGTATGTGCCGCTCAAAGGCGAGGCGCTCTATGACGGCTCGATGCAGAAGAAGTTCCGCGACTGGGTGCTGGTGGAGAACCTGGCCGAGATCCCATTCCCGGCCTACCATCTGCTGCCCCTGGAGCGGTATAGTTGGTCGGGCAATCCGAAGGACTGCTTTGTTTATGTGACGGCGAGCCGGGGCTGCCCCATCGGCTGCACGATGTGTCCCTATATGCTTCACGAGGGCCGTCCGCTGCGCGTCAGCACGGCGGATCGCGTCGTGGAGGAGATGGAGTGGCTCAACAAGACGTGGGGCATCCACTGCTGGCGCTTCCGCGATCCCAACTTCGGCTTCAACCGCAAGCTGGTGCGCGAGATTCTGACGAAAGTGATCGAGCGGGGCATCAAGATGTCGGCGACCGTCGAGGTCAGCCTGGAAGTGGTGGATGACCCGCTGATCGAACTGATGGCGAAGGCGGGCGTCAAGACCATCACGACGGGCATCGAGACTGCCGACGAAGAGTGCATGGAGAGCATCGGCCAGAAGATCAAGATCAACGAGACGCTGGCAAAGAAGATCGCCTACGCCGACTCGCTGGGCATCCATGTCTACGGCACGTTCGTCGTCGGCGCGCCGGAGGAGAGTTGGGATACGGTCCAGCGGACGATCGAGTACTCCAAAACGATGAACTGCGAGTGCGCGTTCACGGTCATGACGCCCTTCCCCGGCACGCCGATGTACTTCCGCGCGCTGGAAGAGGGCCTGCTCGATAAAGAGATGACCTACGAGAAGTGGAACAGCTACGAGGCGACGGTGCGCTCGCGCTATCTGACGGCGGACGATCTGTCGCTGGCGCGGCTGTGGGCGCGTCTGGAACTGGTCATTCCCTACCGGCTGCACTGGGCCAAAAAGTTCGGGTGGAAAGAGGTACTGAAGACGCAGATCAAGCTGATCCCGCGCCGCCTGGCCCTGATGTACGTGCGCGCTGAGGTGGCCCGCCGCCGCCGCCGGGGTTCTCCGACGGTCAACGTGCCGCAGAGCCTGGCGGAGCGGCATATCGAGAAGATTCCGCTCACCGTCAAAGATTGAGCGCCTCTCCCCTTCTGGTAGACAGAGCCGCCCGCGTCGTTCGATGGCGCGGGCGGTTCTAGCTGAAACAGGGCAGACAGACGAAAGACACGGAACGCTCGGCATCCCGTGTCTTTCCTTTTCCACTCTCACCCCCGATCCAGGGCGTAACAAGCAGCTAGGGCGCAACAAGTTGCGCCCCCTACGGCGCGGTCTGTCTGATTCCGAAACGATTTGGGACAGGCCGTGCGACCCGAAAGGGAAAGGGAGAGTTTTTAGCGGAGCGCGAACTCGCCGTAGAAGGCGGTGTTCTGGCCCTTCTTGCTCCAGGCTGCGCCCAGGGTCTTGTCCTGAATGCCGCTGTCGCGGGTGTAGCCGACGCGGCGATCTTTCAGTTCGACCAGAGGCTTGTACCAGACGAGATTGGGCTGCTTGCAGCAGGCGCGGTTGGGCATGGCGTCCACCGACAGGCTGCCGACGCCCTTCGCCTCGACGCGATAGCTCTCGTCCTTGCGCTCGAAGGTGATTGGCGCGCGCTTGACGGCCACGACTTCGCCCAGCGACTTGCCGCAGCGCGCTTGCAGGGCGGCAGCCAGCGCCTCGGCCTGCGCAGGGGTCGCCTGTGCATCAATGTAGAGGACGGAACGGCGCGGCGTCTCTTCGTCGCGCAGGTTGTTCTCGCCGACCACCGCCGCCATCGCGTTCAGGCCCGCCAGGGAGGTTCCATTCCAGGCTCCCTCACGCACATGCCAGGCCATCTGCGCCTCGCGCCCCGTCGTGGTCAGTTCGCCGTTGAAGTGGCACGCGCCTGCGAACACGCTGGCTGTGCGCGCCTCCACATAGTCCCCGGCGAGGCCGTTGCCGACGGCGGAATCCGCCCGCGCGGCGCCTGTGGCCGCGCCGACCGACAACGCCAGCGCCATTGTCAGAATCAGATTTCGCATAGTTGCTCGTTCTCCTTACTCTGTCTCAAAGGCCGATTTGTAGCAGGCGCGGCCCGGCTTGCAGTCGCGGGGATGCACCATCTCGCGATCCGGCCCGATGCCCTGCATCGTCAGACGACACCAGCAGCGGTTGCTGCCGTCCAGCAGGTGATGCTCCTCGGTCGCCATCTCCTGGCGAAAATAGTACCGCTTGGTGCGCAGTTCGCGGCAGAACGGACTGGCCGGGACTTCGGGCGTCGCCTCTTCCGTCCCTTGAGTCGCGGTCTGCGCGGCGATGATTTCGGTTTCTTGCGGCATTTCTTGACCTACCTCCGGCCCCACTGCACGGCCCGTCTGATTCCGAAACGATTTGGGACAGGCCGTGCGACCCGAAAGGGAAGGGGTGACACTGTTCCGGCTCGCCTCTCTTATCGGAGGCGGTCTACGACATGGCCTGCTGGATCGCGCGGCGCACCAGCGTCTTGGTCAGCGGGATTTTGTAGCCGTTGTGTTCCAGCGCCAGCGCGCCGTCCAGCGCCGCGTCCGCGACCGCATCCAGCGTCTTCTCGTCGGGCGGGTTGCCTTTCAGAGCCGCTTCCGCCTTCGGGACCCGCCAGGGAATCGGCGCGACCCCGCCCAGCACGATCCGCGATTCCGCCGCCTTGCCGCCCGTCACGCTCAAAGCGACCGCCGCCGCCGCCATCGCCCAGTCCATCGAGGTCTTCTCGCGGAACTTCAGGTAGACGCTGCGCGCCGCCAGCGGCGAGTTCGGGACAAGAATGCTCGTGACGATCTCATCTGGTTTTAATACGTTCTCGCGCCGCGCATTGACGCTCGGCAGGATAAAAAACTTCTCCAGCGGCACCGTGCGCGCCCCTTTCGGCCCGGCAATGGTGACGCTGGCGCCGAGCGCGACCAGCGCCGTCGCCGTGTCCGAGGGATGTACGATCCAGGACGGCCCGCCGCCGAGAATGGCGTTGTATTTGTTCTCCCCCGCCACCGCGTAGCACTTGTCGCCGCCCTTCTTCGTGCAGATTATATGCTCGTTGCGGTAGTACCAGCAGCGCGGACGCTGGCAGAGATTGCCGCCCATCGTGCCGATATGCCGTATCTGCGGCGAGGCCACGCTCTCCGCCGCCATCGCCAGCGCCGGGAAGTTCTTGCGCACGTCCGCGCTCTCCGCGACATCGGACACCTTCACCAGCGCCCCGATGACCAGCCCTTTCTGCGGGTCGTAGGTCAGCCGGTCCAGGCCGGGAATGTGCTTGATGTTGACGACGACCTCCGGCTCGACGATATGCTCCTTCATCTCCGTGAGCAGGTCTTGCCCGCCCGCCATGATGCGCACGCGCCGGTTGTTCGCGTCGTTGGGATCGAGCAGCGCGATGGCCTGCTGGAGGCTGGTCGGATTATGTAGATCGAACGAATTCATCTCTCAATCTCCTGAGCGATGGAATGAATTCCTTCGCTGTGTGGCCTACGGCCCACGCCCGGTTTATAGACGAACAGCAGACGACGCAGGCGATGGAATGAATTCCTTCGCTGTGTGGCCTACGGCCCAGTGTCCTGCGGACACGGGAAAGACTGGCAGCCTGTACGTCTTTCCGTCCGTGAGGACGGTTGGCCGCAGGCCACCCAGACGGGTACTTTCAGTACCCGGAACAGAGTCAGGTCTAAGCCTTCTTCAGCTTTGCCAGGCCGTCCAGAACCTTGTCCGGCGTAATCGGCAGAGACGTGATACGCACGCCGCAGGCGTTGTAGACCGCATTGGCGATGGCGCTCGCGCCGGGAATGATGGCCGGTTCCGCCATACCGATGACCACCTCGCGGGTGTCGCCGTCGTCAATGATCGGGATCAGTTCCGGCATCTCGAAGCAGCCCGGCAGTTTGTACTCCTCCAGGTTCGCGTTGAGCATGTTGCCGGTCTCGGCATCCACGACCGTCTGCTCGAACAGCGCGTAGCCGAGCGCCTGGATCATACCGCCATTGAGCTGGCTCTCCGTCGCGGCGCGGTTCAGGCAGAGGCCGCAGTCCTGCACGCCGACCATCTTCAGCACGCGGACCTGCCCGGTATCGGTATCCACCTCGACCTCGGCGAACTGCGCGCCATGCACGCCGTTGCCGCAGAGGTTTGCCGACCACTCGCCGCGCGCCGAAAGGCCCGCCATGCCGAGCGTCGCGCACGCCTGCTTCCAGGTCAGCGCCTTATTGGGAGCGTGCGTGGAGTAGATCTTGCCGCTGTGAGCGAGCAGGTCTTCCGGCTGCGCGCCGAGCGCGGGCGCGACCTTCGCAAACAGCTGCATCTTGGCGTTGTAGGCCGCATTCTTGACCGCCGGAGCCAGCGACGCGACGGTGGTGCTGCCGCCGGAGGCGTTCGCCTGCCCGTAAGTGCTGTGGCCGATGCGCGTCTCGACGGCCTCCAGCGGCAGCCCGAACTCTTCCGCGACGATCGCTGCGGTGTAGGTGCGCGTTCCCGTTCCCAGGTCTTGCGTGCCGACCTGCACGGCCACCGCGCCATCCTGCGTGACGAACACATCTACCTGGCACTCCGGATGCCCGCCGCCGCCCCAGGTCGCGCAGGCGCAGCCCATGCCGCGCCGCAATGAGTTGTAGGGGCCGTAGGAGGGGCCGCCGCCCGGTGTCTTGGGACGGTTCTCCCAACCGATGGCCTTCGCGCCCGCATCCAACTGGCGATGGTAGGCCGGGTCGGACGTGTTCTTCTTGCGGAACTCGACCGGGTCCATGCCGATGGCGTAGGCCAGGTCGTCCATGACCGATTCCATCGGGAACGACGCCTGCGGGTGGCCGGGGGCGCGGAAGGCGCGGGAGCCGTCCTGGTTGGTATGCAGCGCGGCCATTTCGCGATAGACCTTCTCGGCCTCATAGATATAGGGCAGTCCGGCCTGCGAACCCTCGTCCAGCCCGCCGAGGCGGTACTGCTCCGCGAGGAACGCCACCAACTTGCCGTCTTTGTTCGCGCCCGCCCGGACCTTCTGCCATGCGCCGCTGCGGTTGCCCGCCATCAGGAACTCGTCCGTGCGGGTCAGCATCAGCTTGACGGGCGCCTGCGCCTTCTTGCTCAACTGGCACGCCACCGAGCCAGGCAGGTCGAGGCCGAACTTGCTGCCAAAGCCGCCGCCCATGTACTCGACGATAGCGGTCACGGCCTGCTGGTTCTTCAGGCCGAGTTCCTGCGCCGCCTCGCCGGGAATAGTAAAGGTTCCCTGCGTGGAGGCGTAGACAGTGGCCGTGTCGCCGCCGCGATAGTCCACGACGACGCCGTGCGTCTCCAGGCAGGCATGGTGCTGCATCGAGATACGGAACTCTTTCTCCACGATGGCATCGCAGGCTTTCAGCGCGGCCTCCGCTTCGGCCTTGTTCCCCTGCTGCTCGCCGGGGCGGACATTGCCCTTGAGTTCCACTGCGTTCTTGCCCTCGAAGACCTGGGGCGCGTCGGGCTTGATGGCCTCTTCCGCCGTGACGACGTGCGGCAGCTTCTTGTAGACGACTTTGATGGCGCGGATGGCGTCGTCGGCGATCTCCGGCGTGACGGCAGCGACGGCAGCGACCGGATCGCCCTCGTATTTGAGCGTCTTGCGGTCGGCGAAGCTGAGGACGGCCTTGACGCCGGGCATCTTCTCCGCCGCGCCCGTGTCCACGCTGACCATCTCGGCGTGCGGGTACGGCGAGCGGAGAATGCGCCCGTAGAGCATTCCCGGCACGCGCACGTCGTAGCTGTATTTGGCCCGCCCGCTCACCTTCTCCGGCCCATCCAGGCGGCGGAGCGGATGATTGAGCAGCGTATGCGCGTCGCGCGGCCCCCAGCTTGGCCCGCCGGTATCGTCCACCTCGATCTCGACGAGCGTATCTACGCCGTTGACGACCTTCGGGACTTTGATCTTCTTCTTTTTGGGCGTCTGATTTTGCAGAGCCATCGCTTACGCCCTCCCTTGCTTCTTCGCCGCTGCCAGCGCCGCCTCGAACACGTGCGGATAGGTTCCACAGCGGCAGACGTTGCCCGCGCAGGCGGCTTTCACATCATCCATCGTGGGATTCGGGTTCGACTGGAGCAGCGCGTGGACGGACATGACGAAGCCGGGCGTGCAGAAGCCGCACATCAGCGCGTCTTTCTCCACGAACGCCTCCTGCACGGGGCTGAGCTTCCCGCCCCCGGCCAGTCCTTCGACCGTCGTGATCTTCTTGCCGACCACGTCCGCGGCCAGCAGCAGGCAGCTATAGGCGGTCTTGCCGTCCACCAGCACGGTGCAGCCGCCGCACGCGCCCTGATCGCAGACCAGCTTGGGGCCGGTGACGGGCGGATCGGCATGGTTGCGGAGCGCGTTGAGCAGGGTGGTGCGCGGCTCGACCTGCATGGTCATCGCCTGCCCGTTGACATCGAGGGTGATGTCTACCGGCCCCTTCTTGAGGGTCTCCCCGGCGGGCGCGTTTTGCATCGGTCTGGGCGTGGCGTCTGCCGGTTCGGGAATCAGCAGATCGGTCGCCAGCGCCGATCCTGCGCCGACCAGTCCGACGCCGCGAAGAAACTGGCGGCGGCTCAGGCCGCTGCCGTTCTGTTTCGGATCGTCCTTGTCATGAGGCATTGATCAATCCTCCTGTTTCAATCCTCGCCCAGTCTTTTGGCCGGGCGCAACTTCGTGCTACGAAGGCCGGGTACAGAACGTACCTGGAAGGGAGTCACTGGGCAGCGCGCTTTCGCTTGCCACACCTCTGCTGTGCCTGCCATGCTTTCAAGGCGCGTTCATAGTCCTCCGGCGTATCCACGTCCATCAGAATGGCCGGGTCGGGAACCGGGACTTCGATGCGCCGCCTGGCGTGCCGGGCCACGACGGTTTTGAGCGTCTCCCCGGTGGAAAGCGCCAGTATCTCCGCGCGGCGCTCCGCCGAGAACAGCACCGGATGCCCGCATCGGCCTTCATAAGTCGGCGCGACAAGCGGCGCAGGGGTCTCCCGCCAGGCGGCTATCAGCGCGCGAATGGTCGCCGGCCGCACCATCGGCTGATCGCCCAGCGCCAGCAGGAACGCCGCGCAGTCCTCTGGAAGCGCCCGCACGCCCGCCTGCACGGAAGAGAGCATCTCGCCCGCCGCATAGTCCGGGTTCGGCACAAACACCAGGTCATATTCGCGCAGGCTGCGGGCGATTTCCTCCGCGCCGAAGCCGGTCACGACAAAAATCGGCGAAATCTCTTCTGCTGCGAATAGCCGCTCGACGGTTCTTGCCAGCATCGGCCTGTCGCCGAACGGCAGCAACGGCTTGAGCCTGCCCATCCGTTGCGACCTTCCTGCCGCCAGCACGATCGCCGCCACTGCCCCGCTCTGCATCGGGCCTCTATCTGCGTTCATCTGCGTCTATCTGCGGTTCACCTTTTCCGACGTTGCGGCGGCGTTCGGCCCGCACTTTGATGATCTCGGCCAGGATGCTGACAGCGATCTCCTCCGGTGTCTCCGCGCCGATCTCGATGCCGATGGGCGCATGGACGCGGGCCAGCTTCTCCTCGGAGATGCCGTCGGCGCGCAGGTTGTCATAGACGACCTCACGCTTGCGCTTGCTGCCGATCATGCCGATATAGGCGGCGGGCGTATCGAGGACACGGCGCAGCGCCGCCTCGTCCGTGATGAATCCCTTGCTGATGAGGGCGACATAGGTGCGCTCGTCGGGAACGGGCAAGCCCGCATAGTCGGGCGGCAGATGCAGCACGCTCTCCACCTTGGGGAACGGGAAATCTTCGGGGCGAGCGTACTCGGCGCGGTCATCGGCTATTGTGATGGCGAAGTCGAGCAGCGACGCCATCTTTGCCAGCGCGCGCCCGCAGTGTCCCCCGCCTACGATGAGCAGTCTGTCCGGCGGCATAAGCACCTCCAGAAACACCTCGGCCCGTCCGCCGCAGACCGCGCCGAACGCCTGCGGTCCGGAGCCTTCCGGGTTGAAGGAGTAGGCGCGGGTCGCGCTCGCGCCGCACTCCAGCGCGGCCAGGGCGTCCCGGATAACCAGCGACTCGAACAGCCCTCCGCCGACGCTGCCGCGCGAACGCCCGTCCGGGTAGACGAGCATCTTCGCGCCGATGCGGCGCGGCACGGAGCCGCTCGTCCGCACGACCGTTGCCGCCACCAGCGGCCTGCGCGCCGCCAGTTCCTTCGCTATCTCCTGCCACAGATCGGGCCTCTCGTCTGTCACGTCTGCCTCTTGCCTCTCGTTGAAATCCTATGGGTACGGAAGGGCGCGTTCCGGCGCACGAAGATATGCGCGGGCATCCCTTCGTAGCAGTAATAGGACAGGCGCCGCCCGGACTCCTGCTTGCGGATTCCCTTCCCTGGCCTCCTTTTCCTGCAACCTTACCCCGGCTTACGCTGTCAGTACAAGGGGGCAGCCTGTATTCAAGGAGAGCGGCCATGCGAAAGACCTTTGGCATGAACAGACACCAGAAAGCGGCGCATAAGGTGCGAGAGAAGCAGGTGGGCCGGGAGGAGATCGCGGAACTCCTGGAGATGTCCAGAAGCGCCGATGCGGAGGAGCGGTCGGCGGCAGCACAATATCTCTGCCCCTGCCATGTGCGGACGCGCATCGAAGCGGTCTGGGAGGCGCTGTACCGGATGCTCGAAGACCCCGACGTGAAGGTGCGGCGCGCGGCCTGGCATACCCTCGAAGACGGCGGACGCCCGGACGATCCAGCGCTGGATGCCATTCTGGAGCGCGTCCTGCGCACGGAAAAAGACGTTCAGGTGCGCCGCTTCGCAGAAAAAGTAGCCGGGCCGCGACGCGACAAAGAGTTGGACGCGATGTGGCTGGCGGGGCGGCGCGAGATCAAGCGGCGCGGCAAGTGCGACTTCTGCGGCGAGAGCGATGTCTTCGTGGACTACGAACTGAACACGCAGGTCCCGGTCGGCAGCGAGACGCGCCCCGCCCTCATCTGCGCACGCTGCGCCCAGACCGTCTGACCCTCCTCCATTTTCTCTTCCAAGAAGCAGGACAAATCCGCCCTGCGCACGAACTTTACACCGACTGATCCAAATTCTCGTGAAGGAGGTAGCGAAGCACCATGTATCAATGGAGAGGCATGTTGGCCGCGTCGGTTCCCTTTCGGCTCACCCTGTTCTTTGCGGGAGCCGGGGCGCTCGTAGGGCTGACCGTCATGGCAGGTTGCGGCGGCGATTCTTCCAACGGTGGGGGAATTGCAGGCTTGCCCGCAGGACAGGTAACTGTCGCGCAGGTCACACAAGGGCGTGCCATCGTCACATCCTTCGGCTGCATAGACTGCCACAACCGGGGTAAGGACGATCCGACGGACACAAACTGGATGGCCGGATATATCGGTGCGGCAGGCGGGCAAGGGCCGGGAACCTTCAACATCGGCCCGTTCCAGACCTATGCGTCGAACCTGACCCCGGACAACACTACCGGCATCGGGATGCATACAGACCGACAGATATATAACGCGCTTAAGTATGGACTGGACCCGGAAGATACGCCCGATGTCGTCATCACCTCGACGACGCCAGGACAGGGGAATTTCCCGGCCAATCCGCACTATCTCGCGCCGCCGATGCCCTGGTTTTCCATCCGCCATCTCTCCGATGCGGAGATATGGGCGATTGTCGCCTACCTGAAGCATGGCATCAAGGCGGTGAGCAACACCGTGCCGGACAGCCAGGGGCCAGGAGACTTCTGGGCCAGCAGCTATACGCCGGATAAGATCGGCCCGGCAGACTTTCCGGCCTACCCGACAGGCAACGAACAGTTCACTCCCTGATCCTTGGCGCAGTTCCGGGCCGTGAACGGCCCGGAACTCTCACGAAAGGCCGACAAGCAGTGAACGCCCAAAGCGCACAACCGAGAGACAGCGAAGATGCCGCCTTCCTCGCCCATACCCTGCTGCGCCTGGCGGCGGGCGTCGCGGCGGTGGATGCCGGCCTCCTGCTCCGGCCCGGCGTCTCCGAGGGCGAGACAAGCGCGCCATGACCCCGGCCCCGCGACGGATGCGCTTCTCCGACAGATTCCGCCGGCTCCCGCTCGGCCTCTTCCTGGCCTCTGCTGCAGGCGTTCTGCTCTGGATCGGCCCGCGCGCGGTCAGCCGCCCGCAGCCGCCCGATACCGTCACCGTAGCGAGGGAGGCGCTGCGCCTTGCCGCGCGGCAGGAGGAGACGAACAGGCCGTCTGCCTCCGCGCCGGTCGTGCGAACGGGGCTGGAGGTGTTGCAGCAGCAGGAGTTCGCGCCCTTGCGCGGCAAGCGCATCGGCCTCATCACCAACCCGACCGGCGTGGCTCCCGACCTGCGCACCACGATAGACATTCTGGCCCATGCGCCCGGCGTGCAGCTCGTCGCGCTCTACGGCCCGGAACATGGCGTGCGCGGCGATGCAGGGGCGGGAGATAGCGTCGAGAGCGGCAAAGACCCCGAAACCGGCCTGCCCGCCTACTCGCTCTACGGCAAGACCCGCAAGCCGACGCCCGCCATGCTGCGCGGCGTCGAGGCGCTCGTGTTCGACATTCAGGACATCGGGGCGCGCTCCTACACCTACATCAGCACGCTCGGCTACGCGATGGAAGCGGCGGCGGAGAATCATCTGCCTTTCTTCGTCCTCGACCGGCCCAATCCGCTCGGCGGCGCGCGGATCGAGGGCAATATCCCCTCGGAGGCGTTCCGCTCGTTCGTGGGGCGCTACCCGATCCCCTATCGGCACGGCCTGACGGTCGGCGAACTGGCCCGGATGATCAACGGCGAGGGCTGGCTGCCGCACGGCCTTCGCTGTAACCTGACCGTGATTCCGATGCAGGGCTGGCGGCGGGAGATGCTCTGGGCGCAGACGGGCCTGCCCTGGGTTCCGACCAGTCCGCATATCCCGCGCCCCGACACGCCGCTCTTCTATGTGGCGACCGGCATTCTGGGCGAACTGCCCGCGCTCAACATCGGCGTCGGCTACACGCTGCCGTTCGAGTTGGCGGGCGCGCCGGGCCTCTCCCCCGTGAAGTTTGCCGCCGAACTGAACCGCCGCAATCTGCCCGGTGTCACGTTCCGCCCGCTCTTCTTCACGCCGTTCTATGCGGGCTATAAAGGGCAGAACTGCGGCGGCGTGCAGGTCTACTTCACCGATCCGGGGCGGGCGGAGTTGGCCCGGCTGAACTTCGAGATCATGGACGCTGCGCGCTGCCTCGATCCGAAACTCGTCTTCTTCCCCGATGCGCAGCACGCGCGCATGTTCGATCTGGTCTGCGGCACGGACACGGTACGCAAGCAGTTCCAGGCAGGCCGCGCCGCCTCCGAGATATGGCGTGCCTGGAACGCCGACAGCGCCGCCTTCCGCGCCCGATGCCAGCCGTACCGGCTCTATCCGTGAAGCTGTCCCGCGCTGCTGTGCCGGGAGGAGCAGGTCATCCAAGGAGGACAGGGATGTTCCATCGCGTTGGAATTGCCGGAGTCGCCCTGACAGTCGCCCTGCTGGGCTGCGGCAAGGAGGCGGCGGAGACGAACGCCCCCGCGCCCCCGCCCCCGGCCAAAGCGCCGACAACCAGCCAGGCGGCTTCGCCCGCGCCAGCAGTCACGATGGCAAGCCTGGATGCCGTGACGAAGGCCGACAAGCGGTATAAGATCGTCCTGATCGTCAAGACGCGCAACAATCCCTTCTTCAAGCCGATGATAGACGCCTTCGAGCAGACGGCGAAGGAACTCGGTGTGGAGGGTGAGGTGCAGGCCCCGCCGCAGGAGATGGACAAGGAGAAGCAGTTCGCGCTTGTGCAGACGGAGGTAGGTAAGAAGGTGGACGCACTCTGCATCGCGCCCGCCGACTCGAAGGGCATCGTTCCGGCCCTCAAAGCGGCGCAGGACGCGGGCGTGCTGGTCGTCAACCTGGACAACCGCGTGGATGCGGAGACGGCGAGGGCGCAGAACCTCCAGCTCGGCGGCTATGTCGGCGCGGACAACGAGGCGGGCGGCAGGCTGGCGGGCGAGGCGATGGTCGCGGCGCTCGGCGGCCAGGGAAAAGTCGCCATTCTGGAGGGCATTCGCGGCGCGGACAACGCGGAGGCGCGCAAACGCGGCTTCACGGAGGCGGTCAACGGCAAGCTGGAGATCGTCGCTTCCGAGACCGCCGAGTGGGACACGGAGAAAGCCTACCAGAAGACGCAGAATATCCTCGCGGCCCATCCCGACATCGTGGGCCTCTTCTGCGCGAACGATAAGATGGCCGTCGGCGCGATGAAAGCGATCTCCGAGGCAGGCAAGAAGGGCAAGATCACGGTCGTCGGCTACGATAATATCCCTGACGTGAAGCCCGCGCTGGCGTCCGGCGAGATGGCCGCCACCATCGAGCAGCATCCCGACCTGATGGGCAGGTACGGCCTCAAGATGGCGGTCGGCATCCTGAACGGCAGCGTGCCGAAGGGCGGCGAGATACTGGTCACGCTGGATACGGTGAAGCGATGACCGAACCCCCGTCGGGGACGGGGGGTCGGTCTTTTTCACGCAAAGTCTGGACATTTGCCGATAATTGGATTATACTGGCAAAAGTATGGGTGTCCGTCTGTCCGGTGGCAGGGAACCCGCCGACTGCCGCGCCATAGCTGACGCGCAAGATACAATCCGCCTCGCTGCACCTTCGACCCTTCAGCGTCCCAGATTCTCCCGGCAAAGGTAGGTGGTATCGTGCAATACCCTGATTCTGAGTCCATGCGCTACTCGCGTTCTTGTGTTCGCGCTCATCTGAGTCTGCTCCCACTGCTCCTTCTTCCGTTCCTGCTCTCTCCTCGTTCGGTACGCGCGGCAGGGAGTCTGAGTCCGGTGCATCTGCGGATCGCGGGGCGCGAAGTGGCCTGCAAAGTGGCTCCCGTCTCGGACGGGACAGAAACGTATGTGCCGCTCGAAATCCTCTCTGCGGTCGGCGCGACCGGAGAGGTCAATGCGAAGGGCGACGCCGCCATCGTGACGCTCAAGACGCCGCCGCGCCGCGCGGAACTGGCGCTGGCCCGGCCCAACGGCAAACCGATGCTGGCCCTCTCCGACCTGGCGCGCTTCCTGAACGCCGTCGTGGTGGGGCCGGAAATGCGGGACAAGGACGGCAAGCTGATTCCGGGAATGCCGACCGATAGAGTCTATCTGCTGGCGCGGATCACCGAGGCGCGTTTCGAGAATGGGGCCTTGCGCGTTGCCACCAGCTTCCCGGTTCCTTTCCGCGTGCGGGCGATGCGCGACGTGAAGCCAGCGCGCAGCTATCTGGACTGTCTCGGCGCGAAGGTCGAGAAGGATTTCCAGCCTGCGCCGCTGCCGGAGGGCGAGAAACGCGCGCTGCGGCTGCGCGCCGGGCAGTTCGATACGGACATCGCGCGCATCGTCGTCGAACTGGACGGCAGGAACGCGCTCTGCGTCTGCGACACGCCCGACAATGCCGCGCTGACGATCCTGGCGAAACTGGAGGAGGCTCCTCCGGGCGCAGCGCAGTCGGCAGAGACGCGCGTGCAGAGTCCCGTCAATCCCGGCGAAAGCGCGATGCCGTCCTTCCAGAAGCCGGTCGAGGATGGCGGCGCGACACAGAACGCCGAGCGCATGGACCGAAACCCGAACGTCCCCGGCAACGTCTCTACAGCAAGCGCCCCGATGCCCGCGCCGCCGACGCTGCCTGCGGCGACGCCGACGCGCGGCAGCCGAGGCACGAAAGCGGCGCGGGGCGGCACGGTCAATCGCGCGCCGCTCCTGGTGCGCGGGCTGACGTTCGCGCCGGACAGCGATACGCTGGCCCATCTGGAGATCGCGACCTCCGGCAAGGCGGCGGCCTATGTCCATTACGTAGACGGCACGAACCAGATGACGGTGGACATTCCGAACGCGGTCCTGAACCTGGCAGCGCCGGACGCGAGCGACCAGAAACTTTCGCATCCGCTGGTGAGCGCGCTGCATGTCGCGCAGGTGCAGGACGCGCCGCCCCTGACGCGGGTGACGCTGGACATGACGCGCGTCGTCGGCTTTACGGTGAATCCGCAGGCCGACCGGCTCTCGGTGGAACTGCGCCTGCCGCGCAATGCGACCGGCGCGCTCTCCGACAAGCTGATCGTCGTGGATGCCGGACACGGCGGCTCCTCCTCCGGCGCGGTCGGACGCGGCGGCGGCACGGTCTATGAAAAGAACGTCACGCTGGCTATCGCCCTGAAACTGCGCGCGGCGCTGGAAGCCTGCGGGGCGCGCGTCGTGATGACCCGCGACCGCGATGTAGATGTGCCGCTCTATGACCGCCCGCGTCTTGCCAACGACATCGGGGCCGATCTGTTCATCAGCATTCACAACGACTCGAACGGCACGCCCAATTCGGCCTCCGGCACGAGTACCTACTATCACATGGGCGATCCGAGCAGTCGGGCGCTGGCGATCTGCGTGCAGCAGGCGGTGAGCGCGGTCACGGGCCTGCCGAACCGGGGCGCGCTCTCGGATGGTATACTCTATGCGAGCGGCCTGGCCGTTCTGCGCGTCAGCCGGATGCCCGCCGTCCTGTGCGAGGTCGCCTACATCAACAATGCGCGCGACCGCAGCAAGCTGGTAGACCCGGAGTTTCAGCAGCGCGTGGCGCAGGCGATGTGCGACGGCCTGCGCAACTACGTCGAGGGACAACGGCGGGTCGCCAGCGTGCAGACGCCCGATCCGATGCGATAAAACTTATGCAGAAACCATGGAAAACGATAGCGGGGCTGGCGCTCCTGTTGGGTGTGGCTGTCGGCGCAGGATGCCATCGCGAAGAGGCAGTCCCGCCGCCCGCGCCGCAAGCTCAGACCCAGGCTCCGCCCGCGCCGCCGCCGGACAAAACCTTCAATGAGAAGCCGCCGCCTCCCGCCAAAGAGTCGGAGGTCGCAGACGCCGTAAACAAGCTGCTGGCCGAGGAGAAGACGCCGGAAGGGCTAAACAGCCCGTTCCCCAAAGGCACGCGCCTGCGCAGCGTGACGATTCAGGACGGCGTGGCGACGCTGGATTTCAGCAAGGAGTTCAACCAACTGGCCGACTCCGGCGAGACGACCGAATCCATGGCGCAGAAGGCGCTGCGGAAAACCCTCTCGCATTTTTATGGCGTGGAGAAGATGCGCGTGACCGTCGAGGGCAGGCCGTTCGAGAGCCAGGCGACCGACTGGAATACCCCGTTCCCCGTCGAGGATGATCGCATGTCGCAAACGGAAAAGCTCCGTCGTCCCATTGCGGGAGGGCGCGAGTGAACCATCGAGTACGACCGGAGGCCGCCGCGCCCATCGGCGTCTTCGATTCGGGGCTGGGCGGGTTGACCGTCGTGCGCCGCCTGCAAGAAGTCCTGCCGCACGAGCGCATCGTCTATCTGGCGGATCAGGCGCACGTTCCCTACGGCGGGCGGGAACTCTCGGAGGTCTGCGGGTTCGCCTGCGGCATCAGCGCGGCGCTCCTGGACTACGGCTGCAAGGCGATCGTGATGGCCTGCAACATCTCCTCGGCGACGGCGCTGCCGGTCGTGCAGAGCGAGCATTCCGGCGTGCCGCTCCTCGGCGTCATCCTGCCGGGCGCGCAGGCGGCGATTGCGCAGACACGGAATGGACGGATCGGCGTGCTGGCGACGGCGGGAACCGTCAAAAGCGGAGCCTATACGCGCGCTCTGCACCGCCTCGACCCGGAAACGCAGGTGACGGAGGTCGCCTGCCCTGCCTTTGTGCCTCTGGTGGAAGCCGGGGAACTGGACACGCCCGCCGCCTTCGCCGCCGCCCGCGACTATCTTGCCCCCCTGCAAACCGCCGGGGCGGATACCGCGATCCTCGGCTGCACGCACTATCCGTTCCTGCTGCCCACCCTGCGCGCCCTCGCGCCCGAACTCCGCTTCGTAGACCCGGCGGAACAGACCGCCTGCGCCCTGGCCGAGCGACTCTCTCAGGCCCGCCTCCTCGCCCCCGCCACCATCGGGAACGATTCCCCGCCCCGACATCGGCTTGCCACCACCGGCGACGCCATCGCCTTCGCTGCGCAGCTTCGCCGCTTCCTGCCCGACGCCGCGCAGACCGCCGACATCGTCCCGGCACGCTGGCGCTCCGGAACTCTCCATCTCGGATAAGCCCGCAAATCCGTAAGAACCTCGGAATTCCCTGTCCGAAACCTGTCAGTAGTATGGAATAAAAACTCAGAAAGGCCCTACCCCGGCCAAGAATTCAGGGTGGACAGAGCGGTGTCTGTATTGGTTTCGATGGGATAAATCCCTTCGCTGTGTGGCGTTCCGCCCAGTGTCCTGCGGACAGGATACAGACCGAGAGTTTGCACCGTGTCCGTAGGACACTGAGCCGCAGGCTACCTAGCGAAGGAATTCATTCCCTCGTGACCGACACGATTGTTGTCTACCCTCACCCCGGTCAGGGCGGAGCCAAAGGAACCAGCCCGGAGAGGAAATTCCATGCCGCGTGACTTGCCTGTATGTAATGGCAGCCTGCTCGTCGCATTCGACGACAAGTACAACCTGCGCGAACTCTACTATCCCCATGTGGGCCAGTACAATCATACGATGGGCTATCCGAGCCGATTCGGGGTGTGGGCGGAAGGCCGCCTCTCCTGGACGTGCGATGAAGGCTGGGAGCGTTCCCTGCGCTATGAGGAAGACACGCTGGTGACGAAGGTGCGCCTCGTTCATCGGGAGATGGGGCTGGCGCTGACCTGCCACGATTGCGTGGACTGCAATCTGGACATCTATCTGCGCCGCATCGAGATAGAGAACCTGCGCGGCGGCGAGCGCGACGTGCGCCTGTTCTGGCATCAGGATTTCAACATCAGCGCCTCCCGCGAAGGCGATACCGCCTACTACGACCCGGCCCGCCGCGCGCTCATCCACTATAAGGGCCATCACTGGTTTCTCATCAGCGGCACGAACGGCAGTGAATGGGGACTCTCCAGCTACGCCACCGGCATCATCGGCCACCACAAGGCGCAGGGAACCTGGCGCGACGCCGAAGACGGCTCGCTGGGCCGCAATCCCATCGCGCAGGGCAGCGTGGACTCGGTGGGCCGCGTGATGGTGCGCGTGCGGGAGAAGGCCGTCGCCTACTACTGGATATGCGCCGGGCGCGATCTGGCGAGCGTCAGCCGTCTCGACCATGAGGTGCGCGAAGTCGGGCCGGAGACCATCTTGCAGCGCGTGCGTACCTACTGGCAGTTCTGGGTGACGAAGGGCGACACGCCT